>VAPK010996707.1_pt1 | contig 16973 bp, 10 predicted proteins | sample 3395031 | NCBI WGS metagenome assembly VAPK01 (sample SAMN08290443, study PRJNA428436) | hydrothermal vent metagenome | isolation source: Deep-sea hydrothermal vent chimney 1 | place: Pacific Ocean: Juan De Fuca Ridge
ATTGCGCTCATATTTGGGTCAGATTTGGTTACGGTAATTGAGTAAAACCGCAGGCGTAGCAGGGCTACGTCGAGGATTTTGCGATTGCACCGTAGCCAAATTTTTTTACAGGCCCTAAGCCGCCACAGGTGCCCCAGATTTGCGCAGTTACTCCCGCCCGCATAGAGGGACTATCGCGAACGGAAGCAACTACGCAAATCTGGGGCACCTGTGGCAACTTACCAGCGGGCCTCCCCCCGCGCCGGCCCGGCGTCAGGAGACCGCCTGGCTCAGGGCCACGGCTACTGCTACCGAGGCGCCGACCATGGGATTATTGCCCAGGCCGATAAAGCCCATCATGTCCACGTGGGCGGGCACCGAAGAACTGCCGGCGAACTGGGCATCGCAGTGCATCCGGCCCATGGTATCGGTCATGCCGTAGGAGGCCGGGCCGGCCGCCATGTTGTCCGGGTGCAGGGTGCGGCCGGTGCCGCCGCCCGAGGCCACGGAGAAATAACGCTTGCCTTGCTGCACGCACTCCTTCTTGTAGGTGCCGGCCACCGGATGCTGGAAGCGGGTCGGATTGGTGGAGTTGCCGGTAATCGATACGTCAACGCCTTCGAGATGATTAATGGCCACTCCTTCCCGGACGTCATCGGCGCCGAAACACCGTACCTTGGCCCGTTCGCCGCTGGAATAAGAGGTTTCCTTCAGGACCTGCAGGGTCCCGTCCGCGTAGTTCATCTTGGTTTCCACATGGGTAAAGCCGTTGATCCGGGAGATGATCTGGGCGGCATCCTTGCCCAGGCCGTTCAGAATGACCTTGAGCGGTTTTGTGCGCACCAGGTTGGCTGACCTGGCTATACCGATGGCTCCTTCGGCGGCGGCAAAAGACTCGTGACCGGCCAGGAAGGCAAAACAGCGGGTTTCTTCACTGAGCAGCATGGCGGCAAGGTTGCCGTGGCCGATCCCCACCTGGCGCTCAGCGGCAACCGAGCCCGGAATACAGAAGGCCTGCAGCCCCTCGCCAAGGTCGGCGGCGATTTCCGCCGCCTGTTTCCTGCCCTTTTTCAGGGCGATGGCGGCGCCGAGCACATAGGCCCAGCAGGCATTATCGAAGCAGATGGGCTGCACCTGCTTGACTATGGCGTACACGTCGACCCCCGCTGTGTCGCAAAGTTGGCGGGCCTCTTCCAGATCCGCCAGTTCATACTTGTGCAGAGCCTCTTCTATGGCGGCAATTCTTCGTTCATATCCTTCAAAAAGTGTCATTGTCGTTCACCCCTACTCTTTACGTGGATCAATAATCCGGACAGCCTCGTCAAAACGGCCGTAGGTGCCGGTCGCCCGGGCCAGCGCCTCGGCAGGGTTGACCTCGTCCTTGATCGCGTCCATCATCCGGCCCAGATTGACGAACTTGTAACCGATAATCTCGTCATTTTGATCAAGGGCCAGCTTCAGGACATAGCCTTCCGCCGTCTCCAGGTAGCGCGGGCCTTTTATCTTGGTGCCGTACATGCTGCCGGTAACGCTGCGCAGCCCCTTGCCCAGGTCCTCGAGGCCGGCGCCGATCAGCAGGCCGCCCTCGGAAAACGCCGACTGGCTGCGGCCGTAGACGATCTGCAGAAAAAGTTCCCGCATGGCCACGTTGATGGCGTCGCAGACCAGGTCCGTGTTCAGGGCCTCCAGAATGGTCTTGCCCGGCAGGATCTCCGAGGCCATGGCCGCCGAATGGGTCATGCCCGTGCAGCCGACGGTCTCGATCAGTGCCTCTTCAATAATTCCCTGCTTGATATTGAGGGTCAGCTTGCAGGCCCCCTGCTGGGGTGCACACCAGCCCACCCCGTGGGTCAGGCCGTTTATATCCGTGACTTCGCGGACCTGGTTCCAGCCCCCTTCCTGGGGAATGGGCGCCGGCCCGTGGTCGGGCCCCCGGGCGACACAGTGCATCTGTTCGATTTCAGTGGAGTAGTTCATTGATTTCTCCGTACGTTGTGCAGCAACATTATTTTTTCCGGCTGAAAATCGTTCAACCTCTTTATGACGATTTTGACTCAGCCCTGAATCCGTTAGCGTTCGAGAACGGTGCAGATGCAAGGCGGCAACGAGGTTGATTATCCTGGTGTGATATCAACGAGTTGCCAACGCCGTAGATGCGCCGTTATCGGGCGCCCCGCAGGGCGGCGTGGTGAAAACCATAAAATACGTTTATTTGACAATAATACAAGATGGCCTCGTAAAAAGTCATTTTATTCGTCATTCCCGCGCAGGCGGGGATCCATAATTCATTAATATTACTGGATTCCCGCCTGCGCGGGAATGACGTTGTGATGAAGATTCAGGATTTTTACGAGTCCATCATACAATAAATTTCACATACTGCATGGAATATCACCTCAAGCCGTCACGGATTCAGGTCAGATCGATTCGAGCCCCGCCTCCTGTAAAAGATACTTGAGGAACACATCCGCCACCGGCGACAGGGCCCGATTTTTTCGCTGGATCAGGAAAAAGGGGCGGTGCATCCGGATTCCGGCGAGGGGAACGGTCACCAGCGCTCCGCAGAGGACGTCCTGCTCCACCGACCGGCCGGAGAGGATGGAGATGCCGAGCCCGGCCCGGACCGCCTGCTTGACCGCCGAGGTGGAGCCGATCTCGGCCACCTCTTTCAAATCAGACGGTTTGACGCCGTGCTCTTCGAGAATCTGCTCAATGACCTTGCGGGTTCCCGAGGCCCGCTCCCGCAGAATAAAAGGCTCCGCTATCACTTCATCCAGGCCCACTTCCTGGCGGTCGGCCCACTGGTGCCCGGCATGGACGATCAGGGTCAGTTCATCGCCGAAGACCTTCCGCCACTGCAGGCCGTTTTCATTCCAGCGGGCGCCGACCACGCCGATCTCAAGCTCGCCGGCCAGCACTTCCCGGGCAATGAGCCGTGAGCCGGCAATGCGCAGGGTGGCCTTGATCGACGAATACTGGTTACGGAAACGGCCGATCAGTTCGGGAAGAATATAGGTACCGGGGATGGTGCCCGAACCGATCTTGATCCGGCCGATCAGTCTGCCGCCGTAGTGTTCCACCGCCTGCCGCGCCTCATGCTGCAGGCGCAGTATTTTTTTGCCGTAATCGTACAGGATCAGACCGACCGGGGTCGGCTCGACTTCGCGGCCCAGCCGGTCAAACAGCTTATAGCCCAGTTCTTCCTCAAGGCTGCGGATATGTTCACTGACCGTGGGCTGAGACAAGAGCACGGCCTCGGCTGTCCGGGTGAAGCTTTTCAGCTCCACGATTTTACAGAAGACATCAAGTTTTCTCATATCCATGGCAATCCGTTCCTCTTTCCGGCCGGGTCGATTCGTTAGACTACATTGTACCCGGTCAAGTTTACAAAAGAAATGTCTGCTGCGCATTATAATTTTAAGCCGCGCCGGACATAAAGGGTCAAACTGGAACAGCTTTTTTCCCGGCTGGCGGCCGGGTTCAGCCCGGCCCTAACCTCTGCGCCAGGCCGGAATAGCGGATGACCCGGCGCTTCACGGCCAGGTCGAGCAAACGCCGGTTGCCGCACAGTGCAAGCTTTGTCCGGGCCCGGGTGATGCCGGTATAGATCAGTTCCCGGCAGAGGACCCGGCTGTCCTGCGCCGGCAGGATCAGCAGCACCTCGGCAAATTCGGAGCCCTGGGCCTTGTGCACCGTTATGGCATAGGCCGTCTCGTGTGCCGGCAGCCGGGCCGGCGCCACCGGATGCAGGGTGCCGTCGGCATGCAGAAACCAGGCCCACAGCCGGTCCCGGTCGTCCGGCCACAGGATGCCGGTATCGCCGTTAAAGAGCTGCAGACCGTAATGATTGCTGGTGATCATCACCGGCTTGCCCCGGTACCACGGGTCGTTGCCGGTGATCATGCCCCGGGCGCGCAGGGCCTGTTCGGCGATCCGGTTCACTCCCGCCACCCCGGCCCCGCCTTCCCGTACGCAACAGAGAATGCGAAAACGGCTCAGGGCGGCCAGGGCCGTGCCGGGATCGGCGGCGGTAAAGCAGTCACGGAATCCGGGGACGATCCGTTCGACCAGCCATTGCCGCAGGTTTTCTTTCTCTACCTGGTGCATAGTGAAATCATGAAAACGGCCGGCCGTCACCCCGGCCATGGTTTTCCGGCTGCCGCTGTTGACGGCCCCGGCCAGGGCGGCGATACCGCTTGTCGCGGCAAAGCGGTAACTGGTGCGCAGCAGGACAACGGAGTCGGCGAACGACTCCTGCCCGGCTCCCGGTTCCGGCGCTCTGCCGGTCAAACGCCGCAGCCGGCGGCACAGCGGGGCGGACCAGCCGGGCTCCCGGACGGCGCAGATATCGCCGAACAGACTGCCGGCCTCCACCGAGGTCAACTGGTCGCGGTCGCCAAGCATGATGAGCCGGGCTGCCGCCGGCAGGGCCTCGACCAAGGCGGCCATGAGCGGCACGTCGATCATGGAGGCCTCGTCCAGCACCAGCAGGTCGAGGTCCAGGGGATTATCCCGGTTGTGCCGGAAGGCATGGGCCTGCGGCATGAAGCCGAGCAGTCGGTGCAGGGTCCGGGTCTCGTCCGGGACCACGGCGGTGAGATCGGGGGGCAGCGTCTTGCCGGCCGTGCGGATTGATTCCCGCAAGCGGGCCGCGGCCTTGCCCGTGGGGGCGGCGAGACCGATCCGCAGCGAACCGCCGGCCAGGGTCTGCAACAGCGCGAGGATCCGGGCCACCGTATGGGTTTTGCCCGTTCCCGGGCCGCCGGAGATCACGACAAACTGTTTTAAAACCGCCACGGCGGCGGCCTGCTGCTGCCAGTCTATTTCTTGCGGTGCCGGAAAAAGGCGGGCCAGGAGTTGCCCGGCCATCTCTTCATCCACGGCCGCGATTCCCCGGCTGCGGCGCAGCAGGTCCTCGCCGATCATTCGCTCGCAGCGGAAATAGCGGGCCAGGTAGAGCCGGTCGTCGGCATCGAGAACGAGCGGGGCCCGGCCGTCCGGCCCCGCCACCACGCCGCCGGCCAGGAGCCGCTCGCGCCATGAGGACAACTCCGGTGCCTTGCAGAGCGGTTCCGGGGCAAAGACGGGTTTGCCGGCCACCTGGTCCAGCGGCAGGCAGATGTGCCCTTCGCCGACCGCCCGGCTGGCCAGGGCCGCGGCCAGGAGCAGCTCGGGACTGTCGCCGCCGGCCAGTTTTTCAAGAAATAGGGCGACATGCAGATCGATCTGCCGCAGTTGGCCCCGGGCCGCGGCCTGTTCAAGAAGGGCGCGCATCAGCCCTCCTCCCGGCCCCGGCAGCAGGAGTCCAGCTGCTCGATCAGTTCCCGCGGCGGCCTGGTAAAATAGACCCCGCTCGCCGGCCCGGCGGCCGGGTCCATGCCCCGCAGAAAGAGATAATAGGCGCCGCCGAAGTGGGCGTCATAATCGTAACCGTTCAACCGGCGGCCGAGATAACGGTGCAGGGCCACGGTGTAGATAAGATACTGCAGGTCGTAGCGGTGTTCCTCCATGGCTCCGGCCAGCAGTTCGGGCCGATAGGCCTGCAGGCCGGAGCCCAGGTAGTTTGACTTGTAATCGGCGAGAAAAAAGCGGCCCTGGAAACGAAAGACCAGGTCGATAAAGCCCTTCATCAATCCGTGCAGCCGGGGCGCTGGAAACTCGAGCGGCCGGATGGCGAAATCGGTCAGCACCCGGTTGAAACGATCCAGATCCAGGCCGGCCAGGGAAAAATAAAAGGCCATCTCCGTAAGCCGGTCGCCGCCGGCCAGCCGGCGCAGGCAGAAATCGTTGTCCGGGGCCAGTCGGGTATCCAGGATGGCCGTCAGCCACCGGCAGACCAGCGGCGTCCAGTGGCTGTCAAAGCCGAATCTCTGCAGGCGGTCCTGCACCAGGTCCCGCATTTCCCCGCCGCCGGCCCGGGGGAAATCAAGTTGTTCCAGCAGTCCGTGCAGACAGGTCCCGGCCGCCGGTCCCCTGGGAAAGCTGAAAACGGAAGGGGGCTCGGCCAAGGGCGCCGTCTCCGATTCGTCCCGGTCCTCATCCTGTTGCCGGGACTGCGGCTCGGGGCCTGAGGCAAGCTGCGAATAACTGGTGATCCGCCATCCCCGGTCGATGTCGCCTTCGAATATCTTGACGGCCGGGCCGGCTTCGTCATGGTCGGCCGCCGGGGCCGTTGCCGGGGCGGCAAATGAATCAGGGTAGGGCGGACAATGGACGAGCGGCCCGGCGTTGTTCAGGCCGGTGATATCCTCCAGGAGCCGTTCTTCGCCGAGGTTTTTCAGCGCCGGCACCTTCTCCGCGTCCTGCCGGTGCAGCAGCCAGGCCAGGGCCGTGTTTTCCATCCCCAGGATTCTGCCCCAGCACCAGTAACAGCAATAGCGCGACCGGGTCACGGCGACATAGAGCAGGCGGAGGTCCTCGGCCAGCCGCTCTTGCTCGGCCAGCCGGTAATACTCATTATTTTTGCTGCCCAGATCGACAGTAAAGCGGAAATCCGCATCCGGGTCGTGGAAGGTAAAGATTTCATCCTGGCGGACCGGACGGCAGTTCCAGGGAAAGGGCAGAAAGACTACCGGGTATTCCAGGCCTTTGGCCTTGTGGATGGTGACGATGCGGACCAGGTTTGCATCGCTCTCCAGGCGCAACTGCTGGCTGGCGGCCTCCGGGGCGGGATTGGCGAGCTGATCGTTCAACCAGCGTAGCAGCCCGTCCATGCCCGGCTGCTGTTCGGCGGCCTCCTGCAGGAGTTCCGCCAGGTGGAGAAAATTGGTCAGCCTCCGCTCGCCGTCAGGCCTGGCCAGCAGCCGGCGGACGACCCGGCGCTCGGCCACCAGGGTCAGAAACATGACGTTCAGACCGCGCTGCCGCCAGATCTCCTGGTAGTTCCGCATGGTCCCGAGCAGCCGTGCCCATTCCAGCTCCCGGTGGGCCAGTTGATCCAGTTCCCGGCCATCGAACCCGAAAAGATCAGTAATCAGGGCGTTGCGTACCTGCGGTTCATCGCCCGGCTCCAGGAGCGCTGCCAGCACCCCTTGCATCTGCCGGGCCTCGTCTGTCGCAAAAACCGAATCCTGGCTGTAATAGACGCTGGCAATATCCAGTTTCCGCAGGGCCTGCCGTATAACGGCCGCCTGGTGATGAGTTCGGACCAGCACGGCAATGTCCCGGGCGCTGAGCGGCTCATCTCCGATGGTTGCCGCCTGCCGCCGCCCCATGGCGAGCAGGCGGGCAATCTCGGCCGCGCACCAGGAGGCGGCAGTCCCCTCGGCCCGGTTCTTGGCCATGATTTTTTTTCCCGGCGCGGCCAGTTGCGCCGCCGGCAGGACCAGGGCCGTCAGGGGCGGCGGCGGGGCGCCGTCGAGCAGCAGTGGTTGTTCATCGGCCCGGCCGCCGGCCCGCACCGGTGAAAAGGGGATGTCATCGGCAAAGATGAAGGAGTCCCGCCCTGCAAACAGTCGGTTGACCGCCTGCACCATGGCGCCGGTGGAGCGGTAATTGATGGACATTGTATGATGGCCTGCTGCCGGCGTATCTTTTTTGGCCCGGATATAGGTAAAAATGTCGGCCCCGCGAAAGGAGTAAACGGCTTGTTTGGGATCGCCGATCATGAACAGGCCTGCTGCCGGGTCAAGGCCGAATAGCTGCCGGAAAATTCGATACTGCAGGGGGTCGGTATCCTGGAATTCGTCCACCAGGGCCACTGAGAAACGATTGCGGATCCGCCGGACCAGGCCGGCGCTGCCGCTTCCGGCAAGAGCCCGGTCAAGGCCGCTCAACAGGTCGTCAAAAGACATCTTGGCTTGATCGTGTTTGCGCCGCTCCAGCTCGGAACGGATGAAGTCCCAGGCGTCGAACAGAACCCGGACCCGGCCGGCGCGGATAAATGCACCGTGGGCCAGGTAAAATGCATCAAACAGTTGAAAAAAAGGATGGGGCGGCAGGTTTTTTTTGCCCTTGAGCAGCCCGGCCATCACCGAGGCCGCCAGCAAGGAGACACAATTCGGCAGCTCCCATGCCGTCTCTCCGGCTGCGGCCAGCTCATCCATGCCCGTCATGGCCAACTCCACCCGCTCCCGGCCGTAGCTTTTGTTTTTATCACGCTTCAGGCAGGGGGCCCGGGCCAGGATATCCTTGACTTCGGCCCGGTATCGGGGCCAGGCCTGCCGCACGGTCTGGAAACGGTCCTCGGCCTCCCGGCGCAGCCTTGCCGGATCATCTGTTGCCGGATCAGGAACGCAGGTCATTTCGGCGTGGGCCGGAACCGGGTTCAGGGTACTGAGCAGGCCGGCCGGGTCGCCCCACTGCCCGGCCGCCCAGGCGGCCTCGGCCGGAGAAGCCGGGTAGAAGCGCCGGCGCCAGAAATCCTCGATAATTTGTTGCCGCAGCGGTTGTTCGTTTTCCAGCAGCTCCGCCTCAAAGGGCGAGCCGGACTCAAAGGCATGGTCCTGCAGCATGCGCTGGCAGAAACCGTGAATGGTGTAAATGGCCGCCTCGTCCATGCGGGTCAGGGCGTCGGTCAGCAGCGTCGCCGCCTCCCGTCTGTCCTCTATTCCGGCCAGGAGACGGAGAAGCGTTTGATCGTCGTTATTTACGTTCCGGCCCTCCAACACGTCCAGGGCCTCCCGCAGCCGGGTGCGAATCCGGCCGCGCAGTTCCTCGGTGGCGCTGACGGTAAAGGTCACCACCAGGATGGCATCAACCTCGAGCCGGCGTTCAAGGATGAGCCGCAGATAGAGGAGCGCTATGCTGTAGGTCTTGCCGGTGCCCGCGCTGGCCTCAATTAGCTGCTGGCCGGTCAGGGGGAAGGCGAGCGGATCAAAGGTCTGCATCGTCATCCTCCAGGTGAGCTAAAAGCGGCCCGAAGACCGCTTGGGCCAGCGCCGGGAATGGGTCTTCCAGGGGCTGTTCGCCCTTGAAGGCGATTCGGTAGGCCGGGTCTTCAAACTCGCCCGGCCGGTGGAAGCCGCCGGTCCAGGTTTTTTTCGCCGTTGTTTCCTCCCGGCCCTTACCTGCCTGAAAGGCCTCCAGCCAGGCCCGGCTGGTTTCCGGGTAGAAATGGAGCGGCTCGCAAAGCCCCTGCCAATAGAGCTCCAGCAGCTGCCGCAGTTCGGAGCGCGGGTCTGTAACCGGCCGGAGCCGCACGGTTCGGTCGGTCGCCACATGCCAGCTCTCGAGGGCGCATTGCCGGGGAGCCAGCAGATTGAGGACCAGGTGCTGTACCCAGAGGCTCAGCAGGTCCCGGCCTTTAAGCATGGCGGCGCGATAGCGGACACAACCGCCGCCATACAGTCCATCGAGCCGGCCGTCGAGCCGGAAGCCGTTAATCTCTACGGCAACGTCCAGGGCGGCCACAGGGTCTGCCAGAAGCGGGGTGACCGTGGCGGCCAGCCCGGCCGACAGCCGGGCCAGTTCACGGAAAAGGTTGACCCCGAAGCTGCCGTGGGGCAGCGCGCCCTGGGCCAGGAGCCATTGTAGCTGCTCTTCGTCCCCCCGGCCGGCAAGCACGGCTGCCACGGCATCCTGGCTCAGGGAATAGCGCTGCAACTGGTCCGGTAGAAATGGTTCGTTTTCAGGGAGGGCATCATCGACGGTCCGGAGCCGGATCCCCAGCCGTTCCTGTAGAAAAAATCGAACCGGCTGCGACCAGAACCGGACCAACCCCTTGACCTCCACCCGGCGCCATTCTTCCCCGGCCGCAGGCAACGGCGAGGACAAGAACGGCGGTGGCTCCGTTGCCGGCCCCGGGACCGGCAGCCATTGCTCCGCGTAACTTGCCCGGCCAGGCGAACCGTCGAAACAGCGGGGGCTGAAGGGCTGCAGGGGATGTTCCACCGTCAGCTGCCAGCAGGCCCTGCCGGAGTTCGGGAAAAAGGAGCGGTCGATATAGTCCTGCAGTTCCGACACTACTACCGATGGCGGCCGGACGCTGTTGTCGCGCCGGTCCCGGCCGACCCATGAGATAGAGAGAACCGCCCGGGCCGACAGCAGTGCTTCGAGAAAGAGATAACGGTCGTCATTCCTGCGGTTTCGATCGCCGGGCCGCGGCGTCCCGGCCATGAGATCAAAGGTTGCCGGCCGCTGGTTGCGGGGATAGTCGCTGTCGTTCATGCCCAGCAGCCAGATAACGCGAAAGGGCACCGAGCGCATGGGCACCATGTTGCAGAAGGTCACCCGGCCGGAGAGAAAGGCCTGGCCGGGGGACGGCGCGCTCAGGGCCTGCTCGAAACAGGTCTTGATCACCACCGGACTGAGCAGGCCGGCGAAACCGGCCCGTTGACACTGGCCCAGGCAGTCAACAATGGTTTCTCGCAGTCCGAGCAGGGCATCCTGATCGTCTTCATTGCCGGCCGGAGCAAAAAAATCATCCAGCAGCCGCAGCAGGAGTTCGGTCCAGTCCCCGGCTGACCGGGCATCCTGCAAGCGGCCGTGCCAGTAGCGCAGCCGGTCGAGAAATTCGGCGAGGCTGCCCAGCAGGGCCGCCTCGCCGCCAGAGGCTGCGGCACAGGGGGCTATGCCCTGATAGAGCTCGCCCGCGCCCGCAATATAGCCGAGCAGCAAGCGGTCCAGGCCGAAAGACCAGGTATGGAGCCCTGTCATCTCCAGGCCGAGTTCCCGGCGGTGTCCGGCATCAAGCCCCCAGCGGATACCGCTTTCCCGCAGCCAGGCGCGAATCCGGGCCATTTCCTCCTCCTCGACGGCAAAGCGGCGGCGCACGGCCGGGGTTTCCAGGAGAGAGAGCACGGCCGGCGCGGCACAACGATTGGTTGGCAGGTCCAGCAGGAAGAGGAAGGTCTCGGCCAGGGATTGCTCTTCGCGAAACGAACGGTCGGCCAGGGACCAGGGAATCCGTCTCTCCGCTGCGGCCGCGCCGAACACGGCGGCAACCGCCGGGGCATACGCTTCGATATCCGGGGCCATGACCAGGATATCGGCGGGTTTGAGATCGGAGCCGGCGGCAAACAGATCGAGCAGCCGGTCGTGGAGCACCTCTATTTCGCGCAGCGGGCTGTGACAGACATGAAACTGGATGGAGCGGTCGGCCGCGGCCGGCGGCATGGGGTCCCGGCCAGGCTCCGTGCGGTCGACGAGATCAAGGATGTCGCATTGCAAGCGGGCGAGCAGGCTCCGGCCTGCCGGTTTTACATACTGCTCATCCTCCTGCACCTGCAGATCGACGAGCTGGCGGAAAAACTCCTGGCCCACGGTGCCGAGCGAGGCCAGGAGGGGATTGCCGGCCTCGAAATACTCGCTGACATCCGTTTTTTGCCGCCGCCGCCAGGCGGCCCGTTTTCGGGCCATCTCCCCGGCCGAGGTCAGGTCCCCCCAGTAATGGCGGCAGGGACTCAGGTGCAGGAGATGAACCTCGGTCAGGTCGCTGACCGCGTCAACGAGTTCCAGGTAGATCGGGGCCAGGGAACTGATCCCGAAAAAACAGACCCGCCGGGGCAGGCCGGCAGGGGAGAGGCCGCCGCGCTGCCGCAATGTTCGAAAGTCATGGACGAGGCGGGCTCTGTGCCGGCGGTTCGAGGCGGTCAGGCAGCGCCACAGCTCGGCCTGCCACTGCTCGTCCCGGCCCTCTTCCCACTCGATCAGCATGTCGGGCCGGAACACGAGGTACTGGTCAAAGAGATCACTGATCCGGCCGGCAAGCTGGAAGGCCTTGCGGCCGTCCCGGTCATCCCGCAGATAGCCGGCCACCTCCGCGAAACGCTGCTCGCGGAGGAGTTCGGGCAGCAGGCCCAGGATCCGCCATTGCATCACCGAACGTTCAAAGTCGGCTTGCTCCGGGAGTTCGCCAAGCTGGGAGGCAAAGATCTGCCAGGCGAAACGGGCCGGCAGCGGGAAAACTAAATTGGCGGCGATACCGGTCTGCAAGGCGATCTGCTGCGAGAGCCAGCGGGCCATGCCCGGATTCTGCACCACAATTATTTCCGGGGCCAGAGGCTCGGCCGGGGGCACGTCCAGCACGGCGCAAAGCAGGGCCAGAAGACGTTCCAGCCGGTTGGACTGATGGAGCTTGATCATGGGTATCCCGGTTTAGGTTCAGACAGGAACAACAGCCATTTTCATTTATACCAGTATTCCTATGGAACTAAAAGAAACAGGGTGTAAATTTACGTATTTTTTTGAAAAAACAATTTGTTCTGCTATACTTAACTTAAAAGGAAAGGCTCGTCCATGCCTTCAGTTCGTCCGCCTCTGCGGTGCCAATAACATTGATAACATTGTCATAAAGGCCGGTTTTTTGTCTTCCAGCAAGAATATCAATATCCTGCGTAATATCCTGCGCGCATGTCTTGTCCTGGTCATGCTCGGCGGTCTTCTCGTCCTTTTTTACCTGCCATACCTGGCAGTCAAAAAGAAAACCATTGACGCCTTTAGCCGGGAACAGATGATGACGATCCGGCAGTCAGCCCTGGGGCTGGAGCATTTTTTCTCCATGTACGGGAAGGCGCTCAACTATGGTGCTGCCCAGTCCCCGGTCATTCATTTCAACGAGACCGGCCGGAGAATGATGGCTGATTTTTACGCCATCCATAAGCCCTGGCTGATTGCCATTACCCGCAGGGACCGGAACGGAAAGATTCTCTACCGGGTACCGGCCGATAGAGACGGCCAGGGCGGGGAGATGTCCCGAAAGCCTCAAATGCCGGCCGGAACGGCCTTCCGGAAGCCTTTGATCGACGCGGTAATGGTTCGAGGGCATAAATGCGTCCGTTTTTCCCAGCCGGTTTTCGAGAAAGATCGCTTTGCCGGCAGAGTCACTTTCCTGGTATCCTTTAAAAGTCTTGCCAAAGATTTTCTCCAAACCATGAACGAAAATCATGGCAAACGGTTCTGGCTGATCAATCAAAAAGGTATCATTCTCTTCTGTCCGAAGCCGGATGATTGCGGCCGTCAGATCCGGAGCCTTGTCGCCGATTCGCCGGGGTTTCAGAGCCTGACGGAAAAGATGACGGCCGGGGGGCAGGGCAGCGCGACCTTTATTTTCAGGCAAGACAAGCCCGGGAAGCGTATAAAATATCACGCCGTCTTCATGCCGATTACTCTGCCAGGCAATCATTTCTGGTCTATTGCCGTTGCCACCCCGGAAGATCAGGTCCTGGCCAACATGCAGGCCTTCCGCAACAAGTGGCTGGTGGCGGCGGCCCTCTCGATCGGCGTGCTTTTTCTTCTCTGCTATGCCCTCAAACGGTCGAGGTGCCGTATTGATGACGAAAAAAGACAACGGGCCGTCAGCGAGCAGCTCCTCCGGCTGCTCGACATCAGCCCTATCGGTATCATTGTCTATGATGACCGGGGGCGTCTCAAATATGCCAACCGGTCAGTTGTCGATCTGTTCGGGGCCGGTACGGGAGACAACCTGGTCGGCAGGAATATCTTTGCCTTTATCCACCCGGAATATAAAAAGATGGTGCGAAATCGTTTCGCAGATGTTCTGCGGGGAGAACCAACCGATCCGGCCATCATCAAAATTATCCTGCCCGGCAAAGTGGTCAAAGATGTCGAAATCACCTCCGCCCCTTTTGTTTTTTTCGACCGCAGCTGCGGCATGACGATCTTGCAGGACGTTACGGAACGACTCAAGGCCGAGAAAGAGCAGCAATTGCTCGCCACGGTTATTGAACATACCAGGGAGTCCATTGTCGTAACCGATGTGGAGGGCAATATCAAATATGTCAACCCGGCCTTCACCCGGATCACCGGCTACTCGCGAGACGAGGCCATTGGCCGGAATCAGCGGATTCTGAAAAGCGGCGAAGATGACTCGGCTTTCTACGAGGAGATGTGGGCGACCCTGAAACGGGGTGCCGTCTGGGAAGGCCGCCTCATCAACCGCAAGAAGGACGGCTCGTTATATACCGAACGCGCCTCGATCTCACCGGTGCGCGATGCGGCCGGCGCAATCACCCATTTCGTCGCGGTCAAGCGCGATATCTCCCATGAAGTTACGCTGGAGATGCAGTTGCAGCAGGCCTAGAAGATGGAGGCCATCGGCACGCTTGCCGGGGGGATCGCCCACGATTTTAATAATATCCTCGGGGCGATCATCGGCTTCACCGATATCTCGCTCATGCAGAGCGAGGCGGATTCTCCCCTTTATAAAAACCTGCAGAATATCCGCAAAGCCGGGTTCCGGGCTGCGGACCTGGTCCGGCAGATTCTTACCTTCAGCCGCCAGGCGGCCGGCAACCGGAAAATACCGGTTGCCGTTGTCCCCCTGCTCAAGGAAAGCCTGAAGCTGCTGCGTGCCTCCCTGCCGGCAACCATTGAAATCAGCCAGCATATCAATGTGACCGAAGCCTTGGTGCTGGCGGATCCGGCGCAGATCCAGCAGGTGATCATGAACCTCTGCACCAACTCCTTCCAGGCCATGCGCGAACATGGCGGCGTCCTGACCATCACCCTCGACAAACTGCCCGCCGGCCAGGGATCGGGAGCGGCCGTATTGGCGGGAGGCCCGGGCATCGAACTCAAAGTCGAAGACACCGGCCCCGGCATGAGCCCAAAGATCATGGGCCGTATCTTTGAGCCTTTTTTCACGACCAAGGAACCGGGTCTCGCCACCGGCCTGGGCCTGAGCGTCGTCCACGGCATTGTCCACGACCTGGGCGGTGAAATCACCGTGGACTCGGATAAGCACCGGACCTGTTTCACGATCAGGCTGCCCGTCCTTGAAAAACCGGTGGTGCAAAACGCCGGTGAGGACTCGCTGCCGGGAGGCAGCGAGTCGGTGCTGATTGTGGATGACGAAAAGGATATTCGGGAAACCTGCCGGATGATGCTGAGCCAGCTTGGCTACAGCGTCACCACCTCAGGTCATCCCCGGGAGGCTCTGGCCATGATCGACCGGCAAAAGGACCGTTTTGACCTGGTCATCACCGACCAGACCATGCCGGAAATGACAGGGCTGGAACTTATGCATGAAATACTCCGGCTCCGGTCCGACCTGCCTGTCATTCTCTGTACCGGTTTCAGTGAACAACTCGATGAAGAATCGGCCCTGAAAGAGGGAGCCCGGCATCTTCTTATGAAGCCGGTCACCTGTATGCGGCTGGCCGGGTCGGTCCGTAACGTTCTTGACGCAAAACCCGCCTGATCCGGGGTTGCCGGTCACCGGGCCATCATTGTCTACAGCATTCAATGTTGCCTGGTCTTTCCTTTTTTTGTCAGGTTTTATCTTTACTTTCCGGCATCATTCAGTATAAATTATTATTTATATGTTTGACAGACTCGTAAAAAGTCTGAATTTTCATCGCACCGTCATTCCCGCGCAGGCGGGAATCCATTAATATCAACGAACTATGGATCCCCGCCTGCGCGGGAATGACGAATAAAATGATTTTTTACGAGACCATCTCGCCTCAGAGTCTGCTTTTACCTGATTCTGAACCAAAATTCTCGTTTCCGGCCAGACTCCGACCGACCATCAGGCAGCGTGCGGCAAGATTTCTTGCTTGGCATAAACATATAAAAGTCTGTTTATATGTTTATGGCGTAGTGCATTTTTTGCTTCTGCTTCGCGAGGGAACCGGATTCTTATTATTATAAAAAATAAAAACCGCTTAGGACGAATATGGAACATTTTCTCAGCCAGATGACGACATACCTGCAGACCTCGTTGCTGCTCTCTTTTGTTGCCGCCTATCTGGGTGGCCTGTTGGCCAGTCTGACGCCCTGCATCTATCCGATGATTCCCCTGACAGCGGGAGTGATCGGCAACTCCAACCTGGGCGGCTCCAAAACGAGGGGCTTCTTCCTGTCCCTGGCTTATGTAACCGGCATGGCCGTGACCTACGCCCTGCTGGGAATCTTTGCCGCGGCCACCGGACATTTTTTCGGCGCCATCAGCACAAACCCCTGGATTTTTCTCCTGGTCGGCAATATTATGCTGCTCTTCAGCCTGAGCATGCTCGGCGTCTGCCACGTCCCTTCCTTTGGACCGAGATTGCAGACTAAGGTCAGTGGCGTCCCCGGTGTCTTTCTGCTGGGCCTGGCCTCGGGGCTGGTGTCCAGCCCCTGCACAGCGCCGGTACTCGGTGTGCTGCTGACCTATGTCGCCACAACTCGAAACCTGTTGCTGGGCGGCTCCCTGCTCTTTGTCTTTGCCTTTGGCATGGGGGCAATACTGCTGGTCGTCGGCACTTTTTCCGGCCTGCTCGTCTCCATCCCCCGCTCCGGGAGATGGACTGTCGTCATTAAGACAACGCTCGCCCTGTTTATGATCGGCCTGGCGGAGTACTTTTTTATTCAGGCCGGCAAAATGTTTCTATGAACATCCGCACTTTATTTAATTTTTCAACATTGGGAGTACCATCACCATGAGCAAAAGATGGCCGTACACACTCATCCTGGCCCTGATTCTTATCCTGCCGACCGCCTCTTTTGCCCAGCGGGTCGGGAGTAAACTCAAGCCTTTTGCGGCAACAAAAACCATGGCCGGCAACACCATCAACATGCAGGAGATAATCGGGACCAAACCGATCATGCTCATCTTCTGGGCGTCCTGGTGCCCCAACTGTTTACACGAGGTGCCCAGGATTAATCAGCTGAAAAAAATTTATGGCAAAAAAGGCATGGCATTTATCGGGATCAATGTGGGACGAAACGATTCCGAAGCCAGGGCGGCCTTGTTTATCAAGAAAACCGGCATGACCTACCCGGTTGTTTTTGATCGTGACTTAAAAATAATCCAGCAGTATATGATTATTGCCGTGCCGACCATCATTGTGGCCGACCGGAACGGTATCATCGTCTATCGCGGCCACAGCATCCCAGGGCAGCAGATCCTCGACAAAGCCGTTAGCCTGGATCCGTGAGCGAGCGTACGTGGTGCAGATGCAAGGCGGGATTTAGGGCCTGTAAGAAAATAACAAGAACATCTTGCATCTCTCTTCAGGCCATCTTTGGCTACGGTGCAATCGCAAAATCCTCGACGTAGCCCTGCTACGCCTGCGGTTTTACTCAATTACCGTAACCAAATCTGACCAAAA
>VAPK010296078.1_pt1 | contig 16970 bp, 15 predicted proteins | sample 3395031 | NCBI WGS metagenome assembly VAPK01 (sample SAMN08290443, study PRJNA428436) | hydrothermal vent metagenome | isolation source: Deep-sea hydrothermal vent chimney 1 | place: Pacific Ocean: Juan De Fuca Ridge
CAACGTATGAATATTTTAGAAGTGATTGAAAAGAGTGGACATATGTCTGTAGAAGATATATATATGGAAGTTGCAAGAGTGCATCCTTCTCTCTCTTTAGCAACAATTTATAAAAATATTATATTAATGATGAGTAAGGGTGTTTTGACTGAAGTCCCTATTGCCGGTAGAAAATCAAAATATGAACTTTCTAAAATTGATCATATGCATCTTATTTGTACTGAGTGTGGAGAGGTTGAAGATAAATCTTGTTTAGAGAGTACAGATAAAATACTTCATGACTTGACAGAACAAGAGCATTTTAAACTTAATAAAAGACAGATAAATCTTTATGGAATCTGCTTAAATTGTCAAGAAGCTATTGCCTCATAGGGTGCATTTACCAATGCACTCTATTGCTTTTTAAAAAATAATACATATAATCCTGGTAAGACTAACAGTGTTAAAATAGTAGAAGAGATTATACCTCCTGTAACTACAACAGAGAGAGGGTACTGTATCTCTGAGCCTACACCTGTAGCATAGAGTAGAGGCAAGATACCAAAAAGTGTAGTAAATGCTGTCATAAGTACAGGTCTTAGTCTCAGTAGGGTTGCATTTTTAACTAAATCTATCATTTGTATATCTGGAAATTTTTTATGCAATTGGTCTATAAATGAGATGAGTACAATACCATTAAGTATAGCAATGGCAAAGATGGTAATAAAGCCTACTATGGCAGAAACACTCAAATACTCACCGCTAATAAGTAATCCTACTATACCACCAATAAGTCCTAATGGAACCCCAAGTAGAATCAAAAGAGCTTTTTTAAATGAGTTAAATGCAGTATAGAGTAAGAGCAAGATGATTAGTAGAGTAATAGGTATGATCATACTTAATGTTTCTGTAGCTTCTTGCATATTTTTAAAGTCACCTGCCCACTTGATATAGTAACCATCAGGTATGGTTACACTTTGCCTTATTTTTTTATTTGCTTCTTCTACAAATGATGCAATATCACGATCTTCCACCTCTACAGAAAGTACCATATATCGACTCAGATTTTCACGTTTTATAAATGCAGGACCTTGTGTTACAGTGATATCACATACTTCATGTAGAGAAACGACTTTTCCACTTTCTGATCGTAAAATAAGGTTTTTCAGTGAATCTATATCTTGTTTGGTATTTTGAAGTTTTGCTACGATACCAAAACGTTTTACACCTTCTATCTTTTGTGTTACTGCCTCTTCACCAATACCATAACGAATAACTTGCATAACATTAGCTACAGAGAGACCATAACGAGAAAGTGCTAAGTAGTCTGGTTTAATGTTTATTTGTGCTTGACCCAATTGGGTTTCAACCTCTGCATGGTCTAGTCCTTCTATGCTAGATAGAGTTTTTGCTATTTGTGAAGCGATACTACTCATAATTTTTTGATCTTCACCATAGATTTTGACTGCAAGTTCTGCACTTACTCCTTCAAGTAACTCTTCTATACGCATTGCTATGGGTTGAGTAGGCACAAATTGTAGGTAGTTAAACTTCTCTTTAAGTTCTTTTGTCATCTTCTTACCAAGCTTTTCAATTTGAGTAAGTTCAGGATGTAGGGTTAATAGCACTTCCATATAGTTTGCCTGTGCTGTTTCACCTTTTTCACTTCTTCCTATCATGCTTAGTACAGAGAGTACCTTGTTTGGATATGTTTTAAGTATAAATTTTTCTATGGCTTGAGCATTTTCTACATTTTGAGTAAGTGCTGTTCCAGGGATGGCGATAACTCTGAACATAATAGACTCTTCATTGAGTGATGGCATAAATTCTCTACCTTGTTGAAAGAGTAACCCAGCTAGAACAAAGAAAATAAAAAATGTGACTACCAGTAGTTTTTTGGCATGATTTAAGCTGAAGACCAACAGAGGAGTATAAAACAGTTTAATGACCCTCATCAGTGGACTATTTACATGTTTGCCTTCTCTTAGAAGCATATATGATAGAACTGGCACAAGAAGCAGGGCAACTGCAAGAGAACCTAGCATAACAAAAACAATATCAAGTGCCATAGGTGTATAGAGTTTTCCTGCAAGTCCATCCAGACTCAAAAGTGGGATGAATACAGTAGCGATGATAAGTAAAGCAAAAAGTACAGGTTTTGCAACTTCTGCCGTTGCTTGTGCTATGATTTCGCTTCTTGAAGCTTTTGGATTGTCATGCAAGAGTCTAAAGCTGTTCTCTACCACTACGATAGTACCATCTACTATCATCCCTATGGCGATGGCAAGTCCACTCAAGCTCATTAAGTTTGCAGAGATACCATATTTTTGCATCATTAAAAATGCAATAAGCAAAGAGATAGGTAGGGAGATAATTACAATAAATGCAGAACGCAACTCAAATAGAAATAAAAAGAGAATAATTGCAACAAGTATAGAGCCAGTTAATAGTGCAGATGTCATTGTACTAACTGCTTTGTGTGTAATCTCTGTTCTGTCGTAAATAATATCTAGACTTACACCTTTTGGAAGAGCAGCATTTACTAAAGGCATTTTCAATTTAATGGACTCTACTACTTTGGCAGCATTGGTAGAGGAGCGTTGTAGCACCATACCAAAAACTCTCTCTTCTCCATCTACAGAGACAGCACCGAAACGAGGTGCTGTTCCTTCTTGAACTGTGGCAATATCTTTAATGGTAACAGCTTTTGCCTCTTTTGTACGTATGACTGTATTGCGTATATCATCCATAGTGCTATAGAGTCCTGCCCCACGTATGAGGTATTGTTCTTTGTTGAACTCAAGGTACTGACCACCAACAGAGCGATTACTCTTTTCTAATGCTTCTATGATTTCATTATAAGTTACATCTACAGATTGAAGACGTTTAGGGTCTATAAGAACTTCATACTGCTTCTCAAAGCCACCCCATGAGATAACCTCTTCTACACCATTTACTGATTTGAGTAAAGGAGTTACGGCATATTTATGTATCTCTCGGAGTTGGCTTGGTGTATATTTTTTGTTTTTATCTTTGAGTGCATACCAAAGGACTTGACCAAGACCTGTGGTGTTTGGACCCATAGTAGGTATTCCCCAACCTTTAGGAATGTCAACTGTATTGAGCCTTTCTGTTACAAGTTGACGTAAAAGATAGGTGTCTAGATTGTCTTCAAAGAAAATAGATACATAAGATAGTCCAAACATAGAGTTAGATAGTATCATCTTTACACCTGGAAGACCAGACATTGCTGATTCTATAGGATAAGTAATTAGTTTTTCTATATCTTCAGCTGAATTTCCTGCACTCTCAGTATATATAACCACCTGTTTAGGTGTGATATCAGGAAAGGCATCTACAGGTATATTTTTATACGCTTTGTATCCAAATCCAGAAATAGCTACAAAAAGTGCAAGCATTAGAAATTTATACTGTATTACTGTTTCAAAAAATCTTTTCATTGCATCCTCCTAGTGTCCATGTCCGCCAAGTGAAGATTTAAGCATCATGGATTTGACAAAATAGACACCTTCACTTACATATTTCTCATCTAACTCAATACCTTCTATTGCTACATAATCACCTGTGTATGCAATGATTTTAACAACTTTAGGAGAATAAGGAGGCTCTTCATCTTCATCTCCTCCATGCTTATCTTGTTCCCTGTGTTCATTATGTTCATTATGTTCATTTTTGTGGGCTTCATGATCATGCTCTAACTCTTCTTCCTTGTGTTTTGCCTCACTATCTTTATGTTCATCATGATGAGCTTCAACAAAAACTACCCACTCCCCTTGAAAAAGTGTCAATGCACTCTTTTTGACCATTAAAACATCAAGATAAGGTGCAAGAGAAATCTCCATTTGCCCATAAGAACCAAGTAGAAGGTTTTTAGGATTTTTTTCTACCATAAACAACACTTTTGCACGCTGTGTCTCTTTGTCTATATTTGGCAGTAGTTGTACAAAGCTACATGGGTATTGTTTACTTGCGATATTTAACCATCCGTTAGTTCTATCTGATACTTTCATGGCATCATCTACACTAAGATAAGCAACAGCATAGTAACCACTTTGTTTAACTAGTGTTATCAGGGGTGTTTTTGCATCTACATTGGCATGGAGTGAAATCAATATATTATCTACTATACCATCTGCATGAGCATAAAGTATAAACTGATCTGTTGCTTTTGTGAGCTTGGATGGTTTAATACCCAATGATTCTAGTTGTGATGATAAGGCATTTTGCTTAGAGCGTATCTCTTCTAGGGCTATAATCTGGTTATTTAGTTCACTTTGTGAAGTTAAACCTTTTTTGTAAAGTTTTTTAACTGTAATTAACTGTGTCTGGGATGCTTTTGCCTGCTGTAAAAGAGCCAAATACTCAGCACTCATCTTAGAAAGTTCAATAGACTCTATTAGAACGACCTTGTCTCCTGCTTTTACTTTTTCTCCTGCTTTTACAAAATAGGCTTCTACATGTCCAGAGAGTCTAGAGACAATTTCTTGTTTCTGGTCTGAGAGTTGAGTGATCTGTGCATTAGTCTGTATAATCTTTCCCAAAGGTCTTATCTGGGCATGCTCAAGAGCAATCTGGTTTGCTAACCCCAATATTGGTAGTAGTAGTAATAGATATTTAGTCATTGTAGTATCCTTGTAAAAAATGTAATTGAATTTTCTGGTCATTAATTATTTTTTGTGTTTGAAGTAGTGATTTGCCTGTCTGAATAAGTCTGTTTTTTGCATTCATAAGTTGAAAAAGTGAACCTTGTGCTATCTGGTAACCCTCATTTAATAGCACTGCAAGTGCTTTTTGATCTCTTTGTAGTATTTTTAAAGCGTTGTATTGCAATGAAAGTTCTTTTATGGAAGCTTTCAGTATCTGTTTTTGAGATTTTAAATTTGTAGAGAGTTGTTCACTGTCTAGCTTTGCTTGTTCCATCTGTAACCTTGCTAAGGCTCTCTCTTCACTTTTATCATGATGAAGAGGTAGAGGGATAGAGATGCCCAGTTTTAAAATAGACTGATCAGGCTCTTTTTCCATACCCATATGGAAATCATAGCTTTCAAAATTACTTTTATTCATACTTAATTGACTTGCATATACTCTCTTTTTTGCCAATAGTATATTTTGTTTTGGGCTTAGCTTGGAAGATGGTGTCATTTTAGATGAAATGGAGTAGATGAATTTTTTTTCTAAAGAGACTTTTTTATTAAGTCCTGCGATTGCCAATAGTTGATAGTAGAGTGTTTTTACTTGTCGTTTAGTAGTATGCATTTGTGTTTTTAGTAGTAAGGTTTCAGTTTTAGTCTGTAGATATGCCACTTTGTTTTCAGAGCCGTTTCTATATCGTTCCTTAACCATATCTGTAACATTATTGGAGAGCTTATACTCTTGATGCAGCAAAGAGAGAAGTTTGTTCTGATAAACATACTCTGTATATAATTTTTCAAGAGTTTTAATGTATCCTGCTCTTCCTTGCACTATGAATGCTTCACGAAGCAGAGTAGAAGCATTTGACTTCTCTTTAAGTCCATTCATATAATTTTCTGTACGAATGGTTTGAGAAGCAGAGATGCTATATCCAAATTCAGAGGAAGAGAAGTCGGGATCAAACCTTGATACCTCAAGATCAAGTGTAGGATTTGCAGTTCTTAAGAGTATGTTGTTGGCTTGTTTGGTAGTCTGAAGTGAGAGGTTTTGACTCTGTAGCACTTTTGAATGTTTAAGTATGTGTTTTTTAAACTTTGTATAACTCATCCCAAAAAGAGTGAGAGACAAAGTAAAAAAAAGCATGATGATGTTTTTCATGGTTTATTTCCTATATGTTTATATGTATGTTTGGTAGAGAACTATAGTGTAGTAGAAAAATTAAACGATAGGAGGTTTGGTAGTAGTCTTCTTGAAAGGAGGGTAGTAGAGTGTTATTTTTTGTGCTGGCTGCTCATTATGTATTGAAATATCAAAGTCTATATTTAGAGTATCAAGGATAGCAATAAAATGAAAAAGATGATCCATATTGCATGAGTTAGCACATTGGTCATCAATATTCTGTTCTATCATATATTCAGAAACTGTATCATGATGACACTCATCTTCTAGAGCAATAATAGAGGCATGAGCAATATTAAAGAAGAGTGACAATAGTAATAAGAACTTTATCATTTTCAATGCTTTACCTCATTTTATTTGTCTTAGTATAGCTTAATATACTTAGTTATTTAAACAGTGCTGACCCAACTCTTACTAAATTAGATCCACATTTTATAGCTAGTTCATAATCACTACTCATTCCCATAGAACAGATAGTAGCACCATCTTTTTTAAGTTTTTCATAAATGCTTTGTGTAGTTTCAAAACTTTGCTGTATGAGTTTTGTCTCTTCACTATGTGCACCTATGGTCATAACGCCTTTAAGATTTATCTGTGGGCAGATCTCTTTTATCTTTTGATATATGTCTATAGCCTGTGTAGCACTTACGCCAGATTTACTCTCTTCGTTGGCAGCATTTATTTGTAGTAAGCAGTTCATTTTTGAGTTTTTTGTTTCAAGTTTTTTATTGAGTTCTTGTGCAAGCTCAATGCTATCGAGTGATTGCATCAGAGTAGGATGCAAATCTATGAGATTATTTATCTTATTTTTTTGAAGTGTGCCTATCATTTGCCACTGTAATGGTAGTTCTTCTAAAGTTGTAGAACGCTCTTTAAGTTGTTGAACCTGATTTTCCCCAAAGGCTCTTTGTCCTAGTTCATAAAGTGTAGCAATATTTTCTACTTCAGTATATTTACCTACAGCCACAAGCTGAACAATGTGGTGTTCGCTAACAGTGATTCGTGACTCTTCAATATTCCAGATGACTTTATCTAGATTTGCTCTTAATTGTTCTTTATCTATTATCATATTTTCTCCTTTTAGCCCCAAAGTCTATTGACATCATTATACAATCCCAATACCATAAGAGAGATGAGCATTGCCCAGCCTACTAGTGTGATGTAATACATGGCATTATCACTAGGTGCTTTACCACGTAGCATTTCATAGAGGTTGAACATAATGTGTCCACCATCCAGTGCTGGGATAGGTAAGAGGTTAAGTACCCCTAAGTTTACTGAAATGAGTGCGGTAAAGAAAAAGAGTGAGAGTATGCCTGCACTACTAGCTTGAGCGGTAATATCTACGATGGTTATGATGCCACCTAGTTTATCTGTGCTTACAACACCAGTGATGAGTTTTTGTACACTTTGGAAGATGAGAAGACTTGCTTTTTTTGTCTCCTCCCAAGCATAAGAAAAACCATCTATAAAGCCATAGTGAACAGTAGTCTGTTTGGCTAAAGGGGAAATCCCAATTATACGTCGTGTGATCTTTTCACCAAAGACATTTTTATCATCAATTACTTTAGGTTTTAACTCTAAAGTGATAAGTGCTTGTTCTCTTTCGACAACAAGTAAAATATTACCCTTACTTTCATTGATATGTTTGCCTATATTTTCCCAATAGAGAATATTATTACCATTGATTTGAATGATTTTATCATCTTTTTGTAAGCCAGCTTGGAATGCAGGAGTGCCTTTCCCAACTTCACCAACATACGCCAGTAGCTTAGGTACACCAAGATATGATATAGCCAAATAAAGCAAAAATGCCATAAAAAAGTTAGCAAAAGGACCAGCAAGTAAAATAATAATACGCTGCCAAGGCTTTTTACTGTTGTAGCTATCCTCATCATAACTTACTTTTGTTGGATCAGTGTCATCTTGACCCTTCATCTTCACATAGCCACCAAGAGGTATGACTGAGATGCTCCACTCAGTTTTTCCTATTATCTTTGAGTAGAGTTTTTTTCCAAACCCTATGCTAAATACATCTACCTGAACACCGAAAAAACGTGCAGCAACAAAGTGTCCTAATTCATGAAAGAATATTAATACCGATAAAACCAAAAGTGCAACTAAAATGCCCATAAAATTCCTAAATAATTTTTATCAGATTATATCCAAGAGTTGTAAAATATTGATATATATTAATAATATAATGAAAAATTTTGCTAAAATAGAAGAATTGACTGCTTAATTGAAAGGATAAAAAATGAAAGATCAGGGTGAAATCATAGATAATATTGAAGAGAAAATAGAAAAAGTTGTAGAAAATACAACAGAGAATATGCAAGAAGAAGTAGAAGAGATAAGTTCTGACATAGAAGAGACAGCTAAAGAACTTGATGATATAGAAAAAGAGTTACCAAAAGAAGTTAAAAAAATAAAAAAACATGATAAAGCCAAAGCATTAGTTGATGAAGCAAAAACCATTGTTAAGGAGTCAGAAGAGCAGATGGATGCGTGTAAGCTTTTGCTTTCTGATGATCTTAAAGCATATGAAGAGGCGAAGCAGGCACTAAGAGTAGGTGGTATGGAGGAAAGTGAAGCCTTGCTTGCTGAGTTAGGATATGTTGCTAGTAATGAAGAGGTTACAGAAGAACAAAATATTGTATTTGAAGCAAAAGAAGATTTTGAGCCTATTGTTCTTAAAGATGTTTCTAGCGGTTGGTTCACAGGGTTGATACTCTCGTTACTTGGGGGGTTGGCAACTCTAATAGGACTTGTTTTTTATGCTACCAATAAACTGGGTATAACATTAGATATAAGTAAAGTACCTTCAAATGAAACACTACAGAGTATTTTTGGTTGGTTTGGTACACAAATAGGACGTCCTGATGATGCGATAAATGGTGGTTTGTTGGTAGGTGCTGTGGTGCTTGCTATAATGGCGATCATTTATGCTATTCGTGTGGCTCTTAAAGGAAGTAAGAATCTTCACTTTGCAACCAAACAACTTGAAGAGGCTGAAATATATACTGCTCATAAAGGTAATTGTAAAGAGGAGATGGATAAGGTTGATGCACATATCCATGATGCTATAGCGACACTTAAAACTTATGAAGTTCTTTTCAATGAGCAAAAAGGCAAACTACAACGCATACTCCATTTAGAAGGTGGCATGGAAGACCCAAACTATCATGAAAAGTCATTTATGGAGATGAGAGATACACAAGATTTGGCAGATGCCATCAAAAGCTTTATGGTACTGCCTATGTCAGAAGAGGGTAAACTATCTGGTAAAAGTACACTGTTTTTACATAGAGCAAAAACAAGAATACAGAAGATGATAGAAAGACTTTATTAAAAAGTATAGTTTGTAAAGACCCTTAAATTTTTAAATGATTCATCTCTGTCATCTATGTCACTATAGATGGCTGAAATTTTTATGGTATCACTATATTGGTACTCGACTCCTATATCATATTCTCTAGCATGATACGAGTCTCCATGGTGTGTATCTATGTTTGCTGTAAAGTTTAATCTATCTACTCCCAATACAGAAGCATCCCATTCAAATGTATAGAGTATAGTGTTGCCATTTGCTCCTGCCTCTTTAAGCGTATTATGTTCTGCATTTGTTAGAAATGGTCCACCACCAAAGAAGTTACTTGCGGCTATCCCCTCTGTTTTATTGTACGATATGGTTGTAGTAAGTCCAATGCTTTTAGCCTTAAAAGATGCTGCTACTCCAAATATAGAAGAACTATCACCGTTGTCATAGTCCTGATAAGCATACTGAATAGTAGCTCCATAGTTGAAACGCTCTGTTTCATCTGCATAGCTAGCTTCTGCATAGCTTATCTTTACTTCACTGCTAAGATTATAAAACCATCCAGATAGTGTTGTTTTTTCTAAGCCGTCGTAAGTAATTCCAATTATTTGCATACCATCGTTACCATTAAGTAATGTAAATTTACTTGGTGTGTCACTATCTACTCCTGACCATTTTTGAACTTGTGAGAGAAATAGGGTTGTATCTGGTATATCTTTATTTATAAGTGTTAAAGCTTCAAAGGTATTTGGCACCATTCCTATGTCATCACTATCTGCGAATGGAGTTTCAAGTGCTTGTCGTCCCAATATAAATGTAGTATTTTCATAGTTTCCTTTGAGATATGCATTTGTCAAAGTTGTGTAGTTTTCATTATTCTCATTAAAAAAAGGCACACCTTTAAAAGATAACTTACCATTGCCTTGAGAAGTAAAGAGTGTTGCTCCAAACTGCAAACCATAATAAGAAGCTGTTTCAATATGGAGTTTTAACCCTATAGCTATTTCATCATCTCTGTTGTTATCTGTCTTATGGCTTTGATAACCAACTCTTACTGCACCTTCATACTTTGTATTTTTAAAGGCATGAGTTAAATTATCAGCATAAGTAACAATACTCATTATCATTAATATTATTGTGTATAATACTATTTTTTTCATTTTCATTTCCCTTGTTTTTTATCTATTGAATGTTATTTGTAGTTGGTGCTACTTGACCCTACGTTTATATTTTTTCTACTTCTATCTTGTCTGCTTCATCTGCTCTTACAGCGATGAGTGTAGAACCAACCTCTATCTCCATAGTCTGTTTAGCAAGAGAGCATCCTTTGACTAGAAGTTCTTCACCTCGCATGACACCAAAAGAACTAAAACGATCTCTTAGTGCTTTGTCTGCATTGATCTTAATGATCTCAGCTCTATCACCTTTTGTTAATTCACTTAGTTTCATGTTGTTATCCTCCCATTATTATTAATGTAACTTTGTATGCTACAAAACTTAATATCCATGCTGATGCAGTAGTCATAATAAATAGATAGACCAAATACTTCCAGCCACCAGCTTCTTTGGCAAAGACCATAGAAGCTGCCAAGCAAGGTAGATAAATCATTACAAATACGATAAATGCAATGGCAGAAGCAAAAGGGATATTGGCTTTTATTTGTGCGATAAGCCCTTCACTTCCTTCATCTACTTCATCACCTAGAGCATAAAGTACACCAAGTGTAGAAACCACTACTTCTTTAGCTGCTAGACCAGTTTCAAGTGCCACAGCCATACGCCAGTCCATACCAAGTGGAGCAAAGAACGGCTCTGAGGCATGACCCACAATACCCAAATAACTATGTTCAAGCTCATAAAGTTTTACTTGATTTGCTTCTAAATGAGTAGGTGCTTCTACTTTAGGATAATTAGATGCAAACCAGATAAGTATAGATGCAGCCAAAATAAATGTACCTGCTTTTTTAAGATATGATTTTGACTGTCCATAGACTGTATGCCAGATGAGTTTTAGTGATGGCATGCGATACTTTGGCATTTCCATAACAAATGGCTCATCATCTCCTTTAAAGACAAATATTTTAAGCACTTTTGCCATAAGTAAACCTAGTATTGCTCCTGAAATATATATAATAAACAATATGTTACCAGCCTGCGACTCCGCAAAAAATGCTCCGGCAAAAAGTACATAGATAGGCAGTCTTGCTCCACAGCTCATAAATCCTATAATAAATAGTGTGATGAGTCTATCTTTCTCATTTTTAAGTGTTCTTGCTGCCATATATGCTGGTACAGAACATCCAAAGCCAGTGACAAGTGGTATGAAACTCTTTCCATGAAGTCCAAACTTATGAAAAAAACCATCTAACAAGAATGCTACACGACTCATATATCCTGTAGTTTCAAGTAAAGCAATACCTATAAAAAGTATGATGATATTTGGTAAAAACATTACAACAGCACCTACCCCAGAGATGATACCATCAGCTACAAGTGAGCCTAGTTCACCATCACCAAGCAAAGCTTTAGCTTGGTCTCCAAGCCAAGAGAAGGCTGCATCTATGTAATCCATAGGAACAGAACCTAACTCAAACGTAAGTTGAAAAAGCCCCCACATAAAGAAAAGAAAGAGAGGGATACCTAAAATTTTATTTATCAGGAGATTATCTATCTTCTGAGTCATGTTTTTGGCCTTCATGGACTTAACTGACATTACCTCCATCTTTGCACCTTTTGCAAAGGCAAAATGCTCATCTGCAAATATCTCATCCAAATCTTTTGTACTGTTATGAAGATAAAGGTGATTAAGTCCTTCTCTTACGATAGGCAACATCTCTATCCAAATAGGTTCGTCATGCATCTTTTTATAAACATCTTCATCTTCTTGCAAAAGTTTTACTGCTAGATGACGGTAGGAAAGGGTGCTTTTATACTTTTTCTCTTGCATAAAGGTAACAATATGCACTATCTCTTCTTCTATTGGGTCAGAGTAAACTACCTTTGCAGAAGTCTCTTCTTGTTCAAATACGGTAATGATAGCTTCTTTAAGTTCCTCAACACCCTCTTTTGTAGAGGCAGAGGTTTTGATGCATGGTACACCTAAGATAGAAGAGAGTTGCTTTTCATCAATATCTATGCCTTCCTTTGCAGCTTCATCATTCATATTGAGTGCTACAACCACTTTTTTACCAGTTTCTAGTAGTTGTGTTGTAAAAAGTAAATTTCTTTGTAAATTTGTTGAATCTACAACATTAACGATAATATCATATTCATCACTTTGTAAAAAACTCTTAGTTACCTTCTCTTCAATAGTATATTCTGTAAGAGAGTAAGCACCTGGGAGGTCGATGATGTGTACTTCATAATCAGTACATTTTACTTCATCACAAATGTTAAATACTACTTCTGTTTTATCTACAGTAACACCAGAGAAGTTTCCAACTTTGAGTTTAGCATTTGAGATAGCATTAATGAGAGAACTTTTCCCAACATTTGGCTGTCCTGCAAGTGCAACAATAATCGGTTTCATGGATTATATTTCCTTATATTTATTTAAAAGTAAAAATGAAAGTAATTATCATTTAGCTTTCTCTAGGAGTAATTTACTCTTTTTATTCTTAAATTATGTTAAATTGACATTCATTATCATAAAATAATTAGAATTTATAAATAAAAGAGTGTTTTAAAGTTATTTGTAGGGGAAATAGTAAGAAAGAAATAGTCCCAAATACTCTCCAGAGAGGAGAGTAGTGTATTCAAAAAGTTTGGGAGATTATATGTTTTGATTAAAATTTGTAAGAAGCAACAAGCTCTAACGCATTTACTGCATCAGCACCATCAGCCCAGTCAGTATTAGTAAAGACAGCATCAAGAGATATACAGTCAGTTGCTTTATATCCTAAGATAAGGTCAAATTCAGAACCTTCAGTTGTCCCTTGGTCATACTCATAGTATGCATAACTAGCTGTTGCAGAAAGTGAACCAAACTCTTTAGCAACTTCTACTTTAAATGAGTTTCCGCCTACTGTTGAAGTAAATGTATTCCAAGAACTTGTATAGAGAGAATCTCTTCCTATAAATCCGACTTGATTATCTTCAACATTATTGTATGCAGCCATCAAATCAAATCCTGCTACTGCTGTAGAAACTTTAGCACCAAATGCAGTAGAGTCGTCAGCAGCATCATAATAAGTACCTATGTATTGTCCTGCAAGTTTAATACCTGAGAACTCTACACCTGTATCAACATAAATCTGTGTATATTTAGTAGGGTTTATTGGTCCATTTCCTAAGTCTGCCCCACCAGCATCTACATTATAGTACCAAATACTTGCATCAAATGCATCACTGTACGATGCACCAATTGTCCAGTTGTTTCCATCATCAACATCAGTTAAGTTGATAAAGTTTTCACCTGAATTATTAGGTCTCCATTTTGCAACATAAGAACCAACCAATGTAAGGTTAGAAATTGATTTGTTTACTACTGTATAAGCTTCAAATGAACCAGGAGCCAATAGCCAGTCAAAACCACCTAACATAGGTGTATCAAGAAGTTGACGTCCAGCTACCAATGTAGTGTCACCATATGTTGCAGTAAGATTTGCTACATTGAAAAATGCGCCTCTTTTATCACCTTCCATATACATTAAGTTTTGTTTCTTAAATGCATTGAGGTAACCAACAGCAGAGAAATTAGCTGTGAGCCAATCAGTAAAGTTGTGTGATACATCTAGAGTTGCTCCAAAACCTAATTGTGAGCTGTCACCATCAAATAAATCTATTGAATCGTCAGTAATATAATATCCTTGTAATTTACCATTGATAGTTGTATTGCTATTACAAGCTTCTACAGCTACAGGAGCTTCCACTACTGGTTCTACCGGAGTTATATTTCCACCTGCAAATGCAGAACTTACAGCCAATGCTGCTACTAAACTTAATTTTGTAAACTTCATGTTTATTCCTTATTTTAAATTGAATAAGGAATTATATTATAATAGTTAATGAAAGATGAATAAGTAAGTGATTAATTTTTAGGCAATTAGCTTATTTTTGTATTTTTGAAGAAGTCTCTAACATACTCATATCCTGAATAAAGAGTAAGAACAACAGCAATCCATAAAAGCAACTCAGCTCCTGTCCACTCCATTAGTAAGAAGCCAATGGCTATCATCTGCACAACAGTTTTTACTTTACCAGTCCATGAAGAAGCAATATCAATACCCTCTGCCACAGCAGAAACACGTAATCCAGTTATAAACAATTCACGAGATATAATAAGAAAAATTGCCCACTCTGAAGCTCGGTCTAGCATCATAAGTCCTAAAAAGCCCGCCAGAGTAAGCATTTTATCTGCTAGAGGGTCAAGGATTTTACCTAGAGTGGTAATCTGATCAAAAGTACGTGCAATGTACCCATCAAAAAAATCAGTAGCAGAGGCAACAACAAAGATAAATGCTGCTATATAATCAAGCCATGTGTAGTGAATGCCACTTAAGAGAGAAGTATCACGGTTTACCAGTAAAAAAAACATTACTGGTGCAAGTAAAAGACGGATAAAAGCTAGAGTATTTGGGACATTAAGCAAAATAGTATCCGTTATAGTTTTTTACTAAAAACAGCCATTACTTTTTTATGTTTTCCAACTTTTATTTTTTTAGCAATATAAACTTTTTTTAATGAAGAAGGATATAAAGATTCAATAATTATATAATAACTTCCTTCTGGAACACCGAAAAATTGAAAATTTTTATTAAGGTTAAGATCGGTACGGTTAAGATAATTTACTATTGTATGAGATAAATTGTTACTTTTATTTTTGAGATAATAATTATTATACCAATGGTTCAGTTTAGCACTAATAGGGTGCAGATATACTTTTGATTGACGCAAGCTTACTTCTTGTCCTGTTGAATCAAGATAAATAATATGACCATGAATTTCAGATGTACCGAATTTATGATATATTTTGTTTATCTGTTTAAAGCTAAGTGGCTGTGTAAACTGTGTTTGAGATTTTCTTTTTTTGTGTTTTCTTTTTATGTTAGTTTTTTTTATTTCTTTTTCTTTTAATGCTTTAGCCTCTTTCAATCTTTTTTCTTCAAGAGCTTTTGCTATTTTTGCTTGTTTTAAATCTTTTAATCTTTTCTCTTCCAAAAGTTGTTTGTCTCTGGCTATCTGTTCTTCAAGTGCTTTAGCTTCAGCTGCCTTGTTCTTGGCTCTTAATGCTTTTGCTTCTTCAAATCTTTTTTCTTCAAGAGCTTTTGCTATTTTTGCTTGTTTTAAATCTTTTAGCTTCTTATCTTTTTGAAGTTCTTCCTCTTTGGCTTTTTTCATCTCTAATGCTACGGCTTTTTCAAACTTCTTTTTTTCCAAAGCTTCATCATCATAAGTAATTTTTTCTTTTTGGATATATGGTTTCTTCTTTTTTAACAATTTTTTCTTAACTATTTTTTTAGTATCTCTTTTTTTCTCTTTTTTAAGTTCTTTTTTTACAGCTTCTTTCATTTTTTTTATATTATTTTTTATATTTTTCTTATTGCTTTTATCTCTTAGATCAGTAGTTGTTTGGGCTATTGCAGTATGAGTACTAGGTGTTGAAGTAAGAGTGTAACCCCTCTCGGCACAGCCTGTAAATAAAAGTATAGCTATTGTTACAAAAAGAAGTGGAAGAGTGTTTTTTAACATTGTAAGTCCTTGAAGATTAATTGATACTAAGTTTAATGTATAGGTTTAGTTGCTTATAAAAGCACCATTATCCCAATAATGAAAACAAGTATCCCTGCTATTGTATTTTGTGTAGAATCATCAACTTGATCCTCTTCTGCTTCAATACTAATAACTTTTTGTGTTGCTCTTTGAGATTCTTTTACTTTACTAGAATTAGTTTTTACAATACTTTGTTTTGCTGGAGTAGGTTCAATTGTATGACCTCTCTCAGCACATCCTGTAAATAAAAATGTTATTAAGAGAAAAAATATACTATGCTTAATCATTAGTTTAATCCTAGATTTGTAATTGATGGCGTAAATTAACTATAACTTTAACGTATTATTAGTAAAAGATAGATTTATTCTATAATATATTAAGCTTAGACATAATACAATAAGCTTAATTTGTTACATAATTAATTACATAAGGGGAATGAAAAATGAAAAAAATAGTAAGTTCGGTTGCACTCTTAGCAATTGCAGGTAATCTTTTAATGGCAGGTGGAGATATCGATGCAGTTGAGCCAGAAGTAACTATACCTGAAAAAGAGATGGTTGTTATTGATGATAACGTCAAATATGATGGTTTTTATGCGGGTGGTGCTTTAAGTCATTTACGTATGAATGAAGTTGATGTAGCTAGTGGTTATGCTCTTACCATTATGGCTGGATACTATTTCAATAAATACTTTGGAATTGAGGGAAGATATACACGTACTTTAGGTGATATAGATTTAGATATTGGAGCAACAACATCTTCTGTGGATGATGTAATGAGTAATTTGGGTATTTATTTTAAACCAATGTATTCACTCACTACAGGATTCTCGTTATATGGATTAGCTGGATATGGAAAATCTACTTATGAAAAATCAGGTACAGAATATAGTGAAAGTGGAGCACAGTGGGGACTTGGTGCAAAGTATGAACTTGCTAATGGTGTAGGTCTTTTTGTTGATTATCTTAATATATATAGTGATGATGACTATGATGGTCTTGCAGCAGAAGATATACTGTTTAATTCAATGAATGTTGGTGCAACTTATACATTCTAGTAATACTTGACACATTTGATAAAATGTGTCAAACTTCTCTTAACTCTTAACTCTTAACTCTTAACTCTTAAC
>VAPK010614917.1_pt1 | contig 16949 bp, 14 predicted proteins | sample 3395031 | NCBI WGS metagenome assembly VAPK01 (sample SAMN08290443, study PRJNA428436) | hydrothermal vent metagenome | isolation source: Deep-sea hydrothermal vent chimney 1 | place: Pacific Ocean: Juan De Fuca Ridge
CGCGAGGATGACGAATAAAATGACTTCTTACGAGATCATCATAATTAATAAGAATGTTTATCCATCCGGCAGGCATGGCCGCGACCAGGTCGGCCGGACTGACTGATCGGTCGGCAGCAACGGCCCTAACCATTGTTGCCGGACCGATCAGGAGGCGGAGCATCGTATGCAGCATTATCGTCGATTTCTGAACCTTGTTCCTGTCCTTCTTTTCATTGTCACCTGGCAGAATTTGACAACAGTTGCCATGGCCCGGGACGACCAGCCGGCCACTGATAATAAAGTGGCGGCCATTATCGAAAGGGTGTCTCCCCGATTACAAAAAGAGCTGGCAAAAAAAGGATTAAGCCTGGGCAGCCCCATCTTTATCCGGATATTCAAACTCCCCGGTAAACTCGAAGTCTGGCTGAAAAAAAACGACAGGTATCAGTTGTTCAAATCATACCCGATCTGCAGCTACTCCGGCTATCCCGGCCCTAAACTCCATGAGGGAGACTGGCAGAGTCCGGAAGGATTTTATGCCGTCACGGCCCGGCAGATGAATCCGCTGAGCAGCTACCATCTTGCCTTTAATATCGGCTATCCCAATAAATACGACACATCGCTGGGCCGGACGGGAAGTGACATCATGGTTCATGGCGGCTGTTCGTCCAGGGGATGTTTTGCCATGAATAACTACAGGATAGAAGAAATCTATACCCTCGCTTACGCCGCCCTGACTCACGGCCAGCATGAATTCGAGGTGCAAATCTTTCCGTTTCCGCTCACGGCCGCCAACATGCATAAATTCCGCGACTCGCCGTGGATTGACTTCTGGAACAACCTCAGGGAAGGGTATAATGCCTTTGAACAGACTCACCGGGTCCCGGTCATCACGTGCAGTAATGGCAGGTATGTCGTGACGGAGAGCACAAAACCGGCGCACGGCGCAGTCGGCGTGGCTCCGGTGAGGTGTAATTGAGGAGCGGCAGATGGCCTGAAGCCGGCGCAGGGTGCGTTTTACGCACCAGTTTGTGGCGCAGAATGTGTGGTGCATAGAATGCACCCTACATGGATACGATCCGCTGTCACAAAAAACAGGTAAGCGTAGACTCCGAAAATTTTTGCTGCATTTTCAGAATGATTTCAAGGTGTAGGTTGGTGTTGAGCGATTATGCCCTTAATGTTGGATTTCGCTTCTTTCGTTGTAGATATCATAAAGTTCAGCTTATCCCATAATTAAGCGAAACCCAACAATGGCGAGGGAAAACGCTCAACGCCAACCTAAAATGGGTTGCGGGCATTACCTGCTTTAGCTCTCCCTTAACCTCTCGAAATCGTCAATCAGGATCGTCCGGCCGTCGACCCGGATCAGGCCCTCTTCGGTCATCCTGGCAAAAATCCGTGACAGGGTCTCCGGGATGGTCCCCAGCAGGCCGGCAAGCTGACCCTTGGGAATATCCAGGGTGACCTGTCCGGTTGCCCCCTGCTCTTCCGCCAGGTACACGAGATAGGCGGCCAGGCGGCCGGGAACTTCTTTCAGGGAGAGACTCTCGATCTGGGCCGCGAAACGCCGCAGCCGCAAAGACAGCATGGCCAGCATATTAAGGGCCAGTGAAGGGTTAGCCGTTATCAGGTCGACAAACTGACGGCGCGGAAAAAAGAGCAGGCTCGAATTGGCCAGGGCCATTGCATTGGCGGGAAAAGGCCGGCCGTGAAAAACCGGCACCTCGCCAAAGGGCTCTCCCGGACCGAAAATGTGCAGAATCTGCTCCTTGCCGTCCAGGGACATCTTGTAGATTTTAACCTGTCCTTCGACAACCATATAAAATCCTGTTCCTTCGTCGCCTTCGAAGAAAATCGACTCGCCCCGACGACAGGTTTTGTCCAACGCAATAGCGGCTACGGCATCGAGCTGCGCTTCGGGAATGCCTAAAAACAAGAGACTGCCGGCCATAATTTTCTTTTTCTTGTCCATGTGCTGCTCTAAAAAAAATACTTTTGACTTTTTTTGACCTAGATCAATGAAAATGGTCTCAACCGGAGTATAATCAAATCATAATCCGAAACAAAAAAACAAACACGATTATTAACCAGACAGAGAAGATTAACCATGTTTTGCAATCAATGTGAACAGACAGCCCAGGGGATCGGATGCAGCAAGAGTGATTTGTCATCCTCGCGCAGGCGGGGATCCGTAATCAACTAAAGCGGGTGATGCCCGCAACCCATTGTAGGTTGGCGTTGAGCGTTTTTTCTCTCCATTGTTGATGGACTCGTAAAAACCCTGAATCTTTATCACACCGTCATTCCCGCGCAGGCGGGAATGACGGTGTGATATGAAGCCAGGCTTTTTACGAAGCTATCAAACAGAACAAACAGCAGAACAATCGAGGTATAAGCATGACCATGACCGATTCGCAAAAACACAAAACATATACCACCATTCCCGGAACAAAATTCGGCCGGCTGACAGTGGAGGACCTGGAGCGGCTGGCGAGTCTCGCCGGCCGGTATGCCCCGCCCCTGATCAAGATCACCGGGGGCCAGCGCCTCTCCTTTGTGGGCCTGGCGCCGGAAAAATTTGATGCCCTGAAAAAAGAGTTGAATATCCCCGGCAAGCCCCCGCACAGCCGTAATCGACTCCACAATGTCCAGGCCTGCCCGGGCAGCCAATGGTGCAAATACGGCAGCGGCGATTCGTTGGCCATGGGCGAAGCCCTTGACAAACTGGTGCTGGACAGACCGCTGCCCTACAAGGTCAAGGTCGGTATCTCCGGCTGCCGCATGTGCTGCTGCGAATCCTGGGTGCGCGATGTCGGCCTGGTGGCCCAAAAAAAAGGCTGGTGCTTCATCTTCGGCGGCAATGCCGGCGGCCAGCCGAGAATCGGCGACGTGGTTGCCGATAATTTAAGTGATAACGAGGCGGTGGCGCTGATTGAAAAATGCCTTAACCTCTATACCGAGAAGGCAGCGCCCAAAAACCGCAGTGCCCGTTTCATGGAAAAATTCGGTATTGATGCCCTCAAGGAAAGCATACTCGGATAACCACAGAGGATTAACCATGCAATGTCCAGGACAAGACAGCCGCTACTGGAGCGGTGATGCCGTTTTTGAGACCACGTGCCCCCATTGCGGCCACAGCGTTGAATTTTTCAAAGATGACAGCCAGCGCAAATGCAGTCACTGCGGGCACCGGCTGCTTAATCCGTCGATGGATTTCGGCTGCGCCTCCTACTGCCCCTATGCCGAGCAGTGTCTCGGCTCCATGCCGCCTGAAATGCTGGCCAAACGAGATGACCTGTTCAAGGACAGGGTAGCCTTGGCCATGCGCAAATATTTCGGTCCGGACCAGAGACGAATCAAACATGCCCAAGACGTTGCCGCCCATGCCGATGAAATCGGTAAAGAGGAAAAGGGCAACATGGCGGTCATCATGGCCGCCGCCTATCTCCATGATATCGGTATCCGGGAAGCCGAACGTAAATTCAACTCCTCCACGGCAAAATACCAGCACTCGGAAGGCCCCCCGGTGGCCCGGGAACTGCTGACCGGCCTGAAGGCCCAGGCCGAACTGATTGATGAGGTCTGTGACATTATCGGGCATCATCATACGCCGCGGGACCAGGAAACAGTGAACTTCAAAGTGCTCTACGATGCCGACCTGATTGTCAACCTGGACGAGAAGTACCGGGAAAAGGCACCGACCGCCGAACGGCTCGAAAAAATACTGCATGCCTCATGCCTGACCCAGGCAGGCCGCAGGACGGCGGAAAAGGCCCTGCGGAAATATGTTCGTGCCGAACCTGAGTAAAAATCCCTTTCACAAAACCAAGACGGAAATACATGATGAAAACAATAAGAAAAATTATTGAGATCGACGAAGAACTCTGTACCGGCTGCGGCGAATGCGTGCCTGACTGTGCCGAAGGCTCCCTGGAGATCGTTGACGGCAAGGCCCGCCTGGCCGCGGATCGACTCTGCGACGGCCTGGGCGCCTGCCTGGGCGCCTGCCCGACCGGAGCCCTGAAAATCGTTGAACGGGAGGCGGATGAATTCGACGAAGATGCGGTCCGGACCTTTCTTGATGAAAAAAAGAAAAAACAGGACCGGCCGGGGGGAGGCTGTCCTTCCGCCCGGCTCACAACACTGTCCCCGGTATCACCATGCGAGGCGGCCAACGTTGCCGGCACGCAGACCGGCTCGGCCCTGTCGCATTGGCCGGTGCAGATCAGGCTCATCCCCCCGGCGGCACCGTTCCTTGAAAATTGCGACCTGCTGGTTGCCGCAGACTGTACGGCAGTGTCCTATGCCGGGATACAGCGCGATTTCATCTCGGGCCGGGTGGTGATGATGGGCTGCCCCAAGTTTGATGACGCCGGGATGTACGTGGATCGGTTCACGGAAATCTTCCGGACCAGGAAACTCAAATCCCTGACCATCCTGATCATGGAAGTACCATGTTGCGCGGCCATGCTGCAGATTATCAAAAAAGCCCATGACAATGCGGGCTCATCCGTGCCGGTCAGGCAGGTGGTCGTCTCGACCAGGGGCGACATCATCAACGACCTGGACTGGTAGAAGCCACCAATTCATGGTGCGTAAAATGCACCCTACATCCTCATCCGTGCCGGTCAGACAGGTGGTCGTCTCGACCAATCATTTTCGAGATAATTCAAACCGCTCTTGACATCTTGTAGCCCATGTGCTACATTAAAACATGAGATTCAAAATCGAAAAGACAGATATATTTGACAAATGGCTCACAAAATTGAGAGACCGCAAGGCTGTTCTCGCCATTGCCAACCGTCTACAGAGCCATTACCGGAAACTTCGGAGATGTTGCTCCTGTTGGTGAAGGGATCAGTGAAATGCGAATCTTTGTCGGCCCCGGTTATCGCCTTTATTACATATCCGTCATCACACGATAATCATTATGCTTTGCGGTGGAGATAAATCCACACAGGAAAAGGACATCAAAAAAGCAAACAAGATGGCAGAATCCGTATAGGAGGAAACTATGAGAGTTAAAACAAGCCCTTACAATCCTCTTGATTACCTGGAAACTAAAAAAGAAATCAACGAATACCTAAATAATGCCTTCAAGGATGACGATCCCCAGGTTTTCCTCATCGCTCTTGGCCATCTCGCCAAAAAAAAGGGCATGATGAAAGTTGCCAGGGAAACAGGGTTGAACCGCGAAAGTCTGTACAAATCCCTGTCCGGAGATGGAAATCCAAAATTCTCCACCATCCGCAAGATCACCAAGGCACTTGGTTGCAAACTGGCCATTATGTAATAATGCCCCCTACGTCCTGGATCCTCGCACATAACGCGGCTTTATTAAATCACGTCATCCCCGCGCAGGCGGGAAGCCAGGCGGACATAATGCCCGCGACCCAAGTCGGTTTGTTGGGTTTCGTTCCTCTACCCAACCTACCCAACCTACGGAAAATCGGAAGATCTATCTCAGGACCACGATCCCCATGGGCCTGGCGCCAAGCTCTATCTTGTCCACCACCCGGTTGCTGCCCGGGTCGACGACGGTAATGCAGTTTCCCTGTTCGTTGCCTACGTAGATCCATTTATTGTTCGGCGCTTCGGCTATTTCCAGCGGCCGGCCGGACAGGGGAATGGTCCAGGATGGTCCGAGTTGACCCGGCCGCAGAACCGAGATGGAACTGGAGTCATAGTTTGTCACGTAAATATAATAATCACCGGCAATGATGCGCCTGGGGCCGAACTCCACCTGGATATGCTTGATGATCTCATTATTCTCCAGGTCATAGAGCAGGACCGAATTGGCTCCGGACTCGGCAATATAGAGCCATTTCCCTCCCCCCGGGTTCAGCAGGCCCGCGGGACTGGGGCCGGTGGGAATGGCTGCCGTCCGGGCCAAGGTTTCGGCATTAAGCAGGACAACGGTCTGGGACAGGCTCAGGGTCACGGCCAGGAGATTATATTTTTTCAGGTAGATGATATACGAGGGCTGGTAGCCCGGGCGGACACGGTTGGTAACCCGGCCGGTACTCATATCCATGCGCATTACATCGCCCTGCCGTTGATCGACTATATAGCCCCAGCGGCCGTCCGGGCTCAAGGCCATAAAGGTGACGGCGGAACTCATGGGCAGGCCGTATCGTTCAACCACCTTGTTGGCGGCAGGCGAAATAATATTGATCTCCGTCCGCCGCCCGGTCAGGGCGTAGACCGTATCACTCTGTCGCCGGGGATCTTTGAACAAATAGGTTGGCCCGCCCCTGATCCCCATGGAATCACAGACCCGGTTCTTGTCGGTCCGGAACATAAAAACGGTATTGATATCCGGGCAGGCCACATAGGCCACATCGGCGATCATATTTTTCAGCCTGGGCGCCACCAGGATGACGGGACGAAAAACATTGCCGTGCAGGGAAGCCCGCGTATCCCAGGTCAGAAACAGTGATTTGGAGTCACCCGCACCCACATAAAGAGGTTGGTGCAAAACCATGACGACCTGCGGCTCCTTCAGGGCCAGACCGAGCCGTTTCCCCGCTCCTTTGGCAATAAAAGCCCCGGCCAGGGTAAAACGAAGACGGGAATAGGTGCCCTGAGGCAGGGCCGCCCTGGCCAGGAATTTCTGGCCGCCCTTGATCCCGCCGGCCTTGATTTCCAGGGGAGCCGCGGATACTGGTACCCAGACGCCGTTCCCGGACAGGACCTCAATAGAGGCAATGGTCATGGTCAGGGCCGGCCCGTTACTCTCTTTCAGATTAAGAAAAAGAGAAAGCAATCCCTGGTGTTCAGCGTTCCCGAAGGACGAAGCAGTTGTTTGCGAAGAACCACCGGAAGCCGCGCATCCGGCCACCAGCACCAGCAGGAGCGAGACGGAGAGAGCTGTTTGCAGGCATTTCAGTGCAGTCTTCATTGGTCAGGTTTTCCTGTTATTTGTTCAGGGAATGCCGCCATGGCTGGGCGGAATTTAAATTGCCGACCGGTGCCGACTGTTTTGTCCCCCTCGCAGGCTCTCAGAAGGTCTTCCGCGGGGGCGAGGTCGTCTGAGTAGTAAGCCAGGCATCCGTGCCCCCGTGAAAATGGCAGTTTTCGCATTTAATGCGTTGCCATGGCCGACCATGGCAAGGCCAACACGGCCTTTGTTCCTTATATGGATGGCCGCTTGCCACGTGATGGACGTACTGCCAACTATTAGGTTTGCTGTCGTAATCCTGATCATCCGTATGGCATTGTCTGCAAAGATAACCATAATCTGAAGTTCCTGTGCCGACTGTCCCACTTAATAGGCTCCCATTTACCTCTCTTCTTATTAACCTCACATTGGGTGAGCCGTGGGGTTCGTGGCAGTCAAGGCAGGAAAGAACATAGTTGGTACCCGAGGTCTGACTATAAGGAGGCTTAATGGTTCTGGTGCCGGTGCTAAGGTAAGGGTACTTCCCGTGCTGGTCCCCGGTCCCGGCGCTCCAGTCTATGGCGGTAAGATAGCCGGAAGGCGTGTTGGGATTTATGGATGCGGGCTCGGACTGGGTGATCGGCACCTGGTACTGGTGGCAGTCGAGACAAAACGTGACATAATCAGGCATGTTCGAGCCTGGCAAGGCCGGCAGCACCTGGCCGTCAGGTTCATAGATGCGTTTGGTGCTGGAGCCTGAGTAGTAATACGGTGGTTGATAGGATGTAGTGTAATCACGCAAGGTTTCTCCAGATTCGTCCCCCCAGAGATTACCGTGATCCGAAGGCCTGGAAATGGCCGTATTGGCGGGGTCTCCCGGCGTGGACTTGTTGCGTTTGGCAATATGCACATTATGGCATCCGGAACAGGGGCTGCTGAAGGGCGGGAACTTCGTCCATAAGGGGTGAGAGCCTGACACACCGGTAATATACTTGTAGATATCAGTCAGGTTGTGACTAGACGACGGGCTAGTAGTAATGTTAAAGGCGCCCTGAATGCCGGTTATGGTTATAGGAGCCCCACCAAAAGTCCGTGAGAAATCATAGTTTATTATCCCTCCTACCTGGAGAGAAGAAGTAGTAGAAGAATTATGGCAGTAGAAACAGACATTTTTACTCTGCGACAGGTAAGGGGCCTTCGAAGAGGAAAAAAGCATGTAGGGTGAAGGCGCTATAGTGACACCGCCGATACTTGCGTGCTGTTCGTGGCAGTTAGCGCAGTTTCCCCGGGAGTAACCAAAGTTGGTACCCGAAGATTCGTCACAAATACCTTCCCTGCACACACCAAAGGTCGTGCTGTCTCCATGGGCGGACTGCAGGTAACTACCGGCCAGAACCGGGCCGGAAAATAGCAGAGGCAGGACAAATAAAAAAATAATCCACTCCTGCCAGCGCAACTTACGAAATCTTATTTTCATATTCATGCCCATAATCATTTCAGGTAACTATTCAGGGGACCGGTGAAAACCTGCCCCGACCTCGGGAAGCCCCCTCAAGGAGAGCGTGCTCAACGCCATAGCGTTGCTTTCCCCCATTGGCACTTGCCGAGCACCGGAGAAGTTGTCGATAAAGGATTTTGAATTGTTTGAGCGCAGCGAGTTTTCAAAATCCCGACAGCTTCGAGGAGCACAGGGCAGTCCGCAGGACCAAGTGACACGGGTGCCTTTTCTTTTGGTTCGTTTTCTTTGGGCAAGCAAAGAAAATGAACAACATCCGTAGAACCTATCCGGTCTCACCACCGGAAACGGAGGGTTTCTGGCCGGACACCAACCAACCGTTCGGCGGCCACGCCATCTGCGGCCGGTCAGGCCGCCTCTCCTCACCTCCGGGCCGGATCAATCCTTGGTGGTGTGACAGGTGTTACAGCCGTTATAACCGCCATTGCCCGGCCACGCCTTATAATTCCAGCGCAGCAGGGAGGCATACGGCGAACCGTGCGCCCGGTGGCAGGAAATGCACATCACGATGGCACCATACGAAGTATTTCCCCATGCAACATTATCGCTTGTTGAGTCCTCTAATGTGCTATGACCGACGGGCACCATGGGGTCATAAACAGTGTAGGCGGCAAATTCGGTGGTGCCCACCTTGTGGTTCATGTCGTAATCGGTAGGATGCCTGATCCACGGCGAGGCCATGGTTGCACCCGGACCCTGGATACCCTGGACACCGGTGTAGGTGCCGGCGCTGTTGTGGAAGGCGCCATGGCACTGGGCGCAGAGCGAACTGATGGTGGTATGGTCTACCACGGAATCAGCGGACCGGTCGGCCCCCTTGTACTCGTTATGGTGAGTGGAGTCAGGATTGTATTCCCAGTCAGGATCCTCGGTGCCCGTTACCCCCTTGAGGAAACGAAAGCTTGCTGCGGAAGTCGAGTTCGGGGTGTTATGATGGTCGCCCCACATGGCACTTAAATTAGTGGACTTGGTCCGGTCACCGTGACAGCCGGCGGTACCGGCGCAGGTCAGATGGCCCCCGCTCGCCATATCGGTCTGATCCCCGACCCTCGTAGACCAGGAAACAGCGTCAGAATAACCGGGCGGAGACGTCAAGGGGCCGGCAGCCACGCCCAGCATATCGACATTATGACCGCCGCCGACAGCAACAAAACCGACGCCGGTGCCGCCGCCGTTGACGCACCAGTAAAAGTTGCCGCCGGCCAAGGCGTTCCCCGGCATACCGGGCGCGTTGTACCGGACACCTGACGTTGTGTACACAAATGGGGTCGTGCCGCCGTTATTAACACCGGTGTGACACCCGAGACAGTTGCTGCGCAGCAAGGTATCGTTGGGGATGGGCGAACCACCAGTCGTCCCAAAACCGGCAAGGTAGGTCATGGGCGCGTTGTTCTGGCTGTTATGCATGGTGTGGCAGTTAGAGCATTGGCCGTGAACGGAAGCCCGGCCGCAGACCGGCAGAGCCATCAGGCCCAGGGCCACGGCAATCCATACATATGTTGATCCACGCATCATCATGTTGCACTCCTACCGTCTGCTGAATACCTCGACCCTGGAATTGCCTTCATCAACCACGCAAAGCCCCCCCCACGGGTCGAAACGAATCTCAATGGGATAGTTCAGTTCGCCCCTGGAGAAGCCGTGCCTGAGAAAATGATACTTAAAGGTTCCAGACTTGTCATAAACCGCGATATCCCGTTTATGGCGATCGAGAATATAAAGATAACCCGACGGCCCCACAGCCAGGGATACCGGGAAACTGACGAAACGGCCCAGGGAGATCGTACCGTCCAGGGCGCCGCCCAGGTCAAAACGATACACGGTCTCCTGCTGCCGATCCAGGGCCCAGAGCGTTTGGCCGTAAATTCTGAAATCAACAAAACCGCGGGAGCACTTGTCACAGGAATAACGCTGCCTGGGCTTTAAGGCCTTGGTATAAGAAATGATATCGCCGGTTGCCTTGTCCAGGATGTAGAAAAGACCGCCGACATACTCAAGCCGATCGGGATAAATAAGCCGGCCGTCATAATGCAGGGTTGCCCGCGTCACCTTTCTGGACCGCAGGTCGATGCTGGTCAAGCTGTTCCGCCCCTTTTCCACGACCCATATCATATCGTCTCCGGTCCTGGTCATATCATAGGGAATATCCAGCGACTTGCCGGCGTTGAGGATATTGAGCAGTTCTCCCTGCCGGTTAAAGGACAGCAGGCGGTTTCTGCCGCTGTCGACAACATAATAACGCTCCTTGGCCTTATCGATATACAGGGCCGTGGGCATGACCATGGCATCTTTCAACATGGTCTGTTTCATGGCAAAGTCCCAGTGCCATGGAGACCCGGCCCGCGCCGGCAGTATATTGCATGATAAAATAAGAACCAGAGCCAGGACGATTTCACCTGGCCATGACAGCTGTTGTTTTTTCATCTTTCAGATCCCCGGCGAGCGCAGCAGGCTCAACCATCTTCATCTTAAGTGCTTCTATACTCTATAGCAAGTCTGATGGCCTCGTAAAAACCCTGAATCCAGGCTGCAACGTCATTCCCGCGCAGGCGGGAATCCAGTAATATTAACGAATTATGGATCCCCGCCTGCGCGGGAATGACAAATAAAATGACTTTTTACGAGACCATCAAGTCTGTAGGGTGCGTTTTACGCACCGGTTTGTGGTGCATGGAATGCACCATACGGCATCCTGGTCACCGCCTTCTTTGCCAAGCAATAATCATACCGGGACAGCCATCATCCTCAACACGCAAGGCCGTCTCCCGGCCCTCTGTCTCCTGACCCCTGGTTTATGGTTAGTCCGTAGGGTGCGTTTTACGCACCGGTTTATGGTGCATGAAATGCACCCTACGGCTCCTGTCTTACAAATAGGTCCGGTGGCAGAGGCGGCAGAGCTTCTCTTTGCCATTCGCCACCAGGTGAAATTTATAATCGGTGCCCATGGGATTGTGACAGGTAACGCAGGAAATCGGATGCCCGGTCCGCGGGTCCAGTACCTTGGGACCGATGGGATGGGTAAATTTTTTCTGCTCCTTATGACAGCGGGCACAGACCTCCGTGCCGTTTCCCTTGAGCATTGCCAGGTTTCTACTGCCATGGGGCTCATGGCAGTCACTGCAGTTATTGATATTGTTGTGTTTATAGAGACTGTCCCTGAACTTTTTCATGGTGTCCTGGTGACAGGAGGCGCAGACCTGCTCCTCACGCCCTTTGAGCAATGATTTCTCATCACCGGCATGGGGAGAATGGCAGTTGAGGCAGCTATTCCCCTTATGCCGGGAAATATGACTGTGGGTCGCCAGCATCTGGTTCTTGACGTCCGGATGGCACTTGAAGCAGACGGCCATGGACACGCCTGTTTTATTTGGTTTATGGCAGGACGAGCAACCCTGCGCATAGGGTTTGTGCAGGACATTGCGCACCAGGTCGGGCCGGTTACTGCCGTGCGGATTATGGCAGGTCAGACAGTCCTTGAGCGGGGCGGGGTAGTTACGGTGGCCCTGCCGCAGGTCCCGCGCCTTATGACAGGAGCGGCACAATGCATCGGCGGGGGCTTTCAGAAGCAGCGGATTTGCGGCATTATGAGGACTATGGCACGCCATGCACTGTCCCTTGGCATACGGTTCATGGGTATATTTGAATTTCGCCGGCAGTTTTGTATGACACTTCAGGCAATCCCGGGCCAGGTCCTTGCGGACCAGGTCCTTGACGCTGCTCGCATGGGGGTCATGACAGGCCGTACAGTTGCCCCGGCGGACCGGCTCATGAATAAACCCCTGCTTAAACAAGACGGCCTGCTTAGGATGGCATGAATAGCAGAGTCGGCCCTCGGCCAGGCGCAGCAACCCTTTAAACCGGGCCACGTGCGGATTGTGACAGGCGGAGCATTGGCCGTCAGCCACGGGCTTATGAACCACCTTTCCCTGAAAAAGGCTCTGTTGATGACACTGAAAACAGACGTTGGCCGCCGCTGCGCTTCCCGGAACAAGCAGCCCGAACAGGGCCGTAATAAAAAGCAGGCGGACCGCGATTGACCTGGACATTATTTAACCCTCCCGGGATGACAGGGAGTGCATCTCCCCTCCTTAAAAGGCGCGTGACTGACCGGATAGAGAAGGGCCTTGTCCGGACCGCCGTGAGAATCGTGGCAGGTGACGCAGGAAGAAGGTCGCGGCCGGATGCCATGGTGGGCCTTCAGGAAGGCCTTGGTGCCCGAGTCATGGCACTGACGGCAGAGCACCCCGGCAGCCTTTTTGAGCATGCCTTTCTCCCTGGAACCGTGGGGATTGTGGCACAGCAGGCAATTCTTGAGGGCGGGCGGGTGCGGCACCCCTTTACGCCAGTACTTGGCCACGCCGGGATGGCAGGTCAGGCAGAGCATGGGCTGACCCTTTTTCAGAAGATATTTACGAGAGGAGCCGTGAGCCGAGTGACAACTCACGCAGTCCCCGTTGACGGCCGGCCGATGGTCGAAGGTGGCCCGGTCCATGGCCCGCTTGATCTTCTCATGACAATCCAGGCAGAGGACGCCGGGCGCCTGTTTGAGCAATGGGGCGTAATCCGCGGCATGGGGGGCATGGCATTTTTGACATTGGCCATCGGCGACCGGCTGATGCTTGAAGGTGTTTGCCGCCGTCTGTATGGTCTTGTGACAGGTCAGGCAGAGGGCTCCCCCCTGATTTTTCGCTTTGAGAAAATCGGCGGCCGCCGGCTTGTGCATTTTGTGACAGCCGCCGCAATTTCCCTTGGCAAACGGACGGTGCAGGCTGAACATTCCCCGCTCATCAGCAGTCTGCCGGTGGCAGGAAAAACAAAGCTTGGCCTCCGGCTTACGCAGCAGGGAGGGGTTGGTCGATTCATGGGGCGTATGACAGGTCCCGCATTGCCGGCCCTTGGCCGGCGGATGAGAACCGCCGGCGGCTGCGTAAACGGCCCGGTCATGGCAGTTAAAACAGAGTTTATCCGGCGCGGTCTTCAGCAGGTCCTTCTCGTCCGAGACATGACCCTTATGACAGTCCAGGCATTTCCCCTGGCTTACCGGCAGATGCCGGCTGCGGATCATCTGCGCTTTTTCGTGCGGCGGCGCGGCGGTTTTCTGCCGGTGCCCGGCCGGAGCCGCAACGGCCTGCGCTCCGGTTTTCGGCCCCGTCCCGGCCGGAGACCTCAGCCTGGTGCTCTTCGCATGGCAGGTAAGGCACACCTTCCCGGGCGCCTTTACCAGCAGGAAGGGATAATCACTGGCATGCACGGCGTGACAGGCCGTGCATTTGCCTTGAATAAACGGCGGATGGGTGCTCTTTTTGCCCTGCGGGTGGAAAGCATGGCAGGTGAGGCAGAGTTTGTCAGCCGTGTTCTTCGTGGAAATCACCCCGTTCTTGACCGTATGACAGGCATTGCACCGGCCCTTCAGGACAGGGGCATGGATATCTTTCTTGAGCAGGGCCTGCCGGTCGCTTGAATGGGGCGAATGACACAACAGGCAGCCGTTTTTGACGGGATAGCCGAAATGAGCCCGTTTGAATGTCTCCTGGTCGACCTGGTGACAGGAACGGCACAGTTTGTCCGGTGCCTGTTTGAGCAGGTCGACATTCTTCGACAGGTGCGCATTATGACAGGTCTTGCAGCCCTGTTCCAGGGGGGCATGCCGGTATTTTTTTTCAAAGGCGGCGCGCGGGTGACAGGTAAAACAGATCTTGTCACGGCCGGCCTTCAACAACATCGGATAGGCGCTGTTATGCGGATCGTGGCAGACCGTGCATTTGCCGGAGGCGCTTGGTTTATGGACGGATTTATCTTTTGCCGTCGGTTTTTTATCCTCGTGGCACTGATAGCAGAGAGCGGGCTGGGGCGCGACCTGGAAAAGGCCGCCGACGATACCATGGGGCCGGTGACAGACGCCGCACTTCTTTTCCTTGACCGGCTCATGGACATAACCGCTTTCAAACTTGTCCATCATCTTCGGATGGCAGTCCAGGCATGTTTTAGCCGGCGCCCTTTTTAGCTGCATGCCGGTGGAGGAGCATGCGGCCAGCGCCAGCAGGGCGGCGGCCAGCAGCAATCCCGTCAGCCAGGTTATTTCGTTAAATATGTTTTTTTTCTTTTTCATCTTTTTGTGCTTTTTCATCTTTACGTAGCAGTTCCTTGCGGAGCCCTTTCCATACCTTGTCATTCACCCGGATGACAGAGGCGGCCCGCAGTTTCTTAAGGTAAGCGGCCCGGACAGCCTTCAGTTTGTCCTTCTTCAGCCGGCGGGCGATGAAGTCCTTGACCCGCTCCAACGGCAGGGTGGCAGCGGGCTTATGATCAAGCAGCTGAACCAGGGCATACTGACCCTTCCAGGCAAAGACCCTGCTGACATCACCCTTGTCGGCCAGGCCGGCAACGGCCGTCTTCATCCCCGGATCCATCCCGTCTGCCGTAAAAACGTGGATGGGAGATGCACCATGGGGGATTCTTTTCCGGACCAGGGTCATGAAATCGCCGCCCACAACCGTCTCTACCCAGAGAGCTTTCATCTCCTGCCGGCTCCCCTTGACGAGGGCCAGCCTGAACGAGGCAGGCCTGGAGAATTCCTTGATATTTTTCTTATAAAAGGTCTTGATTTCTTTATCGCTCACCTTGACCTGCGGCAGGAAAACCTGTTTTTCCAGGGCCATGACGAGCCGGTGCCTGGTGTAGAATCGAAATATCTTGTCAAAGGGCGGCTTCTTTTCATAATGCCGGTCAAGCCCTTCCCTAGTGGTCAGGGTCTGACTGATGATTCCCTCCAGCACCTGCTCCTTGTAATTGAACGCGGCGTTCTTGAAACCGTATTTACGTCTGAATTCTTGCTGTGCCCGGACCTGCTGCATGAATTCCTTTACCGTAATGTTTTGCCCATCCATGGTAATAATATTTTCAGCGCCCAGGGCGGCATCGGGAGTGTTGCTGATGTTCAGTTTCTTCAGCAAGTTGCGGTTGACATGAACATGATACTGTTTCCATAGTCGCTGCAGCAGCCGGTTGGTATAAAATCCCTCTTTCTCTTGCCACAGTTTTCGGAATATCCCCAGCCTGAATTTCTCAAAATCTTTTTTATCCGCGCCGGCAGTACTCAGCAGTTGCAAAATCAGCACACCGTTCCGGGAGAGCGTCGGCTTGGAAAAGCTGCTCTTACCGAGGCCCCGCAGGATCTTCTGCCAGCCGATGTTGGTATCGGCCGGGCGCTGCCAGCGGCTCCTCACCGCAATCGCCCCTCCCTTTGAACCTGCCTGCTTGTGCAGCTCCTCCACGGTGACGGTACCGGCCAGGAGCTTTTTATAGGCCGTATCGGCATCCTGTTTGTTATGGAATGAAATCACGTTGACCTGCCAGCGGGGGACATACAACTTCAGGTAGCGCTGCCACAGTTCCTGCTTGCTGATCTTGATTTTCGAATCCACCTCGTCATACTTGAGCATCATCAGGGACCGGACCTTCAGAAAGATCATCACTTTCATCCGGTAGACAGGGGTATCGTACAGTTGCATCTTTTCACCCTGCCGATAGAGGAGAACCCAGTCAACATAGGGGGCAGGAGTCTTGAAAATAGTCATACCCTTTTCCCGCCAGTTCTGCCACCAATTGCTGAAATCCGCGGCACTGTACTCTTTCCCGTTAATGGTAGCAAGGGTGCTGCTGCTCCAGGGCAACCACGATGCCTGCAGGGAAGAAAGCGAAACAAAAAAAAGTATAGCGGCCAGCGCCAACGGCCTGGTTATTTTGCACATTTATTCATACCTTGTTTAAGCCAGAGATTGATAATTTCCTTCGACATACGCCGCGCCAGGCCGGTAATCGTATTGATCCGGCCGAAACGCATAACCGTCCGGTAATCTTTGCCGCGGCGTTTGTAATAGGTTTCCCATAAAAGTCTGCCGGTTCTGCCGTCATAAATACGCAGAACAACCGTGAGTTCAGTCTCGACACCCAGGCCGTCTCTACGTTCCGCCATCCTCAGAATAGTACCGCCGATAAAGAGCTGGGCCCCCAGGCGGCTGCCGATAATCTTCAGTTGTTCCAGGCTGGGCTCCTGGGAAGGGTAAATGGCCAGTTGCCGGTACAGATTGAGGACATCGCCCTCCTGGACCACCTGGAAAGCGGCGGCGGATACCAGTTCGGCGGAAAATACCTTGCCAAACAGCTCCGCCCCCCGGGGATAAGCCCCCCTGTCCAGGAACGGCAACACCGCTACCCGGCAGGTAAAATTTCCGGGCAGGGGTCTCATCCTGTTCAGCCTGGGGGTCGCGGAACTGCAGGCGACAAGCAGCAACAAGGGGAGAAAGACGGCAATCCTGCAACATCGGTGCATCACGTGGTACCTTACTCCTGAATTCCGGTCATAAAGAACAAAGCGTAGGGTGCATTTTACGCACCAATTTGTGGTGCATGGAATGCACCCTACATGGATACGATTCGCATAACCTGGTTTGCGGGCATTATGTCCGCCTTAGGGCCTGTAAGAAAATAACAAGAACATCTTGCATCTCATCTTCAGGCCATCTTTGGCTACGGTGCAATCGCAAAATCCTCGACGTAGCCCTGCTA
>VAPK011134611.1_pt1 | contig 16938 bp, 13 predicted proteins | sample 3395031 | NCBI WGS metagenome assembly VAPK01 (sample SAMN08290443, study PRJNA428436) | hydrothermal vent metagenome | isolation source: Deep-sea hydrothermal vent chimney 1 | place: Pacific Ocean: Juan De Fuca Ridge
ACCTTTTGTCAGTCTTTTGGTAGTATATGCGCCATGTTAAAGATTAGACTACAAAGAGTAGGAAGGAAGAACAACCCGGCTTTTCGGATTGTTGTTACTGACTCAAAGAGAGGGCCAAAAAGTGGCGACAATGTTGAGCTTATTGGTTCATATAATCCTCATTCAAATGAGATTCAGATAGATGGTGATAGAGTTAAGCACTGGATGTCTGTAGGTGCGCAGGTTTCTGACACGATGCACAACCTGCTCATAAGGGAAAAGATAATAGAAGGTAAGAAAATAAACGTACTTCCAAAGAAAAGTCCTATAGTAAAGGAAATTACAGAGGAAGAGAAGAAAGCACAGGAAGCAAAAGCTGAGGCGGATGCCGAAGTCCCGTCTGAGAGCGGGAAAGAAGCTCCAGCAGAAACTAAAACAGAAGAGCCCGAAGAGAAAACAGAAGAGACTAAAGAGGAAGCTCCAGTAGAAGCTAAGGAAGAAGAAACACCCAAAGAGGAAACTAAAGAAGAACCCGAAACTCCTAAAGAAGAAGTAAAGGAAGAAACACCTAAAGAGGAAGCCAAGGAAAAACCCGAAGCTCCCAAAGAGGAAACAAAAGAAGAAGTAAAAGCTGAGGCGTAAGCCGAAGTCCCGCCGATAAGCGGGAAGAAAAAAGCTGAATAATAAAAACCCGCGCTCGGCGCGGTTTTTTTGTTTACTGATGTAGCGTTAGAGAAATATGTAAATATTTATGTTCGATATTGGACATTGAACATAAAAAGATTTTTCTTTTAAATTTACAGAGTAATCCATAGTTTGTAAAAAATAAAAATATGTTATTATTTCAAAGTTGATTGGTTAGCAATCAACTTTTGTTCTTTCATAAACTTAAAAAAGAGGTGTAACTGATGAAAATCAGAAATATTTTATTTGTACTTGCAACTTACTTTACTGCTATATCTTTATCATTAGCGGATCAAGTAATATACGAGCCTGGACCCGAAGATGGAGTGGATGTGTGGCTTTCGTCATATTACGATTATGGCGACGATTATGGTGTTGACGACTGGAAACTTCAAGCTGGTGGATGGGGAGATGAATATAATTTCCTTATCAAGTTTGATGTTACTGGTTTACAACAAAACCCAACTTCCGCTGAGATGTGGATGCTTCCGTATGATCGAGGAGATTCATCAACACTTGTAAGTATGTATATGGATCTTCTTGTTGAGGATTGGGATGAAAATACTGGATGGTATGACCAATTAGGTAGACAGTCGTTGTATCTAGCTTCAGCACCAATACTTGGTTTCTGGTACGGTCTTAATATAACCAGTATTTACAATGATTGGAAATCTGGCACATATCCCAACTATGGTTTTGGTTTTCGTCCAACAGGTACGGATAACCAGTTTTCACAGTTTTATAGCTCGGATTTGCCTTTCGCGTATCGCTGGGCAAGACCAAAGCTCATCGTGACGTATGATGGTGCGAACCTTGCGTTCCCACTTGCTGGTTATACGCCGTATACTGTGCCGGTTAATGCTATTGTAGATCATTCCGTGAGTACGGGGTTTAATTGCCCAGACTACGTTGTTACGGCATATACCGGAGAAAGAGGTGAGTTGCAATATGGGATATCTGACTGGAATTCAACTATTACAAGTTCAGCATGTCCTAAAGAAAAATTGTATGGTTTTGCGCAAAATGGATTAGTTCCATTTAGTATAAATGGGCAGTATAATGCGCCTGATAAGAATGGCAACAATCTGTTCTTGTCCTATGATGGACACACTGGCTATGATTATCCTGTTGGTGATAATGTTGGTGTTTATGCAGCAGCAACTGGTGTTGCATATGCATATGACAGCGGTATGATGATTGTGCATTCAAGTGGTTACACTACATACTATCTACATCTTTCATCTCAACTTATAGGCGATGGACAACCAAGTCAACCCGTATCAAAAGGTTCTTGGATTGGGCAAACAGGAGATGGGCATCTACACTTTACTGTTAAAAAGTATGATGGAACTCGTGTTGATCCATATGGATGGAAAGGTGAATGGGGAACGGATCCTCTTCAAGTCGACGGAGCAGACAATGTCTGCCTCTGGGAAAATTGTCAGTGGTGGTAATATTTATATAATTACTACACGTTGACACAAACCCCTTGTTATTAAAGCAAGGGGTTTTCTTTAAATGTTTAATCAATAAATTTGAGGGTTGAAATGACGGCGTTAAGAAATTCGGATTGATTTTCGCGATCTTGTGTATCTACGCTTAAGTTAAATATATTTCCTTTATAAGAAAAGAGGATTCTTTCTAGAGAATATTGTGAATTATACTGTATGATTTTTGCTTCATCAATATTGTATTCTTCCCAGTTAATTATGGGATTTAATTTATTATTAAATGTTTGTGTTTGTAAATATTCTTGCAAGGAACCTGTCCACCTGTTAGTAAGAAAACGAACCCCTATTGTTGGAGGAGTTTGTCCGGGTGAGATTATTGTTTTTTGCGAAAGAGTTATAAACGAACCTCCACATGTAGATATTTTTTTATGATATCCAGACTCAGTTCCAATAAACACTTTGTACATATACCACCCACTCGGATATTTAAACTCATACCCATATTCTTCATTTCTGCAAGTATCCCAATTCGCAATCGCTTCTTCTGAAACATCTATTGTCTCAAATTCTTTTGAGACGTCTTTATCCAAAAGACTAGTCTTGTCTTTATCAATCTCCTTATTACCTATTATGGGATTATATACTCTCGGAGATTCGGATACGGGGATGTGGATTATGCTTGCAGTATCTTCTTTATTTTCTTCAAAATTTTTACTGATTATTGCTATTGAGATTATTGATATTACTATCAGTAAAATAATTATTTTTGTTTTATTTTTCATACGTGCATTATACAGATAAGTATGTTTGCAGGCAATATATTCTGATTTTTAGATTTGAAAGGATTTGTCTAAAGTGTAGTCTGCTTGTGAGAGTTTGTTTTTTTAAAATATCTGTTGTTCTTATCGTTATTATCGTGTACTATTTGTGTTGGATTTTTGATCTTTATAACATTTAGGAGATGTGTAATGCATTTAAAATATATTATTATTTGTGCCGTTTTGTTCTTCGCAATTGTTGTGATTTATTCAAATATTGATACAGAAGCTGAAATTGATTCACAACTTGTTCGTGTAGATACTTTTGATACAAAAGAAAAACTTGAACCGATGATACACGAAGTTCATATTGCTCCACAGATACCCATAAGAGAATCAATTCAAACTAATGTAGAAAAATTAGTAGAGCTGAACGGGAGTTTTGATTATATAGAAGTTGAACTCGAATGTGAGAGTTTTTTTAAGGTTGGAGAAAAGAAAACTTGCATCGCTCAGTATTCCGACAAGGAAGAAGGCGATACTGTTTATCTTGAAGATAAACCACTTAAACGCAATGCAAGTAAAATTGAATTGTTGCCACTCAGTAACACTCCTCCAGCTTCTGTAGTCGCTGAAGGTGATTTGTTCAAGATTGAACAGATGTATAATGAAAAACTTTTAGAATCACACGAGTTGAATTAGTTTGAATAAATGTATTTATATTGCATCAGTTTTTTTGTTTATATCCTGCTTTTTAAATCAGGATATTTTTTTTGTTGACAAATCATCCTGATTTAATATAATTTTCATTAGCAGTGGCGTTTTGGTCGAACGACAAACTGCAAAGACTTTTTTAGTAGATATAGATAGAAAGAAATACGATGGAAAAAGACGCACAATTTCTAGAATTCGTTGTAAAGGAATTAGTTGACAATCCTGACAGCGTAAAGGTTGAGAGGACTGTTGACGAGATGGGTGTTCTTATCACTTTGGATGTACATCCAGACGATATGGGCAAAATCATCGGACGATCAGGAAACACAGCGAAAGCTATCCGTACACTTCTTCGTGTAGTGGGTATGAAAAATGACGCTCGTGTTAACCTAAAGATCAACGAGCCGGAAGGCGGAAGAGGTCCAAACACTGCAACTGCAACCGCAACTGCTAGTGTTGATCAGGCTATGGAAGAGCTTAAAGCTTAACCTCAAACTAAATGTAAAAAAAGAAAGACCGTGCTACTATAAGTAGCACGGTCTTTTTGAACAATAATTTTTTACAAAACTTGCGGGAAAAGGTTCGACCTTAAGGAGGAGCGAAGTGACGGAGAAAGGTCGAACCTTGAGGAGTAAGTTTTAATACTAGAGATTTAAATTAGCATCATGATATTCCATATTATTACAATTTTCCCAGAAATGTTTCGCTCGTACACAGACGAGTCTATTCTTCTGCGGGCACAGAAAAAAAAGTTGATAAATATAAAATTTTACAACCCTCGCGATTTTACAAAAGATAAACATAAAAAAGTTGACGACAGTCCATACGGCGGTGGTCCGGGAATGGTGATGCAGGCAGACCCAATATTGCGTGCAGTTGCGAAAGCGCGTGGGAGAAAGAAGAACGTAAAAATAATTATGTTCTCACCTTCCTGTAAGCAGTTTACGAATATTTACGCAGAGACACTTTCAAAAAAATATAAAGATATTATTTTAATAGCTGGACGTTATGAGGGGGTAGACGCGCGAGTAAAAAAAGTGTTAAAGGCGGAGGAGTTATCTATCGGTCCATACGTACTTACCGGAGGGGAAGTGCCAGCGATGGTTGTGGTGGACGCAATATCGCGACAGATTCCCGGAGTGCTTGGGCATAGCGAATCACTGGAAGAAAAAAGAATATCAAGTTCTGAAATGTACACACGACCAGAGGTCGTTAAGTACAAAAATAAAAACTATAAAGTCCCAAAAGTTCTTCTCTCAGGAGACCATAAGAAAATAGAGGAGTGGAGAAAGGGGAGATAGTGGTCAACCTGCCACGTTGACCACTAAACCAAGGTTGACATGGTTTTGTGTTTGGGTATTATATACATATAAATTATACATATAAAATATACTTATCATGAAAACAACCCAAGTATTTACCAGCACAATCTCACCTGAGGTTATTGATTGGGTGAACGCATACGCAAAAAAGGTAAAATGTACTCGCCGAGAGGTTTTGGAGGATGCGCTTTTGCGGTATAAAAAAGAAGTGAAGCAAAAACAAATGCGTGATGGATTTAAAAGGGCTGCGCTTGATAGCGGTACATTGGAATTTGCAGAATGGGGGATGGATGACTACTCTGATATTGTTAAATAATATGAAAATAAAACAAAAGGATATTTTCTGGGCTAATTTAAATCCATCGAAGGGGTCTGAGCAAGCGGGCAAAAGACCTGTGGTAGTGATTTCCGCGGGAGCAATGAATGACAATATGCCTATTTGTATTGTCTGTCCAATAAGTGGACAGGTAAAAGAGTATCCCGCCTGTGTTGTGCTTTTAAAATCAAAACATAATGGTCTAAAAAAAGATTCAGAAATTTTAACATTCCAAATCAGAACGATTTCCCAGAACAGACTTACGAAGAAAATCGGCAATATTTCTCCCTCGCAATTAAAATCAGTATTTGATGGACTTAGGGATGTTTTACTAACGACGTAGGGCTCGGAAACGTACAAACTGAAACAAAGGGGTCTGACCCCAAAAAATGTACAAGAAAATGAACGAGGTTCGACCTCGTTCACCCCCCCCCAGCGGATTCTTGCATTTTTAGGGTGGGTTTTGCTCGTAGTCCCCAAAGTGCTCCTCTCAGGAAATTATAAGAAGATAGAGGAGTGGAGAGAAGGCAAAGATAGTGGTCAACCTGCCACGTTGACCACTATCTTTGCAAATTTTTGGCTTAAGACTATACTTAATATATTATGGCAACAATAACTATTCCCAAAAAAATAGAAAAAGAGCTATCCATCGCTTCTCGTGAAATAGGTATTTCAAAGGAAGATTTTTTGATCAATGCGACTTTATATTACGCTAGTTCTTTGCAGGGTAAACGAGAATTAAATAAAGAACTTAACGCGTGGGAAAAAATATCCAACAAAGACCTTTTAGAGTTTGAGAAAAGAATATGAAAATGAAGAAAGGGGATGTTTGTATTGTAAATTTATCTGAAGGTGCCGGTCGTGAGCAATATGGCGAAAGACCGGCAGTTTTAATTTCAAATACAAAAACAGATATTGCGGTAGTGATTCCTCTTACTACAAATCTTGAAGCACTAAGGTTTCCTTATGTTTTGGCAATTTTACCAGACAAGTACAACAATCTTGCACAAGAATCAGCAATTCTGATTTTTCATATCAAGGCAGTAGACAAAACAAGAATTACAAAGGTTGTTGGAAGGATAAACAGAGAGATGCAAAAGAAAATCAATATAATTTTAAAAAATATGTTGAAATTATAAAAACACTAGACGTCCGACGTCTAGTGTTTTTTTGTACTGCAGGGGTGGCATGATGTATAATAGATGGCATGTTGGAGGGAATAATATTTGGAATAATTCAAGGTATTGTGGAATGGCTTCCTGTAAGCTCGGAGGGTGTTATTGTTTTGATTAAGGTAAATTTTTTTGGCGGGGGAGGGCTTGAAGATATCATAAAATTTGCCCTTTTTTTGCATCTCGGTACTGCTTTGGCAGCTGTTGTATATTTTAGAAAAGATGTAGTGGAAATATTCAAAACTCTTTTTAATTATAAAAGCGCTACAGAAGAAAATAAAAAGATATTTAATTTTCTTTTTATCGCAACATTGATAAGTGGAGTGTTTGGTTTAATATTACTCAAAACACTTTCTGGAGCAGAGAATGCTTTAGGGGGTTCATCTGATGTTGTGAATTTTACAATAGGAGTACTCCTTCTTATAACAGCGTACTTACAGTTTAAAAAAAGCAAAGTAACTTCTATTAGAACATCTAAAGATATTAAAATGTCTGACGGTCTCGTGTTGGGCGTAGTCCAGGGTTTCGCCGCACTTCCTGGGCTTTCTCGGTCAGGACTTACTGTTGCATCTTTGCTTTTGAGGAAGTTTGATGAAGAGTATGCTTTGAAACTCAGTTTCCTTATGAGCATACCAATAGTGTTGGCAGGGAATGTTCTTTTAAATATTAAAGATTTTAATCTGACGTCTGAAAATCTTTTTGGTTTCTTTTTCTCGTTTATTTTTGGAGTGGCGACTATACATGTTTTGTTTAAGGTTGCGAAGAAAGTTAATTTTGCATATTTTGTTTTGATATTTGGTTTATTGATGATAGGGTCTTTGTTTTTCTGAATATTTAATAAGTACAAGTTATCCCCAATATTGTATTTGGGATAATTGACAAAAGATTCATTATGAGTATAATCGTTGTCAATGCTTGAAAGATTGAGTTAATGGTGATTCTCCTCGTTTTAAAGAAGTTTAATAACAGTCCTAGCTATTTTGCTAAATAAATTTATTACTAGCTAGTTTTATACATACTAATTAATAAAGGGTACGTTTACCCTGTTTTTTGCTTTATATATGAGAGAAAAAAAATATTTTTCAAGGTACAAGAAACCACTTGTGGATTTCCCAAATTTCGTAGATACACAGTTAAAGTCGTACAAATTACTCGTAGAAGAAAGGTTAAAAGAGACATTTAAAGAGTTTTCTCCAATAAGCGATTATTCAGACAAAAAGTTTGAGATAGCGTTTACGAGCATAGAGCTTTCTAAGCCAAAATACGACGAACAGTACGCAAAAGAAAATAAACTTACATATGATGCACCTCTCCGTGCAAAAGTAAAACTTCATAATAAAACGCTAGGTACAAGTAAAGAGCAAGAGATATTCATGGCGGATTTTCCAGTGATGACCGACCATGGTACTTTCATTATCAATGGCGTTGAGCGTGTAGTTGTTCCACAACTAGCACGTTCTTTTGGCGTTTCATTTACAGTACAGGAATTGAAAGGTAAAAGATATTTTGGAGCAAAGATAATCCCTGGACGTGGCGCATGGGTTGAATTGGAGTCAGAGGCTGACGGGGCTCTATATGTAAGAATTGATAAAAAAAGAAAATTCCCAGTTACTTCACTTTTACGCGCATTTGGAATCTCCACAGAAGATGAGATAAGAAATGCCTTTAAAGGCAATGACTCTGCGAAGGAATGTATAGATATTACACTAGAAAAGGATCCCGCGGAAACAGCTCAAGATTCTTACATAGAAATACACAAACGTTTAAGGGATGGAGAGCTCGCAACTCCCGAGAATGCAAAAGAATTTATAAACAGCATATTCAGTCCCGAGAAATACGATCTGTCCGAGGTTGGAAGATTTAAATTCAATAAAAGATTTAATAAAGATAAAAGCAAGGAAGCTTTGGAGCAAAGAACAATATCTGCAGATGACCTAGTGACTATTATTTTAAATATTTGTACATTGAACGCTACACCCGGAGCTATGCCTGATGATATTGATCATCTTGGTTCAAGGAGGATACGTCCAGTTGGTGAGATGCTTCAGCAAAAAATAAGGGTTGGAATGTCACAAATAAAAAGGAATATACAGGATAGAATGTCAACAATAGATGCTGATACTGTATTACCTGTGCAGTTCATAAGTCCAAGACCATTGCAGGCGCGAATAAAAGAGTTTTTTGCGACAAATCAATTATCTCAGTTTATGATGCAATACAATATTCTTGCAGAGATAGAAAGTTTAAGAACAGTGTCAGCGTTGGGTCCTGGCGGGCTTACTCGAGAGCGAGCAGGTCTTGAAGTTCGTGATGTTCACTCTTCTCACTATGGACGTTTGTGTCCAATTCATACACCTGAAGGTCCAAATATCGGACTTATTTTGAGGTTTGCAACTCACGCTCGGGTAAATGACATGGGAATGCTCGAAACTCCATACGCAAAGGTTAAAAATGGAAAGATAACAGGAGAAATTATTTACCTGGATGCTTTAGAAGAAGAAAATTTCAATATAGCCCACGCTTCTGTTCCTTATGATGAGAACGGTAATATTACTGAAGATAGAGTAGAGGTTAGAGAAAAAACAAAACCCGCACTTGTAAACAGAGAAGATGTAGACTTTATAGACGTGGCACCAAATCAGGCATTCTCTATCGCAACGTCAATGATACCGTTTCTTGAGCATAATGATGCAAACAGGGCGCTCATGGGTTCAAATATGCAAAAACAAGCAACTCCTTCAGTCGTTCCTGAAGCACCTCTTGTTGCTACAGGTATGGAACAATCTGCAGCAGGGGACACAAGGAGGGTCATTCTTGCGGAAGAAGATGGCGAGGTGATAGTAATTGATGCTAAGAAGGTTGTTTTGAAAGGTAAAAACGGTAAAGAGTATAAACATAAACTTGTAAATTATTCAAGAAATAATGGATTTACTGTTTTTCACCAGAGAGCAGTGGCCTCACTTGGGCAAAAAGTGAAAAAAGGAGATTGTCTTGTAGATACATCATCTTCTGATGGAGGACAGATGGCACTTGGGCAAAATATGCTTGTTGCATTTATGGCATGGGGTGGAGCAAACTATGAGGATGCAATCATTATTTCTGAAAGAGTTGTTAAAGATAGTCGTTTCAATAGTATTCACATGGATGAGTTTGTTATTAATGTGCGCGATACAAAGCTCGGGCCGGAAATCACAACGCACGACATACCAAATATTGGTGAGATAAAATTAAAGGATCTTGATGAAGATGGGATTATACGTATTGGCGCGGAAATCAGACCTGGCGACATTCTTGTAGGAAAGATTACACCTAAGGGTGAAGCGGAATTAACTCCGGAAGAGAGGTTACTGAGATCTATTTTTGGAGAGAAGGCCCGTGATGTAAAAGATACGTCAATGCGAATGCCTCATGGAAAACAAGGGCGTGTTATTGGAGTTAAAGTATTTTCAAGAGAGAATGGTGATGCGCTAGACAGTGGAATAATAAAAAGAATACATATTGAAGTTGCTCAACTTCGTAACATATCAGTTGGTGACAAGCTTGCAGGACGTCACGGTAATAAAGGTGTTATCTCAATGATTCTTCCCGAAGAGGATATGCCATACATGAAAGACGGAAAACCAGTGGATGTGATACTTACACCTCTTGGTGTTCCTTCACGTATGAACCTCGGACAGATACTAGAGCTTCATTTAGGGCTTGCAGCGAATGAACTTAACTATCAAGCAATCACACCCGCATTCATGGGTGCGACGGTTCCTGAGGTTAGAGAAGAATTAAAGAAAGCCGGATTTAGAGAAGATGGAAAAATGAAACTCTACGACGGTAGAACAGGTGAGTCATTTGAACAAGATGTATCTGTAGGGTATATGTATATATTGAAACTTCACCACATGGTTGAAGATAAGATACACATGCGATCAATCGGTCCGTACTCACTTATTACTCAGCAACCTCTCGGAGGTAAAGCTCAAGGTGGAGGACAGAGATTTGGAGAGATGGAAGTATGGGCGCTTGAGGGATATGGTGCATCAAATATCCTAAGGGAAGTGCTCACAATAAAATCAGATGACATTATTGGAAGATCTAATGCTTTTGATTCCATTGTAAAAGGTGAAGATATAAAAGAGATGCACATGCCGGAATCATTTAATGTGTTGATGCACAATCTTAAAGGTCTATCTCTTGATGTTGAATTAATAAAACAAGACAAGAAATAAATTACTCATAACTTAAAATCAATCAAATATTATGACCAGTAAAATTTCTAATAATCCAGATGGAACAAAACCCAGAGTGGAAGATTTTGATTCAATATCAATCAAACTTGCTTCACCTGAAAAAATAAAAGAGTGGTCTTCCGGGGAAGTAACAAAACCTGAAACAATCAACTATCGTACTCAACGTAGTGAACGTGGAGGTCTTTTTGACGAGAGAATATTTGGTCCAGAAAAAGACTATGAATGTTATTGTGGTAAATACAAAAGAATTAGATATAAAGGTATTGTGTGTGAAAAATGTGGCGTAGAAATAACACGCTCTATCGTTAGAAGAGAGAGGATGGGACACATTGAGCTTGCTTCTCCTGTAACTCACATCTGGTTCTTGAGAGGTATTCCCTCAAGGATAGGACTTCTTTTGGGCGTTCCTGCAATGCATCTTGAAAAGGTGATATATTTTGCCGGTTATATCGTTACAAAAGTAAATGAGGACGAGAAAGCAAGAGTTCTTAAAGACCTTGATTCAGAATATAAAGCAAAAGTGAAAGCTGTAAGCGACGAAAGATCAAAAGAAAAATTAAAAGAACTTTTAGTCGCAACAAAGAAAGACATATCTGACCTAAAAGAAGGTGCTGTATTGGATGAGTCTTCTTATCATAGATTTTCTATAAAATTTGGAACAATATTTGAAGCCGGAATTGGAGCAGAAGCAATATATGATATTTTTAAAAAACTTAACCTCGAAAAACTTTTAGAAGAACTTATTTCAAAAGTTGACGGTGCAAGTGCTGTTGAAAAACCTAAACTCAAGAAAAGAATAAGTCTTGTGAAATCGCTTATTAATTCAGGTGTGCGTCCGGAGTGGATGTTTCTTACTGTGATTCCGATAACACCACCGGCACTTCGTCCGATGGTTGCTCTTGAGGGTGGAAGACATGCGACTTCAGATGTTAATGATCTGTATAGGCGTGTTATAAACAGAAATAACAGATTGAAAAAGTTGAAAGACATTGGAGCACCCGAAGTTATTTTACGAAATGAAAAAAGAATTCTGCAAGAAGCTGTAGACTCTCTTATAGACAACTCAATAAGAAGAACACAGTCTACTGTAATGAGTCAGGCGCAGAAAAGAGCTCTTAAGTCCCTAGCTGATTCCTTGAAAGGGAAGCAAGGTCTTTTCAGGCAGAATCTTCTTGGTAAACGCGTTGATTATTCCGGAAGGTCTGTGATTGTTGTGGGTCCAACTTTGAAATTGAATCAATGTGGACTACCAAAGAAAATGGCACTTGAACTTTTCAGACCATTTGTTATATCAAAAATACTTGACAGAGAACTAGCTTTCAACATAAGAGGTGCCGGAAAACTTATTGATGAAAAAGAACCAGAAGTGTGGGCTATTCTTGAAGAGGTGATAGAAAATAAATATGTATTACTTAACCGTGCTCCTACTTTGCACAGATTGGGAATTCAGGCGTTTAACCCTATTTTGATCGAGGGTAACGCTATTCAAGTTCATCCACTTGTTTGTTCAGCGTTTAACGCGGACTTCGACGGAGACCAGATGGCGGTACATGTTCCTCTTTCAAAGGAGGCGCAAAAAGAAGCTGGAGAGCTGATGGCTGCCAACAAGAACCTATTGGGTCCTGGAAATGGTGAGCCAATCGTTAATCCATCACTTGATATTGTTCTTGGATGTTACTGGATGACAAAGATTATAGATGGCGATAAAGGTGAGGGAAAAATTTTCCCTTCACCCAATAATGCGATTACTGCTTATGATTTTGATATAGTTGGATTTAGAACAAAGATCAAAGTGCTTCCTACGGATGGTCCGAAGTATGCAGAATTTGAAGGAAAGCCTTTTGAAACGACAGTTGGGAGACTTCTTTTTAACAGTGTCTTGCCTTCAGATTTTGCATATATAAACGGAGAGATAAATAAGAAAGTATTGGCGGGCATAGTAAATGACATGATAGAATATTATGGATTTGATGCAACTCCGGCAATTTTAGACAAGATAAAAGATTTTGGATATAAATATGTTACAAGGTCGGGTATTACTTGGGCACTTGATGAGGTTAGTGTACCAAAAGAGAAAAAAGGTATTATTGCTGCTGCAAGAGAAAAAGCAGATGAGGTTTCAGCTCAATTTGGAGAAGGTCTTTTGTCTGAAGAAGAAAGATACAGAAAGACAATAGAAGTATGGCAGGGGGCAAAAGATGAAATAGAAAAAGTAATACCAGCAACGTTAGACCCAGATGGTCCTGTTAGTGACATGCTTAATTCTGGTGCTAGGGGTTCCATCTCGCAGATTGTTCAGATGGCAGGGATGAAAGGTCTTATTGTGAACACAGCAGGTCGTACTATCGATTTCCCGATTATCCCATCTTCAAAAGAAGGTCTTTCTCCGATAGAATATTTTGTTACTACTCATGGTTCCCGAAAAGGTCTTGCCGATACAGCGCTTAATACTGCAAAAGCGGGATATCTTACACGTAGACTTGTAGATGTTGCGCAGGATGCAATTATTTCTGAAGAAGATTGTAAGGAGAAAGAAGGTAAAAGAGTTACTGCCGAAAATCTTGTTGGGTTTGAAATACCTATTTCAAAAAATATTCGTGGAAGGATATTGAGCAAAGATGCTGTAGATAGTAAAGGTAAAGTTATCTTTAAAAAGGGTGCACTGTTGCACAAAAAAGACGCACAAGAGATTGAAGAAGCTGGAGTTGAAGAAGCATATGTTCGTTCACCTCTTACGTGTAAATCGTCTTATGGTGTATGTAGGACATGTTACGGTCTTGATACCGGTAGAAACAAGCTTATTAAGCTTGGAGAGGCTGTAGGTATTATTGCAGCTCAAGCGATTGGAGAGCCAGGAACACAGCTTACTATGAGGACGTTCCACGCAGGTGGTATTGCTTCAGTAGGTGGAGATATTACACAAGGTCTTCCACGTGTTGAAGAAGTGTTTGAAAGGCGTATTCCTAAGAGTGCTGCTATTATTAGTAGCGTGGACGGAGAAGTGATTGAGATAGAGGATTCTCCTGAGGGAAAGAAAATAGTTGTACTCCCTGATGTTGGAGAAGGAAAATCAAAAAAGAATGAAAAAATCGAACATTATGTTCTTCCAAAAAGAATGTCACTTGTAAAAGTTGGAGACAAGATAAAAAAGGGTGACCTGTTGACCGATGGTTCTGCAGATATAGCTGAGATGTTTAAATACGGAGGAAAAGATAGAGCTGAAAATTACATCATCAATGAAATAAATAAGATTTATGAACTTCAGGGTGCATCTATCGCCAGGAAACACATCGAGGTGATTATAAGGCAGATGTTCTCCAGAAGAAAAATAAAAGAGATAGGAGACGCAAAGTTTGCTATAGGTGAGGTTGTTGAGTATGCAGAGTTTGTAAAAGAAAACAAAAGAGTTAAAGATGAGGGAGGTGAAGAGGCGCAAGCTGATGCAGTTGTTTTAGGAATTTCAGATGTTGCACTTACTACAAAAAGTTGGTTGTCTGCGGCATCGTTTGAGAATACGACTCGTATACTTATTGATGCAGCTGTTAAAGGAAAGGTAGACACTCTGCGAGGATTAAAGGAAAATGTGATAATAGGAAGACGCATCCCCGCAGGAACAGGATTTAAGGGAGGAAAAGATGAATCTAAAGATGGTGAAGATGAGGAAAAAACAGAAGAGTAATCTTTTGTGCATGTAATATGCGATGCTTGTTCAAAGAGTATATATAAGACATGCCGAGTAAACCACAAAAAGGAGGTTTACTCGGATAATAGATTAAATATCATTGTTATATGTCATCTACTGTCGAACAAATCAAAGAGAGACTTGATATCACGGAGGTGATTGGAACATATCTGAAGCTTGGTAACGCTGGCAGCAATCTTAAAGCTTGCTGCCCTTTCCATAATGAAAAAACACCCTCATTTTTCGTGTCACCATCTCGTCAAACATATCATTGTTTTGGGTGCAGTAAGGGTGGCGATATCTTTAGTTTTATCCAGGAGATAGAAGGTCTTGATTTTTCAGGATCACTCAAGGTCCTTGCTGATAAGGCTGGGGTTGAAATAAAGAGAACAGATCGCGCGCAGACGTCAGAGAAAGAAAAATTGTTCGCCGTACTCGAAGAGGCAACACGTTTTTTTGAACAAAATTTAAAAGTCCAAAAAGATGTAGCCTTATATTTGAAAGACAGAGGGTTGACTGGTATAACCGCGAAGAAATTTAGACTCGGATATGCGTTAGATCAATGGAACGCATTGTATGATTCTTTGAAAACAAAAGGGTACAGTGAGGCTGTCATTGAAAAAGCAGGTCTTACAATAAAAGGAGATAAGGGGTATTATGATAGATTTCGCTCTCGGATAATGTTTCCAATATTTGATAGCTCAGGGAGAGTCGTAGGTTTTTCGGGTAGGATATTTGATTCAAGTGGCGAAAAGTCTGACTCTATACAGCAAGCAAAATATGTAAATAGTCCAGAGACAAGTCTGTATAATAAATCAAAAATATTATATGGATTTGATAAAGCAAAGGTGTCCATTAGAAGATCTGGATCTTGCGTGTTAGTAGAAGGGCAAATGGACATATTGATGTCTCATCAAGCAGGGTTTGAAAATACTGTTGCCGTATCGGGTACTGCTATTACGAGCGAGCATCTGAATTTAATAAAGCGACTTTCTGATAATTTGATTATTGCGTTTGATCCTGACGATGCCGGCATGTCTGCTTCAAAAAGAGGAGTAGACATCGCATTGTCTCTAGGGTTTGATGTAAGAGTTGCTCTTTTGCCATCAGGGCTTGATCCTGCGGATCTTATTCTAAAAGATAAGGACAAGTGGGGAAACATTCTAGAAGACGCGCAGCATATAATTGATTTTTATTTGGATGTTCTTTCAAGAAAAGATATGGACCAAAGAGCTTTTCGTGTTAAGGTTGGCGAGATGGTCTTGCCTTATATTGCCAGGTTGAAGAACAAAATAAATCAGGCACATTTTGTATCGGAGGTTGCACGGAAGCTTGGAATATCTGATGAACCTATATGGGAGGAGTTGCGTAGCATTTCAAAAAATATCGAAAGTGATACTGTCTCGAATCCGCCGGTGACGCAGAGCAATAGCGCAAAAGGCACAAGGAAAGAAATGGTGGAAAGAAAAATACTTGGATTAATTTTTTTACAAGAAGAGGTCAAAGAGCCTATTTTAAATATTAAAGAATGTAAAGAAAAATACAAAAATATTGTTGGCGAAGATGCTTTTAAAACAATGCAGGATTTGAACGAAGATGATAAGAAAGAATTTATTTTTGAAGTAGAAGTTTATTACGGCGACATGAAAAATATTGACGAAGAGTTCAATGAGCTTATGAAATACATGGAAGAGGAGACACTGAAAGAAGAACTTGCCGAAGCAATGGAAAAACTTCGCATATCTGAGAATAAAGGCGAGACTGAATTGATAAATGATACGTTGAAAAAATGTCAGGAAATTTCAAAAAAAATAAATGAATTGAAATAACCATTAAATTTTTTATAAGAATAAATAAAATTAATACTATGCCCAAAAGTACAAAAAAAACAACAAAAAAGAAAGTTGTTAAAACAAAAAAAGTTGTTAAAAAGGTGGCTAAAAAAACACCTGTGAAAAAGACAAAAAAGACAGTAAAGAAAGTTGTTAAGAAAGCCGTCAAGAAGGTTGCTAAATCTAAAAAAACTGTAAAATCTCGTAAAAAAGGAAAATCTTTTGAGGAAAAAGCGAATATTCTTGTAAAAAAAGGGCGAGATCGAGGCTTTATAACATATGATGAGCTTTTAAAAGAATTTCCAAATATAGAAGATGATATTGTCTCTTTAGATGTGTTGTATACGAAATTTGGTGATCATAAAATAGACGTACTTGATAGTGGGGGGCTTTTGGATGCTGGAGAGGAAGAAGTGTTAACTAAAAAATATTCATATTCAAGGGGGTCTACTCGGCATGATTCAATCCAGATGTATCTTAAAGAAATAGGTCAGTATCCACTGCTGGTAGCACAAGAAGAGAAAGAATTAGCTCAGAGAATTGAAAGAGGGGAAGAAGAGGCAAGGAATCTACTTGCAAGAGCCAACCTGAGGCTTGTGGTTTCAATTGCAAAAAAATACGCAGGCAGAAGTCCTGACCTAACACTTCTTGACCTTATACAGGAAGGGAATTTAGGATTGTTTAAAGCGGTAGATAAGTTTGAATGGGAAAGAGGGTATAAGTTCTCAACTTATGCTACATGGTGGATAAGACAAGCGATAACAAGAGCTCTTGCTGATCAATCACG
>VAPK010120179.1_pt1 | contig 16928 bp, 16 predicted proteins | sample 3395031 | NCBI WGS metagenome assembly VAPK01 (sample SAMN08290443, study PRJNA428436) | hydrothermal vent metagenome | isolation source: Deep-sea hydrothermal vent chimney 1 | place: Pacific Ocean: Juan De Fuca Ridge
CCGTCGGCGCGCGGCGAGCTGGAGATCACCACGCTGCTGGAAAGCTATCTGGCCGAGGGGCAGCTAACGGTGCAGCAGATGGGGCGCGGCTATGCCTGGCTCGATACCGGCACCCATGGCAGCCTGCTGGACGCGGGCAATTTTGTGCGCACGCTGGAAAAGCGCCAGGGGTTGCAGATCGGCAACCCCGATGAGATTGCCTTTGGCAGGGGCTGGATCAGTGATGATGCCTTGCGCGCCCGCGCGGAAATGTTTTGCAAAAACGATTATGGCCGGTATTTGCGGGCCTTGGCCGATGGGGCCGATGGGGCCGATGGGCAGGGCTGAGGCAGGAAGATGTTTCATACGTTTCAAGTTCAAGTCGTGTTTCAACTTAAACTCGAAACGCTTTAGCGCGATAAAACCTTGCGGGCGTTTTCCCGGGCGGCGCGGATGTCCACCGGCATGGCCGCGCCACTATCGGCCTCGCGCAGCACCATCCAGTCGGTTTGGCTGAGCAGGGCTTCGGCGTCGATCAGGGCGGCCTCATCGGCTTTGTCTTTGGCGGTGACAAGCTGTGTCAGATCAATCAATGGCATCTCAGGCCCCTTTGGATTTCTGGGTGGTCTTTTGGCTGGGTTTTTTGGCGGATTTGCGGCTTTTGGCCTTGTCTGTCGGCAACGGCACCGGCCCGTCCTGGCTCAGCGTGACCGGCGCGGGAAAGCGGCTTTTCTTGTTGGCGTCCTTGCCAATGGGCAAAATCACCGCCAGATGCAAAACGCCGTCCTTACGGGTCACATCATCCGCCAGCCAATCGCCGGTCACCGCCGCCTGCGGCAAGGTGGCCCCTTCGGGCACGGCGCTGAAATCATAAGTCTCATTATTGACCAGCAAACGATCGCCCTGACGCTCCAGTTTAAGCCGGGCGTCACTGCGCGCGGGATGAAAGGTAATTTTCATATTCTGGCCCTCCTCAAGCCCAATATCCAACAGCAACAGCGCGTATCAAAATACTTTCCCCTGAGGTAAACGTCGCCCCGGCCAGAGGCCGCACCTGTAATTTCCCGGTGGTGTCTGATACCAGCCCAACCACCAGCCCGGTCATCTGATTGACGGTAATTGACGGGGCCGTGCTTGCCAGCGAATTAGGGTTGAGCGTGCCTAAAACCTGAGGCTTGCCGCCGGCAATGAAAACCGCAGGAAATGTCCATGTTCCAATGAAAAGGACCCCGCTGACATAGTTTAGCGTCACCTCATGCTGGCAAATCTGGGTGCCATCGGCAAACCGGGTATAACTGCCATTGGCATTGCTGCCCTGCTCAATCAAAGCCCCATTTGGGGTGCTGCCATTAAAAGACACGGTGCCAAGCGCCGTGCCGGGACCATAGCCATAATCGGCCCGCATCAACCGCCCGGTGGTGGCATCTTCGGGGGTTTGCTGCACCGCCGTGCCGGTCAGGCTGCCGGTCACTACGGCACCTTGCGGCAATGTCGCCACCCCGGTGGCCGGATCAAGGCTCAGCCCGGTGGCCCAGGTGCTGCCATCGGCGCTGGCGCGAATGGAAAAAGCATCCGACCCGGTCAGGCCCATCTCGGCGCGACCACTAAAGCCGGTCTGATACAGCAGGCTGGCAGTATCCGCGACCGCCGCCTTGTTGATCTTAAGCTGATGCCCCGCGCCTTGATGATTGAAAAGCGTCGCCTGCGCCGAGACCACCAAGCGGTTGATGGCATCACTGGCCGCATTCACCCCGATCCCGTCAAGATTTTGCAAATTGGGCTGCTCAGGCACCCAAAGCGCGCCATCAAACACCAGCCCGCTTGCGGCGGCAATATCATAAACCCGCCACCCCGCCTGCGGCGTGGCAAAAAGCCAGGCCACGCCATCATAAAGCGCAATCGCATTATCCTGTCCGGCCCAAAGCCCGGTGCCACCCGGCGCTACCAGATGCCGCGCGCCAGCCACCGGGCTTGCGGGCGGCGCAGTCAGGCTGCTGTCGGCCATGGCCGGCTGCACCAGCATATCAAGCCGCATGATGGCTTCATTATGGGTGACGTGCTTTTGCGCCTGTGCCGGCGCGATAAGCGGTAAAGCTAGAGAAGGTGACAGATCTGACATGAATACCTCGGAAAGCTGGAATTGCCCGGACGCTAGCGGGCGAAGCTGAACAGGCTGTAACCTGACCGTGCGCCGCCCTGCCCCTCTTTGGCCCATGGGGGATTTGTCCCAGTTGATCTAAGGGCTAAAATGGACAATACTCCCGCCAGTGAATTCAACAGCTTACCAGCCCGAAAATTGCGGGGGTTCAATTGGGACAAAAAGCAGCCATCTATGCGCGGGTGTCCACCGGCGATCAATCCTGCGCCCGGCAACTGGCCGATCTCGCGGGCTTTGCCGACCGCAGCGGCTTTGAGGTGGTTGGGGTGTTCAAGGAAACCGCCTCGGGGATGAAATCCAACCGCACCGCCCGCGCCCAAATCATGGCGCTGGCGCAGGCGCGCGAAATTGACGCCATTTTGGTGACCGAGCTGAGCCGCTGGGGCCGCTCCACTCAGGATCTTCTGGACAGCCTGACCCAACTGGCGGGCTGGCAGGTTTCCATGGTGGCGATGAGCGGCATGACCTTTGAGCTGAACACCCCGCACGGGCGGATGATGGCGACATTATTGGCGGGCATCGCCCAGTTTGAACGCGATCTTTTGAGCGAGCGGGTGAAATCCGGCCTTGCCGCGGCCAAGGCGCGCGGCAAGAAACTCGGCCGCCAACCGGGCCAGCGGCCCAAATCCGACCGGCTGGCGCCCGCCGTGATCCAGGCCGTCGCCGAGGGCCGCAGCTATCGCTGGATTGCCCGCGATCTGGGGATCAGCAAAAACACCGTCGGCGGCATCATCAAACGCCACCGGGAAACGCTTTGACATGGGCCTTGCAATTGTATCTCATTTGAGATACAAAATCCAAAACAGGAGCCGCCCCATGCCCGCCCAAACCTCCATGCTTCATGTCCGCGTCGATGATCAGCTCAAGGCCCGCGCCGCCGATGCGCTGGCCGGGGTTGGCCTGACATTATCCGACGCGGTGCGCATCCTGCTGACCCGTGTAGCGTCAGAAGGCGGGCTGCCCGCAGGCCTTGCCACCAGCCCGGAAAGCTATGACATCTGGTTTCGCCAAAAAGTGGCCGAGGCGCTGGAGGCCCCCGGTGCGGCCCTCGCCCATGAGGATGTGATGACACAAATGCGCGCCCGGGCCAAAAAATACCATGCCCCCAAAGCTTGAGTGGCGCGCCCCGGCGCGGGCGGATTTACAGGCCATCCTTGACTATATCGCCAACGATAACCCCGCCGCCGCGCTGGCCTTACTTGATGAGATTGACAGCAAGCTGGCCCGGCTGCCGCAAAACCCAAAGCTTTACAAAACCGGTCGGGTGAAAGGCACGCGGGAACTGGTCGTGCGGCCAAATTACATCGTGGTCTATGCCGAAGACGCCCGCGCCATCACCGTCTTGCGGGTGCTGCACGCGGCGCGGCGCTGGCCTTAGAATACTGGCCCTAGCCTGATTTGCACGCCTTAACCCAGCCCAAAAACGCCCGGTCCGGGTTTGACAATCGCGCGCGCCCGGTCTCATGCCACCAGCGCTGCCAATCGGCCTCAAGCGCATAGACATCCGCGCCGGGATCCAGCGCGCGGGCGGCCTGATGGGTGTCCGGGTGCAGCACCGGCGCCTCCAAAACAGCCCCCTGCCCTCGCCTGCTAAAGCCGATAATATCGCCCGGCTCCTCACTCATCTCATAGTCCGGCAAATGCGCCGCTTTGATCATCTTGCGCAGCGCCGCACGAAACACCCGCAAAGGCGCTGCCGAGCCGGATTTTTTGTGCAAGGTGGCCACGCTCACCCGCCAATTTGGCTGCCGCCCGCAATGCTTGCGCGCCAACTCATAAATCCGCCGCTCCAGCGGTTTGCGCAGGCTGAAATAGTCGCGACTAAGCGTCAGCACCGACTGATTAAGCACCGCGCGATAAATCCATTCCGACAAAGTAACCGTCACCCGGCTCATCCGCCCGCCGCGCGCATGGCGCAGAATTTCCCAGCTTTCAATCAGGCCAAAGCCGCGCGTCGCCTCACCCTCGCCGGTGCTCAGATTGGTGGTCAAACGGGTGCCCGCCAGCCGCTCAAACGCCTCGCGCAGGCGGGCGTAGCTGTCGCCGGATGTATCGCGTTTGGTGGCGCGCAAAAGGTCATGCGCCCTGAGCGTCAAAGTGCGGCTGATCTTACGCCCGGCATTGAGCGCGGCCATCAGTTGCGACACGCAATAGATAAGAATATCCTTGTCGTGGATCGTCGCGCGCCCCCGCACACTTGGCGTCACCTCAAGGGTCACGCCATTATGGGCGTATCTTAAAATGCGCCGGTCAGGCTTTGTGCTCAGCGAAAAAATCGGATGCTCCATCGACGCCAGATCATCCTTGAGCGCCGGGTCCAGCACGTCACATACGAAAAAGCCGTCCGCCGCTATCGCCATTTACTGCCGCCCTGCCTGTTGCTCTGCCTACTGCCGCCCGGTTGATCCGGGTCTGCGTCCTGCCCCGAATCTATCGGGGTTTCAGTGACACCAATCTAGGGTTATCCACAGGCCACGTCCAGTGATCAGGTCCCATCAGGTTCGGCGGATCAGAGTCACCCGCCCGGTGGATCAGAGTCGCCCTATCGTGGTTTCAGAGTCGCAACACCTTTGAAATCCCCCCACAACCTGCTGAATCTCAAGCGTAATCCTAAAATCCATACCCCCCGTAACAATAAAATAACAAATATATAACAGCAAAATCTTGTGTATGTGCCTCAAACATGCGCTATATCTGCCATGAACCGGGTTAAAGTGCTTAGAAAAACAGGGTGATGTTGGGTTTTTGCTACCATGTTCGCCTTTTTGTGATATACGGGTGAAAAGAGCGGACATCAAAACCCCATGGCCCAAGATACCCCCCTGCCCCCTTATTTCAATATTGATCCGGACCGGGCATTTGAATTGCTCGATGATCCCACCACCACGGCGGATTTTGCCGCTATTTCTGAGGCCTGTCAGGCGGGCCGCAATGATCTCATCAGCCGCGAATTAGAAGACGGTCACGCACGCAAATTGCGGCTGTTTTCCACCTGGGAAATTACCCGCTACCTGATCCCCGTGGCCACCGGTCATTTCCGCCGGGTGCTGCGGCAAAATCCTGATCTGCCTCAGGGGCGTTCCGAATCCGAGGGCGCCGCCAAATGGTTCAGCTTTGACGAGGTGCTGCGCCTGCGGGCGCATTTTGCTGCCGAAGGCTCCAAGGCAAAAAACTACCTGCCCTACCGCCCCAAAGACCTGCCCGCCAAACTGGTCGCCGTGGCCAATTTCAAAGGCGGCGTTGGCAAGACCAGTACCGCCGCACATCTGGCCATGTCGGCGGCGCTGGACGGCTATAAGGTTCTGGTGATTGACCTCGACAGCCAAGGCTCGATGACCTCAATTTTTGGCGGTCAGGTTGAAGATGAATGGCAAACGGTTTTCCCCCTGCTGGCGCGCCATTACGCCCTGCATCTGCGGGCCGAAAACCAGCGCCGTCAGGATCGCGGAGAAGCGCCGCAGCCGCTTGACGAAACCCTGAGTGCCGCATTGGACATCACCGCGCCGCAACTGATTCAGAAAACCCACTGGCCCAATATTGATCTGATTGGCGCGCAGCTTAATCTCTACTGGGCCGAATTTCAGATCCCCGTCTGGCGGATGCAGGGGCGCGGTTGGAAACTGTGGGATGCACTGACCGAAAGCCTTGAGGCCGACGGTATTTTAGACCGCTATGATGTGATATTCATCGATACCCCCCCTGCCCTCGGCTACCTGACGATCAACGGCCTTGCCGCCGCTGACATCCTGTTGGTGCCCCTCGGCGCGTCGTTTCTGGAGTTTGATTCCACGGGTCGGTTTTTCGATATGCTGCACGCCACATTTGGCTCAATCGAGGACGCCGAAAACATCGCCGCCCGCGCTTTGGGCCGCGATGGGTTGCGCTTTGAATGGGATGCGGTGCGGGCGATTGTCACCCGTTATGATGGCATGCAACAGGCCGAGCTGGCCGCATTGATGCAGGCCTATCTGGGCAAAACTCTGTCGCCTTACCGGCAGGATTTTACCGTGCTGATCGGTCAGGCCAGCGAACAGGTGCAAGGCATTTACGAGGCGGATTATCGCGATTTCAACCGTGAAACCTATGTGCGCGGGCGTCAGACCTTTGATGAAACCTATGCCGCGTTCAAGCAGCTTCTGATCGGGGCCTGGCGCCGGGATGAGCTTTCGCAGGCGGCGCCTTGAATTTGTTTCGCGCGCGAAACATTTGCCCCCGCCCGCCGCAGATGGCCCGCCGCAAATGAAAGGAGCCAGAAAATGGCCAAACGCAAACGTCTAAGCCCGGCCAAGCCCGAATTTCTGGCCGCCGCCCCCGAGGTTAAATCCGCCCTCCCTGCCCCGCGCGCGCCGATTACCGGCGTGGCCTCGGACGCCTCTGCCACCGCCGCGCTGAGCGAGATGGCGATGATGATGGAAAACGCCCGCAAGCAGGGCCGCATGGTGATCGAGGTGCCGCTGGAGCGGATTGACCTGACCTATCTGACCCGCGACCGCATGGCGATTGACGCGGATGAAATGCAGGCGCTGGTCGAGTCTATTCGTTTGCGCGGGCAGCAAACCCCGATCGAAGTGACCGAGCTGGGGGCGGGAAAATACGGGCTGATCTCGGGCTGGCGGCGCTGTCAGGCGTTGCAGCATTTGCATGATGACACGGGCCTGGCCCGGCACGCTGTGGCGCTGGCGTTGATCCGTCTGCCGCAGGACCGTCCGGCGGCCTATGTGGCGATGGTGGAGGAAAATGAAATCCGCGTCGGGCTGAGTTATTATGAGCGCGCCCGCATTGCCGTCAAGGCGGTGGATACGGGGGTGTTCAAGGATGAAAAGCAGGCGCTGTTGCAACTTTTTCATACCGCCTCGCGGGCCAAGCGGTCAAAAATACGGTCGTTTCTGGGGCTGGTGCGGGGGCTGGACAAGGTGCTGAAATACCCGGCCGCGATTGGCGAGCGCATGGGGCTGCGGCTGGCAAAAAGGCTTGAGGAAACCCCGGCGGCGGCGGGGCAACTGGCGCAGCAATTGCGCAAGGCCCGGATCACCTCGGCCGATCAGGAACAGGCACTGATCACCGGGTTTTTGCACGGTAAAACACTGCCCGAAACACCGGCCGCAAAACCACAATATCATGACCGGCCCTTGCGCGGCGGCGTGGTGGCGCGGCTGTATGAGGACGGCCGGATTGAGCTGCGCGGCGCGGCAATCCCCCCCAAGCTGCGCGATCAGTTGCTGGCCTGGCTTGACCGGTCGTTAAGCTGAATGTTTCGCGCGCGAAACATTTGCATTCCGGGGAACATGCGCTTACCCGGTCGATTGCAAAGCCAAGCAGGGAGGTTATTTTGCTGAAACGTATTGCCGGATTATTTGGCCGATACACGCGCCAGCATGGCCGTATTATGTTGCCGAATTTTGAGCTTTTTAGCAAAGATGCGGCCCTTGCGGGGGTGGTGGAAAGCCATGAGATTTATCAGGGTAGATATATCATCTCGGGCTGGGTTGATGCCGATGAGATCGGGCTTCAGTTGGGCGCATCCCGGCAGGTTCAGGCCAAGGGCACCCCGCGCGAGGATGTGGCGCGCGCGCGTCCTGATATTGGCCATATGGCGGTGGGTTTCAGGCTGGATGTGCCTTATGATCTGGGTCGGCCATTGCTGTGGTTTTCACGGGGCCCCGAGCATTATATGCACTCTCCGGAGCCGCTGACCCGGGCCCAGCTTCGGGCGATGCAGCGGCGGATGATCTGGCCTTTTTTGCGCGATCTGATCAAAGCCAGCCCGGCAATTGCGCAATGGTTTCTATTTCGTTCACCGACCGCGCGGGCGCGGGTCAAGGCAACTTTGGGGTTGAATGAAGTGCCGTGGGAGCAGACGCTGAACCAGTTTTTATTCGAGCCGCTATTGCAGGAGAATGAACCGGATAATGCATCAACCCAGCCCGGGATCAGCATCATCATGCCGGTCTATAATGCCTTTGATCTTTTGGCTGAAACATTGGGCCGGGTCGTGCGCCATACTGACCTGCCCTGGCGGCTGATTGTGATCGAGGATTGCTCAAGTGATGATCGGGTGCGGCCCTGGCTCAGGCAATGGCACGCGGCGCTGGAGCCTGATATACAGGCGCAGGTGACATTGCTGGAAAATGAAAAAAATCAAGGGTTTATCCGGTCGGTCAATCAAGGGTTTGCCCGCGCCCTGCCGCATGGCGATCACGTTGTGCTGCTCAATTCCGATGCGCTGGTGCCCCCCGGTTGGGCCAGCCGCCTGATCCGGCCCTTGGGGCGGCATGAGCAGGTGGCCTCGGTCACGCCGATGTCAAATGACGCGGAAATTTTCACCGTGCCGGTGATTTGCGCGCGCACAGATCTGGCCCCCGGGCAGGGCGATGAGATCGACAACCAGGCGCGGCGCTTCAACCCCGATGTGGTGTTGGAAGACGCGCCCACCGGCGTGGGGTTTTGCATGGCGATGCATATTGATGCGCTCAGGCAGGTGCCTGAATTTGATCTGGGCTTTGGCCGGGGATACGGCGAGGAAGTGGATTGGTGCCGCAAACTGGCAGCCTATGGCTGGCGGCATCTGGGCCATGGCGGGGTGTTTGTCGAACACCGGGGCGGGGCCTCATTTGGCACGGCGCAAAAACGCGATCTGGTACAGGCGAATAACCGGATTATTTCCCGGCGCTATCCGGGCTATGACCGGCTGGTGCAGGATTTCATCCGGGCTGATCCGCTGGCCACGCCGCGGCTGGCGCTGGCGCTGGTTGGGGCCGGGCAGCGCCAGGCCGAGGTGCCGGTCTATCTGGCCCATGATCTGGGCGGCGGGGCCGAGCATTATCTTCAGCGCCGGATTGCCGAGGGGTTGGACGCGGGCCACGCGGCGGTGGTGCTGCGGGTGGGTGGCGCGGCGGTCTGGCAGATTGAGTTGCACAGCATTGAGGGGCTGGTGCGCGGCGAGACGGATAACACCGATTTGGTGCGGCAGTTGATGCGGCTTTTGCCCCGGCGGCGGGTGATTTATTCCTGCGGTGTCGGGGCGGATGATCCGCTGCTTGTGCCCAAGCTGCTGGGGGAGTTGGGGCAGGGGGGCGGGCACAGCCTTGAATTTCTGTTTCATGATTTTTGGCCGATCAGCCCGTCTTATACGCTGCTGAACGGAGATGGGGCCTATCAGGGCCTGCCGGACCCGGCCCGCAATACTGACCGGGCGCATGAGGCGATGGGGCCGGGGGGCGTGCGAATTGATCTGGCCGAATGGCAACAGGGTTGGGGGCGGGCCTTGGAACAGGCCAAAAAGATCACGGTGTTTTCCGCCGACAGTCAGGCGCTGGTGGCGCAAGCCTATCCGCAAGTAGTTGATAAGATTGAAATAACCCGACATCGCCTGTTGCATGATGTACCGCAGGTGGCGCCGGGGAAGGCCCCTGACGGCGTGCCAGTGATCGGGGTGCTGGGTAATATCGGGGTGCAAAAAGGCGCGGCTGTGCTGCGCGATCTCAGCCGGTATCTGGCAAAGACGGGCCGGGCCCGGTTGGTGGTGATCGGTAATCTTGATCCCGCGTTTTCGCTGGCACCACCGGCGCATGTTCATGGTAGCTATGAGATCGGCGATATTCCGGCCCTGATCAAACGCTATGGCATCTCAAAATGGCTGATCCCGTCGATCTGGCCCGAGACGTTTTCCTATGCCACCCATGAGGCGATTGCCACCGCTCTGCCGGTGTGGTGCTTTGATCTGGGCGCACAGGGCGAGGCGGTGAAAAACGCATCTGGCCCAGGTGCGGGGCAGGGCGGGGTGATCGGATTGGGACCGGGGCCGGTTGACGTGGCCAAGCTGCTTGATCTTATGCTGCAAAGCGCGCAAGAACATGCGTGATGAGTAAAATGTCCGTTTCCATAAGTGCCCTGCGTGGCAAAGGTATCGAGGTGTTGAACCGGGGGCCGCATCTGACGGTCAAGCTGCCTGAAAACACCCGGCTTGAGGCCCCCGGCAGCCTGAAATGGACGGAATATGATCATTCGATCCATCTTGGGGCATTTTCCTATCAGGTCTCGGGCTATTGCTTTGCCGCGCGCATCGGGCGCTATTGCTCGTTTGGCGAAGAGGTGCAGATCGGGCGGCAGGATCATCCGCTGACATGGGCCTCGACCAGCCCGGCGTTTTATGTCCATGGCAGGTTATTTGCGCTTAAGGGCGGCTTTGAGGGGGCCGAGGAATATCATAGTTACCGGTTTCAGAATGTTGGCCCGCCGACAAAGGCCCAGATCACCACGATCGGCAATGATGTGTGGATCGGCCACGGCGCGATGATCCGGGCCGGGGTGACGATTGGCGACGGCGCGATTGTGGCGGCGCGTGCGGTTGTGGCGGGTGATGTGCCGCCCTATGCGGTTGTGGCGGGCAATCCGGCTCGGGTTAAAAAATACCGGTTTGAGCCGGATATGATGGCGCAGATGCAGGCGGCCAAATGGTGGCAATACGCGCCGTGGCAATTGGCCCATCTGACGCCGTCAAAACCGCAGGAATTCATTGATGGGGTGAGGCGGATGCATGGCAATGTGGCCCCGTTTGTGCCCACCGTGGTTGATCTGACGAAAGGCCCGCTATGACCACGATCGTTTTTCTGCACATCCCCAAGACCGCCGGGCAAACCATCCATCATGCGCTGGCGGCGGCGGTGGGGGGGAATAGCTATGTCTCGCCTGTTCGGCTGCAAAGGCAGGCCGAGGGCGGGGTTCATATGCCCGCGGGATACCGGCTGTATTCGGGGCATATCGACTGGGTCGAGCTTGAGACATTGCCGCCTGACCGGTTTGTCTTTTCGGTGTTGCGCGACCCCAAAGAGCGTATTGCCTCGTTTTATTTTTTCCTGCTGAAAGAGGCCCGCGCCCTGAGTGCCGAGGATTTGGATAAGCCTGTGAATTTAGGCAAGCGGCAGATCCTTGAGATGTCGGCGGATGAGTATTTCTTTGGCGGTGATGCCGCCTGGCAGGATTTCGTGCGCGATTATTACGATAATTTCTACTGCAGCTATTTCGCCACCTGTAAAATGCGCGGCCGCCGGGCGGTGGCGGGGCTGCCGCGGGCCGATCTGATTGCCCGCGCCCGCGCCGGGGCGGCGCAGTTGGACGGGATCTATGCCACCACCGGGCTGGCCCGGCTGGAGGCCGATCTGGCAGGGTGTGGGGTGGATATATCGGTGGCGGGTATCTATCAAAATCGCGGTGACCACATAGGTGATGAACCGCGCTGGCCCAAGCTTTTGGCGCTGTTTGAGCGTGACGGCTCGGCGGCACGGCTGGCGCGCTTTACCGAGGCCGACGCGGAGTTCATGCGCCAGGTTTTGCCAAACCCCATGTAATTTATCGAAACGCTTTAATCATTCAATAAATCCCGGTGAAACCGCCGCAGCAAAAAAAGCCCGGTCAGCAGCAGCGCCAGGGACAGGCCAACAAGATAACTGATTGAGACATAGCTGGCGTCATAGCTGGTATAAAACCCGCGCCGTATCAGGCCGATGATATGCACCAAAGGATTATACCACAGGTAATCACGGTAGGGCTGGGGGATGGTATCAAACAAAAAGAAAATCCCCGAGATGATGAACATCGGCCGCATCAAAATTGACCAGGCCCGCTGCCAGACCGGAAAGCGGGAAAACAAAAAGCAGTTCATCACGCCGACGCTCAGGGCCAGCAGGGCGGTGAGGGCAAAGCCTTCGATGATGGTGGGATACTCCGGCACCAGCCGGGTTTCAAAGATCAGTAGAATGCCGATCAGGGTGATATAGGCCACCATCAGTTGGGTCAGCATATTGACGATGAACCGCGCCAAAATGGCATCAAGATAGGTCACCGCCGGATAGGCCAGCAACGGCTTGGAAAACAGCAAAGACAGCGCCACTTTGCCCGAGATGTCATTATACATCAAAAACGGGATCATGCCGGTGGCATAGAAGATCGGGAAATTCGTGCCCAAGGCTGGCGCGCGAAACGCCGCTGAAAAGATCAGCGTCAGCAGGGCAATGCCCGCCACCGGCTCAAGCACCGCCCAAAGATAGCCCCCCGGCGAGCGGCCATAGGTTGTGATCATCTCGCGCAGGATCAGCGCGGTGATGGTGCGCAGGCTGGCAAAAGGCCGGGGCGGCCGGGTTTGGGGCCGGGCGGGCGGCATGGAGATTATGGGCATCGGCGCTCCCGGGTTGCGGCGCTTTGGCAGGGCAGGGGGCCAGACCTTGTTGCGGCTGGTGTTCAAAGCTGTGGTTTTGTATGACTAGCGCGCGCAACAGATGAAATAAAGAGCTTGGGGTATTGAAGTGACCAAACCTGTTTCAAACGTGGCCCCGCCGCTGGTCGCCACCCGGACGCCCGCGCCCACTTCGGTACAGCCCCCGGTGCAACCCCCAGTACAGCCCCCTGCGCGCCCGGCGCGGGTGCGCAAGCGCCATCGCATGGTATTGCTCAGCTTTGTGGCGCTGGTGGCCCTGCCGGTTGCGGCCGCGGCGTTTTATCTGTGGATGATAGCGGCGGATCAATATGCCTCGACTGTGGGGTTTTCCGTGCGCAAGGAAACGGTCAGCTCGCCGTTGGAAATTCTGGGCGGTATCACCGAATTGTCTGGCTCTGGCACGTCGGATACGGATATTTTATATGAATATATCCAAAGTCAGAAGATGGCCTCGCTGTTGCAGGAAAAACTGGATTTGGCCCGCTTGTGGTCCAAGCCCGAGTGGGACCCGGTTTTTGCCTATCAGCCCGGCGGTACGATCGAGGATCTGGTTGACTATTGGGGCCGGATGGTACGGGTCTATTATGACACCGGCAGCGGGCTGATCGAGATCCGGGTGCTGGCGTTTGACGCGGATGACGCGCAGCGCATCGCCCGTGAGATATTCAGCGAAAGCTCGGACATGATCAACGAGTTGAGCGCCGTCGCCCGCGCCGATGCGGTGCGTTATGCCAACGAAGAGCTGGATCAGGCGGTAGAGCGGCTCAAGCAGGCGCGCGAGGCCATCACCCGCTTTCGCAATGAAAACCGGGTGGTTGACCCAACCGCAGATATTGAAACCCAGGCCGGGATTTTGGGCACCTTGCAGGCGCAGCTGGCCGAGGCGCAGATTGATCTTGATCTGCTGGATGAGACAACCCGCGCGTCTGATCCGCGCATTACCCGGGCCGAGCGCCGGGTGCGGGTGATTGAGATGCGCATTGATGATGAGCGCCGCAAGCGCGGCATCACCGGCAGCGGCGATGACAATCAGAAGCTGTTTTCCACCCTTGTGGGCGAATATGAGCGCCTGATCGTGGACCGTGAATTTGCCGAACAGACCTATATTTCGGCGCTGGCCGGCCGTGATGTGGCGCTGGCCGAGGCGCGCCGCCAAAGTCGCTATCTGGCGGCGCATATCGAGCCGACAAAGGCCGAGCGCGCGCTTTATCCGCAGCGCGCGGTGCTGCTGGGGCTGCTGGGGCTGTTTTTGTTCATGTTCTGGGCGATACTGGTGCTGGTGTCTTATTCCCTGAAAGACCGCCGTTAGCAGATGATCGAGTTTCGCAATCTCAGTAAGGTTTTTGTGCTGCGCGGCCAGCGCAAGACCGTGCTGGACAATGTCAGCCTGACCTTTCCCACCGGTCGCGCCGTGGGGCTTTTGGGGCGCAATGGCGCGGGCAAATCCACCTTGCTGAAGATGATTGCCGGCACCATGGACCCAACAAGGGGCGAGATTGTCTCGACCGGGACAATTTCCTGGCCGGTGGGGTTTGCAGGCTCGTTCCACGGCGATCTTACGGGCGCGCAGAACGCCCGGTTCATCGCCCGGATTTACGGGGTGGACAGTGATGAGATGGTGGATTTTGTTGCCGGGTTTGCCGGGCTGGGGGCGCATTTTGATCTGCCGTTTCGCAGTTATTCCTCGGGGATGAAATCACGGCTGGCGTTTGGGGTGTCCATGGCGGTGCCGTTTGATACTTATCTGGTGGATGAGGTCACTTCGGTGGGGGATATGGCGTTCCGGCGCAAAAGTGCCGAGGTGTTTGCTGCCCGGATGCGCCATGCGGGCGCGGTGGTGGTGTCGCACGGGATGGATCAGATCCGGGCGATGTGCGATGCGGCGGCGGTGCTGGAAAACGGCCATTTGCAGTATTACGATGATGTTGAAGAGGCAATTGCGCAGCATAATCAGAATATGCAAACCCCCGGCTAAGGCCCGGATTTCTGGCCTGACCGCAAAAGTTTTTTAAAAACTTTTGGCAAATCTTTTTTAAAAAGATTTGGGCGTCCTTTAAACCCGTCCCAGCATGGCCGCCAGATAAAGCCCGGCAGTGGCCAGAGGCCGCTGCCGCCGGACGCCCAGGGTGCGCAGTTGCAAAGCGCGTGCCGGGCCGCGCCGGGGCTGGCTAAAACTGTCGAGCATGATCCGGGCCTGGGGGGTGAGAAGGGCCTCGCAGGCTTTCAAGGCCGCCGCATTCGCGCGGGTCCAGGTTTTGAACTGTTGTGCACCAACTTGGCGCATACGGCGCAGATGCGCCCGCAATCCATGGCGCGCGCCCACCGTATTGCCGCTGTGCTGGCGGTATAATAACACCTGAGCCGGGTCGATGATCACCCGCCCGCTGCCGCCGGTGATCAGCAGATACAGCCACCAGTCATGAAACGGCACATTTTCGGGCACCCCGGCCCGGCGCACCAGCGTCAGGGCCGCCGGATTGAGCGCCGCACTGTGCCCACTGACGATATTTTGCACCAGCGCATTGCCAAACCCGGGCGGGCAGCGGCCGGGTTTTAATGCCCCGATCGGGCGCAGGGCGGCATCTGTCAGCACGCTTTGCGCGCCATAAAGCAGGGGCGCATCGCTTTGTGCCAGACCCTGCACAGCCCGCGACAGCTTATTCTCAAGCCAGACATCATCCTGATCCGACAGCGCCACCGTCCCGGTGGGGAACTCCGGGTGGCACAGCAAGGATATGTAATTGGCCGTGGCCCCCCGGTTTGGCCCGTCGATGAGTCTGATCTCATGGCGGTCGCCGTGGCGGGCGGCAAACGCTTCTAAAATGGCGCGGGTGGCATCGGTTGAGCCGTCATCACTGACCCATAAGCGCCAGTTTTCATGGTTTTGCGTCAGATAACTGTCCAACTGCGCCCGCAGATGCGCTGCCCCGTTATGGGTGCATAAGGCAATGGTAATGGGTGGCGCGGGATCAGACATGCCCCGCCAAATACGCGCAATTTTTTGTAAACACCATGATCTTGCCCCGGTTTCCCCCGGCTCAGGCTTGAAACCAGTGTCATGCCCGCGGGTGGGTGAGTAAATGGGTGATATGCTGTGAGTTATTTTCAGCATCTGTATAATATTGGCAATCTGGATATTCTGACAGCCCCGGGGCTGTCGGATCTTTATGTTGTCCGGCAAGGCCCCCAGACGTTGCTTTATGCCACTTCGGTGGATACCGGCCTGGTGCTGACATGGGATGTGAGCGGGCCGGTGCCGGTCTGGCTTGCCAGTCAGGTGATGGGGCTGCCCAATGGGCTGTCGGCCCCGGTTGAGCTGATCGGCACAGCCACGGGCGGCACCCCTCTGCTTTGGGTGCACGGCATCGCGGGCGGCGGTGCCACCGGCTATAGCGTCGGCGCGGGCGGCGGCCTGATCCAAAGCTATCAGTTTGGCCCGGTGAGCGGGTCAATCACCGGATTTGATCTGCTGCAAGAGGCCGGGCAGGTGCTGGCGGTGAGCACCACAAGGGGCAGCGACAGCATTGACATTTGGCGGCAGGAGGTATCGGGGGATTTCACCCTGATTCAGACGGTGCAGGTGGGGGCCGATCTTCCGGCGCCCGATGATGTAACGGTGACCGAGGTTCAGATCGGTACGGAGGCCTATGTGCTGGCGGCCTCGGCGCGCGATCATTCGATCACCTCTTACCGGGTCGATCCGCAAACCGGGTTGCAGGTGGTGAATTATTTTGGTGCCGAGGATGGCCTTGGCATCGCAAACCCTGAGCATTTGCAGGTGGTGCAGATGGGGGCCGAAAAGTTTCTTCTGGTGGGGGCCTCGGGCAGCAGCTCGATCACGGTTTTGAAAATCCAAAGCGATGGCAGCCTGCTGCCGGTGGATCAGGTCAATGATACGCTCACCACCCGCTTTGCCGGGATCTCGGTGATGGAGACAATCGAGGTGGGCGGCGAGGTCTATATTGTGGCGGGCGGTACGGATGACGGGCTGACGCTGATGACGATGCTGCCGGATGGCACATTGCTGCAGTTGGAAACCATCGAAGCCACCTTGCTGACGGGGTTGCAAAATCCCGGCGGGCTGACGTTGACGCAGGAAAACGGCCATATCCGGCTGTTTGTTTCCGAGGATGGCCCGGGTATCCTGAGCAGTTGGGATATTGATGTGGGCGGCGGTCAAAGGCTGGTGGCGGATAATGCCGGCGGGGTGCTTTCGGGCGGGGCCGGGCGCGATATTTTGATCAGTGGGCTTGGCACCGATACGCTGGTTGGCGGCGCGGGCGCGGATGTGTTTGTGATCCGCCCCGATGGTGGCGCGCATGATGTTATTCAGGGGTTTGAGCTGGGGCTGGACCGGATTGACCTGTCTGGCTACGCGCAGATTTTTGCCATTAGTGATCTGAGCTTTCAGACCTTGCCAAACGGCATTCGCATCCGCTTTGGCGCGGAGGTGTTTGATATTCTAAGCGCCGATGGCCTGCCGTTGCAGGCGGATCAGTTCACCCAGACGGATTTCTTTGACCTGTGGCATGTGGATGTTAGCCAAGCGCTGCCGCAAACCCCGGTGATGGGCAGTGC
>VAPK010549129.1_pt1 | contig 16925 bp, 12 predicted proteins | sample 3395031 | NCBI WGS metagenome assembly VAPK01 (sample SAMN08290443, study PRJNA428436) | hydrothermal vent metagenome | isolation source: Deep-sea hydrothermal vent chimney 1 | place: Pacific Ocean: Juan De Fuca Ridge
CCCTGACTGTGTTAAAACTCCTCGCAATAATCCCGATATTACTCGTCGTTTCGCCTAGTCAGGACAAAAATATGTCTCGCACTCAATACCTAAATCTCAAATGCTACGGGTATAACGTATTCAACACCCTAATTGGCTAAGTGTAAAACAGGATAACGATCTTTGATAGGTGAAACCATTAATACATTGAAAAAAAAGGGTAGGATGCTTGGAGAGAGTCAGCGTATGACTTAAAAACAGCCAGTTTGACGTATAAAGAAGGTATTGCCTCGATTATTTTTTAATTCCTTTTAACTTATTAATCATATCCGCCACTTGATCTCGATTATTTCTTGCAAGAATATTTTCAGGGTCTAGTACCAGCACTTTATCTAATAAATCCATCGCTTCATTGAGTCGCTGGCGTCGTCGGAGTTTAACGGCTTCACCATAATACTCGATGGCCAGTTGTTTATTCGCCTGAGTTAATTGTTGTTGGGAATCGAGATAATTTGGTTGAAGTTGTATGCCTTGAGAGAAAGCCGTTATTGCCGCTTGAAACTTTCTTGCTAGCAAGGCTTTTTTCCCTTGTTGGTAGTATTGATCCACTTTGAGTGTTGAATGATACGCTTGTTTTCTGATTTTTGCTTGTTCATTATTTATGTCTAATTGTAGTATTTCTGACATTTGCTCGACAGCTTCAGCATACAATTGTTGGCGAGCTAAGTGTTCGCCATAGGATAAACGGGTATCAGTTAATAGATTGATGATCGATGTGTTATCGATATTAGCCATCGCACTCTCTGCGATTTTTGGCTTGAGTAGATCAATAAAAGATTGATATTGTTGTTTTTTTATTAATTCCTGCGCTTTTTTTTCAAGTTGCGAATATGGCTCAGTTTGTACTTGTTTGGCTAAATCGGTCGTGACGGGTGCCTCTAATCGCAAAGCAAGTGGCTCACTGTTTATTGCCATCGGTTCAACCATCGCTACCGTGACCTCTGCCTGTTTTCCATTGGTGTTAGCATGGTCTCCATCAACATCACTTACTTGAGAATCTTGCTGGTCAGATTTTAGCACGAGCGTCTTCGGTATCTTAATAAGCTGGCCTGCACGTACGTGTTTTGGTTTTTGAATATTATTGTATCTTGCCAAAATATGGAATAACAAGGAGTCGCCCAAAAACCGTTGTGCTAAGCCAGAAATGGTTTCACCTTCCTGTAATCTATACTCAGAATGAGATTCGCCTAAAGAAGCGACAGGATCAGAATTTATCTGTTGGAGTAATTTATTTGCCATCAGACTTTTCGGATTTAAGCGCAGGGCTTGACTTAACGCATCATGTGCTTTGATTTCGTCGCCTTCTTGCAAATAGAAGATACCATTCGCAATAAAACGACTGGTATTTTTTAACGACCCTGGCGACAAACCGCTGCGATCAGTGAACGGACGCTGAAGAGATTGGTTTTTTTTCGACCGAGAAGTTTTTTTATCTGTTGGCTGTTCCGGTAAAGATAATTCGACTTCGATCGGGGACGTTGTTGCATTCAATGGGTCTTTGTTCGTCGAGGAGCACGAAACATTACCCAGCATCAGCAAAGCAATAAAAACTAATGTTAATTGATCTCGCATTACGACAGTAATTTTTTAATTTTAGTGGCCAATATGAGTTTTTATTAGTATATAACCTAATGAGTTAGCATTGGTTTTATGGCTTAAGTTCAAAAAATCCATTTTTCGCAGACAGGATGAAAGAAACACTTAACTATAGCCAACCAATCTAAGCTGGATATTAAGTGATCAAGATCTCATATCGCGAGCAATTTGACCAATCATTTTGATGGCTTGATGAGCCACTTCCCCCTCAACAGCACCACAACTCATGCGGATATGATGCTGATATCTTGCTTGTGCGGTAAATATGGTGCCTGGGCTTATGGCAATTCCTTTGTCCAATGATTTCTTATAAAGTTGCAAACAATTCACCTTTTCCGGCAACTCAACCCAAATGACAAAGCCACCTTGCGGATTGCTGATGCGAGTTCCTTCCGGAAAATAGCGATGCACCCAATAACGCATGTCAGACATGCGCTGTTGATAACGATTTACTGATTGATTAATGATTTTACCATAGTGATTTTTACTTAAAAACTCTGCAAATACTAATTGAGGCAACGTGGCTGTACTCACATTATCCAGAAATTTTAAATAGTTTGTTTTCTCACGATATCGTCCTGCGATTAACCAACCCACCCGATAGCCAGGCGCAATGGTCTTCGAGAATGACGAACAATATAACACGTTGTGCTGCTGATCATAGGCTTTCGCCGCTTTCGGACGGGGCTGTTGGAAACCCAGTGGGCCATAAATATCATCTTCAATGAGTGGTACATTGGCCTCCGATAATAAGTTCACCACCGCTTGCTTATGCGATTCTGGCATGCATGAACCCAATGGATTGTTAAAGCAAGGCATCAGCAGACAGGCACTTATCTTACGTCGCTCAAGTGCCGCTTTCAATGCATTAATATCAATACCTGTGCGTGGGTGCGTCGCAATTTCATAGGCTCTCATCCCCAGCGATTCTATCAGCTGGAGGATGCCAAAGTAAGTCGGTGATTCAATCGCAATGGTATCACCTCGATGAGAAACCGCTCGCAAAGCGAGTGTTAATGCCTCTAGACAACCATTGGTAATCAGTATCTCTTCGGCAGTAACACGGCAACCCGCCAGTCGCATTAAGCGGACAATTTGACGACGTAGCGATAAATTGCCGGTGGCATCTTCATAATAAATCGCTTCTTGAGCATAACGACGAACCACGCCGGCAGCGGTGCGTGCTAATAATGTCCGTGGCAATAACTCAGGCCCAGGCACGGCAGCGCCTAACTTAATTAATTGTGAAGAACGCGCTTCTTCTATCAGCGACATCGCCAATTGCCCGACACTCACTTCAGTGGCTTTTTTTAACGGTGTGGTGACATGCGGTTCTTGTAAGGTGAGATCATTTCTGGTCGAAACAAAATATCCCGACTTTGGACGAGCCTCAATGAAGGCTCGCTCTTCCAGACATTGGAAGGCTTTTATGGCCGTCGTCACACTGACCCGGTATTGATGACTGATTTTTCGCAAAGAAGGAAGGCGATCATTGCTCATATAGCTGCCTTGCTGAATTAACTCGGCAATATCATTGGCGATTTTTTCATAAAGAAAGTCGTTAGTCGGTATTCTCATCGATCAAGATACTATCTGTTATGGTTGATTTTGTCGTTATCTGTATCTGTTATGGTAACAGATTTTGCGATACTTTAACGATTCAATTAACCTGTTGATAGTGAACCCCGTTATGAGTGTATGTTGGATAAATGGTAAATTCGTCGCACGAGAAAACGCATCAATTTCTATATTTGATCATGGTGTATTATATGGCGATGGTATATTTGAAGGTATTCGGTTTTATCAAAGAAAAGCATTTTTGTTAGACGCGCACCTAACACGCCTAGTACAATCCGCCGCTGTTTTGCAATTGACACTCCCTTATTGCCGTCAAGACATGCAGCAAGCCATTGAAGAAAGTATAAAACGAAATCCAAGCAAGCATGGTTATTTGCGTATTGTTGTTACCCGAGGTGAAGGTTCGTTAGGTATCGATCCCGCCAGTTGTTCAAAAGCCAATATGTTTATTATTGCTGATAAATTATCCGACACCGATTCCTCAGTCAATAAATCAGGTATTCGATTGATAATATCATCTTGGCGCCGCATCCCCAATGATAGCTTAGATTCGCGAATTAAATCGCTAAATTATCTCAATCAAATTTTGGCACGTCTCGATGCAAAAAATGCCAATGCAGATGAAGCTATTTTATTAAATCATGCGGGTTTTGTGACAGAAGCCTGTGCTGAAAACATTTTTATCATTAAAAACAAAAGGCTTATGACGCCGCCTGCGAGCGATGGCGCGCTTGATGGCGTGACCAGAAAACTAATACTCGACCTTGCCCAACAACTGGGTATCCATGCCTCAGAAAAATCGATCACCCCTTATGATTTATATACCAGTGATGAGTGTTTTCTAACAGGTACCGGTTCAGAGTTAATTCCTGTCAAAAGCATTGATGGACGATCAATAGCACATTGCCCAGGTCCTATTTTTACGCAACTTAAAAATGAATTTCATCAAATCACTTATGGAGAAATAAATAATGATTAACGTGGGTATTGTTGGCGTATCCGGTTACATGGGCGGTGAAGTTTTACGTTTACTATTGGATCATCCACACGCCCATATTGCTTGGGTTACTAGTCGCCAAGCCGGTAATCTTGCTGATTTTCATCCTACTTTTTATGGGCTAGATATTGAGTTAATTCAACCTGAGGATATGACACCTTGCGATGTTGTTTTTTTAGCACTCCCCACCCAAGCCTCATTAGTACTTGCTCCGAAGTTGATCGACTGGGGATGCAAAGTTATTGATCTTGGCTCCGCTTTTCGACTGACAAACCGAACGGAATGGGAGCGAGTTTATCAACAACCCCATACCGCCTGGGCGCTCGCCGAACAAGCCGTGTATGGTCTTAACGAATTGCACTATCAATCGATTAAACAAGCCCAATTGATCGCTAATCCTGGCTGTTATTCATCCGCTGCGATATTAGCCATGTCCCCTTTAATTAAAGAAAAATGTATTGATCCTGATAAAATTGTTATCACCGGCCTCTCCGGCACAGCGGGGGCTGGCATGACGCAGAATCAAGTCACCCATCATCCTGAAATGGCGAATAATTTAGTCCCTTACAACGTTGTCGATCACCGCCATAGTTATGAAATAGAGCAGCAGTTATCTGGTATTAATGGTCAATCAGTGAGCGTCCATTTCACCCCCGTTTATGTACCGATTGTGCGCGGTATTTTAAATATATGCCATGGTTTTCTTAACAAGAAATACTCACGTGAAGCATTGCTTGAATGCTATCGCGATTTTTATCAGGCCTCCGCGTTTGTAAAAATTTACGATAAACCTAAAGAAACGCTGAGTACCTGGCAGTACAAACCCTATCCATGGGTCAATGCGATTATTGGTACTAATTATTGTTTCATCGGTTTAGAGGTTGACGAAAAAAGAAATCGAGTGGTGGTGTTCAGTGTGTTAGACAGTTTAGGCAAGGGTGGAGCACAAGTAGGTATTGAAAATATGAACTTAATGTTTGGATTCGACAGAACATCTGGACTGACTCGAAGAGGCATACATCCTATTTAAGCGTGAAAAAAACCAATGATGAAAATAAAAATGTACCAAATTGACGCATTTACTGACACCTTATTCAAAGGTAATCCAGCCGCCGTATGTCAACTTGATCAATGGTTGGAGGATGGTTTACTACAAAATATTGCCCAGGAAAATAATCTATCTGAAACGGCTTTTTATGTGGCTAACAACGATGCCTATCAACTACGCTGGTTTACTCCAACCCATGAAGTCGACTTATGTGGACATGCCACCCTGGCCACCGCTCACGTGTTATTTTTTGAACATAACGTTGCCGGCGATACGATTACTTTCGAAACCAAAAGCGGTCCATTATATGTCTCGAAATCACAAAATCAATTGACAATGGAACTTCCTGCCTATGACTTACAGCGCTGCCCAACAATGCCTGAACGATTAGTTGAAGGATTAGCTAAACAACCGCAAGAACTGTGGGCGGGAGGAGTTTATGTGGCCATCTTTGACAGCGAAGATGAAATCCGACAAATTCAGCCAAACTATCATCTGCTTAACCAACTGGATCGTCTTGGCGTTGCGATTACCGCGAAAGCGAAACACAGTGATATTGTTAGCCGATTTTTTGCACCAAAAATTGGCATCAATGAAGATCCGGTGACGGGTGCTTTACATTGTGCCTTATTGCCGTTGTGGGCAAAAAAATTAGGCCAATCCCAATTCACAGCCATACAAGCTTCTCAGCGGGGAGGTAAATTATGGGGGGAAATCAAAAATAATCGGGTCTTTTTGACAGGGTATACCAAAAAATATATGGAAGCCGAGCTTCATTTGTGAAGCCAGCAGATCCGAGTAAAACTTGCCAACTTCAAGTTTTACTCGGATGAAAGATCCATTAATCTCGGTCTATTGCAATACCCCACCGAGTAAATTTGAAACCGTATCACCGCCCATTGATTTTGCATAATCTAGCACGACAGGTACAAACTGGCCGACCATATCGGGGCTAAGACCCAATTGAGAAAAATTGCCAGCGAGTGAGGCGATCCCCCCGGCTTCATCACGATTGCCACCTAACATGGCTGCCATTCCATTGCTTTTTGGTGCAGAGTTAGCCAACGAATCCGCTTCAGGCAGTGACTTGCTTACCGTCGAATAATCAGCAGGACTGAGCTTCTGCTTCGCATAATCAAAAATAGCACCCGCACCACCGGTCGCTTGTTGGTTAGTCACCCCGAGTTGACTAACCAGATTGCCAATTAACCCTGAGTCACTGGTTGACGTTTTTTCACCCATGGGCAACATTGAGCAACCCATAAAGATAATTGATAAAACCCAGACAAAATGAATTCTCAATGCACGTGCGTTCACTTTTTCACCTTTCCCGTATCGGTACCTAAAACGGCTTATATTAACCCTAGTTACAGAATATTGCTAGCTAACCTATCCCTTCAAATCGGTCTTGAGTTTAGCTATCCTTCGTCAGAACTCCAAACTGTCTTTTTGAATTTTTCTAATACCTTATCAAGCGTATTGACCTGAACTCCACTTCGAGAGTCTGGCCCCACTGACAAAGGCGTCCAGGTTAGGTTAATACGTCAGGCTTAACATGTCATCTGCGAGTGATATTGTGAATGCTGAACTTTCATGCGTTGAATATAAAACAACCATGCGCACTGATAGAAACCTTGTACGCATGGTGATTGGTTTATTTTTTTAGTTTGCCAAAGGGCTTGTTTTAATACAATGAGTTAGTCAAAATTAGCCGCAGATACCACAAAACCATCTGATAACGTCTTTAAAAACGCCACTAAGTCGTCTTCCTCTCCGCTGGTTAATTGTAAATCACCGATACTACCGCGGGATAAGTTTTCTAGCACCTCAGGGGCAGGCCACAGACCGGTAATATCTCGGGTATTCTTAAAGCGAATGATGTCTTTTAAGGTAATGAAAAAACCATTATGCGCATAGGGTGCTGTTTTAGCCACATTACGCAAACTTGGTATTTTAAATTTCCCCAAAAAGCTTCGGTCACCTGTTACGCCACCCAAACCGGTATCGACAAAATCGGCAGGAAAACTGGAAAATGGAAATTCTCTATTTTTAGGCACACCAATATTAATATAACGATAGGTGCTAAACAAAACAGGTTGGCTCTGATCTGTTGATTGAGTCGTATGACAACCCACACAACGCGCTTTACCTCTAAATAAATCAAAACCGCGTTGTTCTTCAGCGGTAAAGCTCGCTTTACCCGATTGAACGACATCATATTTCGAAGAAAATGGATTCATTTCTTCAGACATTTGAAAAGCCATTAGTGCCTCAGCGAGCTGATCATAAGCTTGAGTAATATTGTCTAATGCGCCCGCCCCAAATACTTGATTGAAAACTGAAGCATATTCAGCCCCTTTGATTTTTACAATCACTGCCGTTGGGTTTAGATTATCCATAATATTTTGATCTAATATATGAATCTTGGCGAGCGCGACCAAATCTTCACTCCGACCATCCCAGAATTGTCCACCTTGCGGCGAAGCATCTCCTAAAAACGCAGGGGATAAATAACTATAAGCCGTCATTGGTGTATTTCGTTGGGTAAAGGCACCGCTGGTTGGTCCCTCCGATATCGGTAAGTTTTTATCCAGATCGGACCAGCCTGCATTGGGATGATGGCATGTCGCACAAGAGCGACCCGCCGGTTCGGAAAGATTGCTATCAAAAAATAACAAACGACCTAAATTTTCTTTGTCAGCATTAGCGATCGGTGGTGTTAGCGGCGGAGTCGGCTGAACGGGTGTGGTTGGTTGACGCGGTGGTGCGGGTATCGGTTCTTCGGGTTGAGGTAAAATAGGTACCGGACCCTCTAATACCAAAATAGCACGTTGCGCCATGGTGGTAGAAAGCTGCTCTGTCGCATCAGTGACGTGCAAAAAAATGGTGTAATTACCTGGGGTATCGAACAGAATAGGATCCGTTGTCACTGTGGTTTGGGAGCTTGTGATATTTTTGTTGAGTTCAACTCCAGCAAAGTTCCAAGCAAAAGTATACGGACCATTGTTATCTGGGTCAGTCAAACGACCTGTAAACTCGATGGCCGTTCCTCGACGGATACGGAGGGTTGTCGCCGGTGAGTCAATGAAAGGGATTGGAAGTTGATTGTCTGTCACGGCAGGCGATGCACCAGGAAAAGAACAGTTGGGTGCATTCACCACATTGACTTTTTGCTGCCGCGTGACGGATGTGGCTTCAATTACACACGGAATGTCCATCAGTTCATCCCGACGTTTAGTGATTTTCCAAACATTGCTATCGATATTAGTCCGACCACCAATGGCCAGTCCCGTATCAGCATTAACAACTCGTATTATTTGATCGTTAGTTTGCGTTGCAATTTCAATGGTGAGTGTGTCTGTGCTGGTATCCCAACGCGCGAATCGAATGAAAGTCGCATCTAATACGATGCCTGCCACTAAGGATTTTCCTTCTGTCATGTTCGTTTTTTCATCTAACGAACCCTCCGAACACCCAGCCAATAATAAATAATAAATGGAAATGGTTGCAAATGAAAAAGATTGATAAGGTAATATTTTGCTAAACATAATGATTCCCTTGTCACTATGTCTCAAAGGATCATTCTTAATTTACCAGGGTAAAAATCTCAACTCAACGCACCTAATACTCGCCTTAGCCGCACAGTAAAACAACTATCCATCCATCAGATGGTAGCTGTATGCTTTGCAATTAAATCGATGCCTGCCACTGATAATGTGCTGTGCTAATTTTTAGGTAATATCATTGAATATTTTGCCCCGATAATAAGAATTTATCTTGAGAGTTTCCCACGTCAAATTGGCAAGAATAGAATGTGTCAGCTAGCACCATAAAAAATCATAATGCAAACACAAATTTTTGCCGCCCACGGGCAATTGAAATGAAGAAAAAATACTTTGCCATTAATTATTTGTAGACAAATATATCTAGGTAAGCCAATTTGATATACAGCAGAAATGGTTGTATTTCCCCCACTCAACACCGAGTGTGAACTCGCTATTATTTTTATTGAAGCTGATTGTTATTATGAGCGATACTAAAGCCTATAAGATTTAAGTTCTACACACTATCCAATATTAGCCGTAGCTGATTAAAAAGGAAAGTGATGGAACGGCTTTTCTTAATTAAAAATTAAGGCTGAGTGGCACTGCTCACGTATTTTTTTAGAAAAATAGCCATTTAAAACCAGAATTTTATCTCTGCCAATTACCCTTGACTTCATCACTCACCGACATTATATTAGAAAAATAGAATATAAGAAATTACTAATATAGGAGCAAAATGATGGCAGAAGTAATTATTGACGTACGAGAAAAAGATGAATACACCGCCGAGTATATAAAAGACTCAATTAATGTACCGCTATCCGGATTTGCTACTACAGCGCCGGGTATTTTAAATCAACTGAAAGATCGACAAATCTTGCTTATGTGTCGTAGTGGAATACGGGCGACGCAAGCATTAGAGCAAGCTAAAACCCTCGGTTTTAACGATATCCATAGTTATCGAGTATTTGATGGCGGCATTGTCGAATGGAAAAAACAAGGGAATCTCGTCGCTAAGGCGGTAAATGCATCACTCCCCCTCATGCGTCAAATGCAAATTATTGTTGGCACATTATTAGTCATTTTTGCAAGCTTGGCTACCTTAGTAAACCCATGGTTTTCAGTCGCGACAATTCTATTAGGCGGTGGCTTACTCATGGCTGGCATCACCGGGAATTGTGCAGTGGCTGCATTATTAGTTGAAGCCCCCTGGAATAAAGGAAACGCCAACTTGCAAAAAATATTGCCAAACATCAAGAAACTGTAAATAAATTATCATCATGAATAAACTGCAAGCTTGCTTGCAGTTTATTCATTTAAATTCGAGGCATGTACTCCGCCAACTTAAGTATTGATGGAGTACGATGAAAAAGGGGCATTCGCTTGCAAGGACACTGGCATTGGGCCTTGTACAAATCAAGAGACCAACCTAATGTCGAGTACACCATCAAAATTGTATACATTAGCCTATTTAATAATTTTATCGATTTCAAATCATCAAGTTAGGAGATAACTATGCAAGTTCGTCAATTATTTGATCAAGATACCTGGACGTATACCTACATCTTGTTTGATGAAAAAACCAAAGAAGCGGCGATTATTGATTCCGTGAAAGAACAATTTGCGAGGGATAAAAAATATATCACTGAATTGAATTTAACACTCAAATACGCATTGGAAACCCATGTCCATGCGGATCATGTGACAGCATCGGGTTCACATCGAGAATATTTCAACTGCCAAATTGCCGTGCATGCTGATAGCGGCAACCAATGCGCTGATTTGAAAATCAATGACGGCGATATTTTAAAACTTGGCAACCAAGAAATACTCATTTTGCATACCCCTGGACACACCAATGGCGACGTCAGTTATTTAATCGAAGGCGCTGTCTTCACTGGTGATGCGTTATTGATCCGAGCTTGCGGTCGCACAGACTTTCAGCAAGGCAGTTCTGCTGTATTGTACGAATCCATCACCAACAAACTATTCACACTAGCCGATGAAACCGTGATGTATCCTGGTCATGATTATGAGGGCTTTACCTGTTCAACCATCGGCGAAGAAAAAGCATTGAATCCACGTTTAGCCAATCAAAAACCAAAACAAGAATTTATGGAAATTATGGATAATATGAATTTACCAAAACCTAAACGTATCGATATTGCAGTACCTGGCAATCTCGCTTGCGGTAAAAATTAAGGCTCAATATAGATTCCAGGGGCGTGGAGAAATCCTAGGCTGAAACAATTAACACAGATAAAGTACACGCAATCAATGATTATGATGTGTACTATGTCTGCGACTTATTGTACAAATTAACTCGTTTACTCAAGTGATAAAATTAAGACCCCAGAATCCATATTGAGCCAAAATTACTGTAAAAATATTCTCGATCAGTGGATATGGTTACAACATTATTTCTTAATGATATTCATTTCGTTGAGAAATTTAGGATGAAACTCTAACGTGAAAACAAGGTGGATATAGTACTTTTTTAAATATGCCAATAAAAATATAAAACATGTAACTCATTGTTTTATATTAAAATAAAAAATAAGCTATCTTTGTTTTTGATATTGAAAATTTGAAAACTCTATTTAGAATCAATCCTTTTTTATAACTTTATTTTAATAAGTTTTTAATTTTTCCACGATCTATTGACAAGAAATATCTGTGTACTGAATAAAAATAGGTGATAAAATATTATCCAAATAAAGATAATCGGACTCCGACTACCCCCCAGTGGCTACGGATTTCCCTAACTTCATACCTGATTTTTTGACACCCTTTTTCCTTCCCCTTTTATGCCCTTTTTTAATTTCACCAACATGGATATTTGCGCCAACTTACGAAGGGTGGTCGGACTCCGACCACCCCCAGTGGCTACGGATTTCCCTAGCTTCATACCTGGGTTTTTGACACCCTTTTTCCTTCCCTTTTATGCCCTTTTTTAATTTCACCAACATGGATATTTACGCCAACTTACGAAGGGTGGTTAGACTCCGACTACTTCATTTTAGAAGAATAAATAGTAATTAAACCCTTCCGAAAAAGATTGCACTATAACTTACAAATAAAAATGTGGATTTATTTATATTTGTAAATCAAATATATACATTATATCCCACAATAAAATAATGTATATAACGAGAAGAATGATGTCCTAACCTAAAAGGGATGACGTTCTAACCTAAAAGGATGATGTTCTAACCTAAAAGGGATGACGTTCTAACCTAAAAGGGATGACGTTCTAACTCAAGGGGATGACGTTCTAACTCATAGGGGATGATGTCCTAACTGAGTCCGATGTAGGCTATTGATTTAAATGAAATAAAACGGGGTCTCCTGTAGTACCTGTAGTTTATTCCTATAAATCCTGTAATGCCTGTATATAAGCCAACAAAAAAACATTAAAATTTTAATTATAAAAAATCTAAACCTGTCACGTGGCAGACCTAACAATTTAAGCGCCTATCTTTTCGATCCTTTGAGAGAGATAACCGTTGCTATGGGTCGAAAAGGATCGGGAAATAGGCGCAAAATGAGATTTCCGTAGTAGGCTTTCCATTCTCGGATAACCTACTAGCTACAGCGAGAATTTATTTTCACTATGAAAAGCTACATAGACAAATTTTTAATGCTTGGAATCGAACAACTCTACCCAGGCCAATATCAACCAAGAACATCAAAGTCTGAATTTTCAGAAAATTCTCTAAAAAACCTAATACAATCGATTAAAACTTCAGGTGTTGTGCAACCAATCATTGTTAAAAAAAATTCATTACACCCATCCGATTTTGAAATTATTTCAGGAGAACGACGCTGGCGTGCAGCGCAACTTGCCGGATTAAAGGAAGTACCAGTTGTAATTCGACGCACGCAAAACCAAGAAATGAATAAACTTGATTCTCTTATTTGCGGTTTAGCAGAGAATATCCATCGTAAGGACTTAAATCCTGTGGAAGAGGGGAGGGCGATTCAGCGTCTTCGAGAAGAATTCAAAATACCGATTAAAGATATTTCTACGGTACTTGGTCGAGCACCAGACACAATAAGTCACTTATTAAGAGTTTTGTCACTAGATCTTGAAGTACTTGAATCATTGGAAAAACAAAATACCTTTACCCTAGGACATGCAAAGGTATTAGTTGGTCTACCTATTGACCAACAACGGCACTTAACGCGCCACGTATTAAAAGATAATTTGTCGGTTAGGCAAATAGAGCGGCTTGTTAAAAATACAAAAAAGCAATCTAAAACAATCACTATTGATCCTCATATCAAGCAACTCGAGCAACGATTAAATGAACAACTTGCAATTCCGACACAATTACAGTGGAGTAATGGAAAAGGAAAATTAACTTTCCAATTTAATTCAGTTGATGAACTAGAGCACTTATTAATCAGGTTTAATCTGACAGATTTTTAGCAGATCACTAGAGAGCCTTCTCAATTAACAAGACCTTACTGCCAGCATCTATTCTTTGCTTCGCTAGGTAGAGCGAGTACGGTATTAGGCATTCTCCATCAGCAAGCAATAACATCGCTGATTGAAAAATAGGCTCAGTTCGCCGGGTTGCACCTAAAAAGCGCCATACTGTGTTGTTTGTCACTTATTTGGAACGACCAAACTTTTCTTTTTACACCTTATTTGGTTATTTTTCAAACACGTCGGTTCGATCTTGCTAATGGATAATGCCTAAATAAAATTAACTTATCGGCTAAATTTAATAGATTTTATTAAAAATTCGCCCCTCCATAAAAACAGACCAAAACGATAAAAATATATGAATATCGAACTACTTTCTCCTGCCGGCACCCTCAAAAACATGCGTTATGCATTTGCCTATGGTGCAGATGCGGTATACGCTGGGCAGCCACGTTATAGCTTACGTGTACGAAATAATGATTTCTCAAACGAAAACCTTCGTACTGGCATCCAAGAAGCCCATTCCCTCAATAAAAAATTTTATTTAGCAAGTAACTTATTACCCCATAATTCAAAAGTTAGAACTTATTTGGCCGACATGCAGCCAATCATGGAGAGGCCCCCTGACGCGTTGATCATGTCAGATCCAGGTCTCATCATGTTAGTTCGTGAACGTTGGCCAGAGGCCGTCATACATCTCTCGGTGCAAGCAAATACCATGAACTATGCCTCGGTGAAATTTTGGTATCGCCAAGGTATATCACGGGTAATATTGTCACGAGAATTATCACTTGATGAAATTGAGGAAATTCGCCAACAATGTCCTGAGATCGAACTAGAAGTATTTGTGCATGGAGCCTTGTGTATTGCTTATTCAGGTCGGTGTCTATTATCCGGTTATATGAATCATCGAGATCCGAATCAAGGCACTTGTACAAACGCTTGTCGTTGGAGCTATCGCATACACCAAGCCGTGGAAGATGAAATTGGCGATATAAAAAAAATAACGGATGGTATTTGCCAAACCGAACAAACAACATTGGATACCGCTTATCTGCTTGAAGAGGAAAATCGGCCTAGTGAATTTATGCCTATTTTTGAAGATGAACATGGCACTTACATTATGAACTCGAAGGATTTACGAGCTGTTCAGCATGTTGAGCGCTTAATAGATATTGGTGTAAATTCACTCAAAATTGAAGGTCGCACCAAGTCGCATTTCTATGTGGCTCGTACTGCGCAAGTGTATCGTCAAGCAATTGATAATGTAGCAAAAAATAAATTTTTCGATAAAAATTTGATGGTGGCTCTAGACAGTTTAGCAAATCGTGGTTACACCGAAGGATTCTATCGACGTCATGTTCCACAAGAATATCAGAACTATCATCAGGGAAGTTCAATCAGCACTCACCAACAATTTGTTGGTGAAATTATTGGCGTTGATGCTAGTCAAGAGAGATGCCATATTGAAGTAAAAAATAAATTCTCAGTGGGTGATACGTTAGAATGGATGACTCCTGATAGATCAGAAAAGCTCCGGTTAAAATACATGGAAGATCTCAAAGGGAATTCCATCGAGGTTGCACCAGGCAGTGGATATACCGTGCAAATACCCATGCCGGATTTTGATGTGAACATGGGATTAATCATGAAATATTTATAATGGCTCAATATTGACCTATAGGTAACAATAAACAAAAACTCGCTTTCGTGAATTAAAATTAACACGTAAACCGGATTGTGGCGTACAACCAGGGAACTACCCTGGTTATTGACGACGACATACAAGTCTGTGCGAGTGCGCTACCTTAAATGTAAACATCGGTGGTAAACAGGGTAAAGTTGATGGATGTATTACCAATTTTTTTTAAAGTAAAAGACCAAAATTGTTTAGTCGTGGGCGGTGGTGAAATCGCTTCGAGAAAAATACGATTGTTGATAAATGCTGGGGCCCGTGTGCATGTTGTTGCACCAACATTAGCTCCCAGTATCAAAAAATTAGTCACCAGGGGTGAGGTTCAGCATCGCTGTAGAATATTTGAAGCGGCAGATTTAGACGCAGTAATTTTAGTCATAGCCGCCACCAATCAAAAGCTGATTAATGAACAGATTTCAACGCTAGCTAAACAGCAAGGATTGCCTGTGAATGTGGTTGATTCCCCTGAGTTATGCAGTTTTTTTGTGCCTTCTATTATTGATCGTTCACCGATTATCGTTGCGGTATCGTCAGGCGGTGCTTCACCGGTACTTGCTCGCTTACTTCGGGCACGATTAGAAACAGTTATCCCCGCCTCATATGGACGCCTTGCGCATTTAGTCAAAGGATTTAGAGAAGAAGCAAAAAAGCGCTTTCAAGATATTAGTATTCGCCGTCGGTTTTGGGAGCAAGTGTTACAAGGACCCATTGCAGAAATGATGTTTTCGGGGCAAGAGCAATTAGCTCATCAGGCCTTGCAACAGGCATTAAATGAAAATTCTAACAATATTGATAAACGAGGTGAAGTCTATTTAGTGGGGGCTGGTCCCGGTGATCCTGATTTGTTAACGTTTCGTGCGTTGCGATTATTGCAGCAAGCCGATGTGATTGTGTATGATCGTTTAGTTTCCGCGCCGGTGCTTGAATTAGCCAGACGTGATGCCGAACGCATTTATGTGGGTAAAAAGCGCAATGAGCATACTGTACCGCAAGAGAAAATTAATCAATTACTCGCCCGCTTAGCGAAAGAAGGCAAACGCGTTGTTCGACTCAAAGGCGGCGATCCTTTTATTTTTGGACGGGGCGGCGAAGAAATTAGTACACTTATGGAGGAGGGTGTTACTTTTCAAGTGGTGCCTGGTATTACTGCCGCGTCGGGTTGTTCAGCGTATGCAGGTATTCCCTTAACACATCGAGATTATTCACAATCGGTAGTGTTTGCCACCGGCCATCTTAAAGACGATTCGGTTAATTTAAATTGGTCGTCCTTGGCACAGCCTCAACAAACCATTGTTTTTTACATGGGGCTTATCGGATTAAAAGTCATTTGCCAGCAACTTATTAATCACGGACTCGCACCGATTACCCCTATTGCAGTCATCCAACAAGGCACGACTCCAAACCAAAAAATATTGATTGCCACCCTAGAGACTATGTCCTGGGTTTGTGATGAATCTAAGCTTCAACCCCCGACCTTAATCATCGTTGGAGACGTGGTGAAACTTCACAATAAGTTGGCTTGGTTTGAGGGGTCGGTTAAACTCTGAATTTATTTTTTCAACTTTATTTTTAAACTACCATATATCGATATTAATATGTTTAATACCAGTCAGTGTTTTTTGTGGGTAGTGAAATTTTTTAAGGCCAATCATCATAAGAAAAACAACCGCGTGATTTACATCATTTGATTAACATGGAGCCAAGTATCATATTTATTGATATTAGTATACCTGATGATCTATAGAGTCCTATAGTTAAGAATTCAATATGATACTTGACCCATATTTTCATGCATATTGTTTGCAAGGTGATGCGTATTACAAGACGCCTGATAAAATAACAGGGAGTATAAAGTGAGTGTAATCGTATATGCGTGGAAAAATTCATCATCTGATATACCCTAGCTCGTCCTTAGTTTTATACACTACAGTGTAACAAATCTTATTCAAGTGTGATAAATACTATAAAACAAGTGTAAAATCGTTTATTTTGTC
>VAPK010166378.1_pt1 | contig 16923 bp, 19 predicted proteins | sample 3395031 | NCBI WGS metagenome assembly VAPK01 (sample SAMN08290443, study PRJNA428436) | hydrothermal vent metagenome | isolation source: Deep-sea hydrothermal vent chimney 1 | place: Pacific Ocean: Juan De Fuca Ridge
GTACAAACGGAATACGTTTTATTGGTTGCGGGCAGCAACCCTTCGGTCATATCAAAAGCGAGTTTGGGTCCAGTGGCATTGATAAGGTAATCATAGGTTACTTTCTCGGTCTTGCCTTTGTCTTCCCCAAGAACATATTCTACGTTTACAAAGGGTTTGTCAATTTCTGAATCTCCTTCAGGATGAAAGGTCGTTACTTTGGCCCGTTTAAAACCAATACCTTTCTTTTTGTACAAAGGGGTTAAAGGGAAAAGAATTTCTTTGGATTTCATTCTGCCAATACCCACCCAAATGTTAGAAGGAATCCATTGATAATTCCCGTTAGGGGAGACTACGACGACTTCATGTTCTTTTGATAGCTTTCTACGAAGATGTGCCGCAGCAACATGACCTGAAATCCCCGCACCTAAAACGACTATTTTTGACATTTTGTTTGAATTTAAAAGATAAATTTAGTGTAATGAACAATTCTTTAAAATGATTGTTATCAGGCAACATAAAATTTATGATTCTATAAATTTCGAACTTCATAAGAAACTGTACAGTAACTTTTGTTACATAGCCGTAACCATAAGGGAGAGATTTGAAATTCTCTTGTAAGCTAAAAGAATTCTTCATGGCTCTTTATGGGCTAAAGAGGAAGGTTTTAAGACCTGAACCTATTCTCTTTTTCTACCTACAAAACGAACGACCGAAGCTTTGCCCTTATGATAGGTACCTTCTTTAAGTTCAATTTCTTCTTCCTTTAAAATCTCAAAATCCAGAGTACTGAACTCCTTCTTGATTTCTTCAACTGAAAATAGCATGCTTTCGTTCTTTGGGCCGCCTGAACTATTTTGTAGCTGACTTTTTGAAAAAGCTTCAAAAACCACGATTCCCCCTGGGTTTAAAAAGGATAATAAATGTCGGTGCACTCCTTTGCGTATCTCAGAAGGAAAATGCACGTAGATCAATCCCAAGGCATCAAACTTTTTTGTGGTTTTGAACTTTAGGGCGTCTGAAATGAAATATTCAAAAGAAGTGTTTTGTAATTTGGCCAGTTCAAATGCCTTTTGTTTTCCTACGCTACTCATATCAAAAGCAGTTACCTGCCAACCAATATTGGAAGCGTAAACGGCATTTCTGCCCTCACCTTCTGCGGGAAGCAAAATAGATTTAGGGACTAAATTGGCCAATTGTCGTTTGAAGAATTCATTGGGCAATATACCATAGGCAAATTCTTCTTCGGCGTATCTTTTGTTCCAAAAATCTTTCATAGGTGTTTCATAATTTAATTCTAGGTAAAAAGCGGCCAATAATTTTTCGGTACGACTTATACTCAGTGAATTTTTCAGTTAGTTTTTTTTCTTCGTATTCCGACTTCACGAAAAATAATAGGAGCAGCAAAAACGAGATTAATAGTTTGTATGCGGATTCTTGGTAAAGACCGTACCCGAAAACAATAAATAATATTCCTGAATAAATAGGATGTCGAACCAAGCCGTATATTCCATTTTGCAGAAGATGCGAGTCTGCTACGGGCGTTGGAAAAGGAGATAGGTTTTTGTTCAATTGAAGTAAGGCAACACCTAAAACTATAATTCCTACTACCGCAATGAACAAACCAACAAAACGAACTTCGTTCGTCAGTTTAAAGGCAACAATGTCTACGTTGAAGACATAGAGAGCAAACAACAAAAACTGAATGCCTACGTAAATAAAATCTTGGGTCTGTAACTTCATGACAATAAAAAAAAGATGAAGCGGTCAAGCTTCATCTTTTCTCATAAATGGGGGAATATCAAACGTTCTGGCCTTTCATCATCTTGTTCCAATACAGGTAAGGCAATCCGTATTTTTTGAGTATCCAAAGTCTCCAATGTTCTTTAGATGAATCAGAAATGAGCATCCGTTTTAGTTTTGGATCCGGTATGAAATTATTTTTATAATCGAATTCTGCCAATACCATTTTACCATAATCGGTAACGAGCGGGCAAGATGAATAACCGTTGTAGGCCATACTGCCCATTTTATCATTTTTCATCAACAAATCTAAATTATCGACCACAATGGGGACTTGCTTGCGTATGGCGGCTCCTGTTTTTGCGGTTGGTAGTGCTGCCACATCGCCCAAACCAAAAATATTCGAATATTGGTTGTGCTGCATGGTTTGGTGGTCGACATTCAACCACCCGGCATCATTTACCAATGAAGATTCTTTTATGAATTTAGGAGCTGTAGATGGTGGGGCTGTATGCAGCATATCATAATGAATGCCATAGCGGTCACCATCTTTTGTGACTTTTACATCCTTATAATTGTACTGAAAATTTTCATCCAAATCCAATTGACTATCTTCCCCTTGCATTACTACACAACCTCCTGCGGTAATGTCTTTGCCCATTTTATACCAAGCAATTTGCTTCTCGCCATCTACCGCTACGAGTTTATGGTGAAATCTCAAGTTGATGTCTTTTCTATCGACTACTTCCATCAAGGTTTTGGCAATTTCTTTCACACCGAAGATTACCGTACCTCCGGTTGCAAACACTACATCGGTCTTTTTTCTCGCACCACTTTTCTTAAAATGGCTTTCAGCTAAGTACATGATTTTTTGTGGGGCGCCACCACATTTGATAGGCGTGGTGGGCTGAGTGAACAAAGCGGTTCCTCCTTTGAAATTCTTTACTACGTTCCAAGTATGTTTAGGGTCTGTATAGTTACTACATACCACACCTTTGTCCATCGCATTGCCAAGACCTGGTACAAGACTGAAATCATAGACCAGCCCAGGTGCTACAACAAGATAGTCATAAGTGATATCACCTTTGGTTTCTGTACGAACTGTATTGTTTTCGGGGTCAAAGCCCGTGGCTTTGTCTTTTATCCATGTGGCTCCTTTGGGTATAATTGCCGACATTGGTCTTGCGGTTTTATCAAAATCATAGGTTCCTGCACCCACAAGTGTCCATGCAGGTTGGTAGTAATGTGTATCAGCTGGCTCGATTATGGCTATATCTTTTGCGTTCTTTTGCCTTAAAAGTTGTGCGGCGACCATAATGCCCGCCGTACCCCCTCCAATAATAAGTATTTGATGATGTGCTTTCATTTGTGTTGGTTTTTTGTTAATCTGCTAAATATAAATAGTTTTATTTGGTATTTATGTAACATGAGTCACATAAATTTGGGGGTTGTCTAATTCACAAAGTGTCAAAACAAAAAGGCCTGTACCTTTTAAGGGTACAGGCCTTTTTTAATTGAATATTTAAGCTTATGATTTTACTTTGCAAGTGTTTATACCAAAAATGGCATAAAGTGGGCAGAAATTAATAAAACTGGTCAAGACAAAGATGGCTGCAACTGCCAAAAGTACGTATGCCAAGGTGCCTTCTATTATATTTAGGTAATATAGAACTCCTACTACTATCGCTGCAATAATTCTAATTATGCGGTCTGAGCCGCCCATATTTTTTTTCATAATTAAAGAATTTAAATTAGTTATTTAAGGTACTCAACAAAAAGAACATTCATTAAACCAGACAAAACATTAAAAGCCAAACAGGTATACTTTATGCTTCCTTTAGAGAGATTCTTTGTCAAATTTATAGGAAAATAAACCTAAATTCTGTGACAATTGTTACAAGTGCCGAAATAGAACAAGCAAAACGTAAGTGAAATAAATAGTTTAAATTAGTCAGCCATGTGACCAATGTTACATTGCGGCATTGAAAAAAAAAGTAAGTTTAAAATCTTAAAACCACCAACCCGTATGAAAAGACGAAAATTTGTTGGAAAAACCGTGCTTACTACCTTGGCAACCATTCTAGGAGCTGAGGTCGTTTTCGGTGATACCCTTCCTGAAAATTATAAGTTACTTGGTCTTCAAGATCCTGACCCTTTTACAATGTTCAATAAAGACAGCCAAATGGTTCTTTTGAACGACAAACCGTGGAATATGGAGGCCCAGGCTCATTTGTTAGATGATAAAATCACCCCCAACAAGTATATGTTCATTCGAAACAATGGTAAGATTCCTGAAAATATTGACGTTGAAAAATGGACCATAAGTTTCGATGGTGAATCGGTAAAACAAAAAAAGACCTATACGTTAAGCGAACTAAAGTCTAAATTCAAACAGTATACATATCAGCTTACTTTGGAATGTGGGGGGAACGGAAGAAATGAATTCGACCCGCCCGCCAAAGGAAATCAATGGACCATAGGTGCTGTAGCTTGCGCTGAATGGACAGGGGTTCGGCTTAAAGATGTTCTAGCCGATGTTGGTCTTAAAGACGATGCTGTCTACATTGGTTATCACGCAGCTGATACGCATTTGAGCGGTGACCCTAAAAAAGAGCCTATTTCAAGAGGAGTGCCGATGGCAAAGGCATTGCAGAATGAAACGCTCATCGCCTTCAAAATGAACGGAAAGGATATTCCGTTGGCACATGGTTATCCGTTGCGAATGATTGCTGGGGGGTTTCCAGCCTCGGCGTCTGGTAAGTGGCTGAATAGGATCAGTGTGAGGAACAAAGTTCACGATGGCACTAAAATGACGGGCACCGCATATCGTGTACCCTGTAAACCTGTTGCACCGGGCGAGAAGGTGAAGGAAGAGAATATGTGCATTATCGAATCGATGCCCATAAAGTCTATAATCTCGTATCCTAAGACCGGGGCTACCATCAAAAAGGGAAGTTCTTTGAACATAACGGGCCATGCATGGGCAGGAGAACTTGAAGTGGCAAAGGTCGAATATTCATTGGATTTTGGTAGCACATGGAAAACTTGTGAGACAGAGAAAATCGTCAATCGATTTGCATGGCGGCATTTCAGTGCATCGATAAAATTTACTGAAAAAGGGTATTACGAGGTGTGGGCGAGAGCCACCGATTCGCAAGGTACATCGCAACCCATGATATTGCCGGGGTGGAACCCCAAAGGGTATTTGAACAATGCAAGTCACCGAATAGCCGTTAAAGTAAGCTAATGAATACTCCTGATAAATTTAGAAAAAGTGTAAAGCAGATCTATGGGCTGATGACTGCTGTATTTATACTATTTGCGGTCATTGGATCCATGCTCGTTTATTTAATGGTAGACCCTACACTTTCTGCTTTTAAATCAACAGATTCGACTGAAGAATATGCGGTAGTACCAGAAAAAGGTAAAGAAGCTATTTCTGAAGAAGACTACGATAAAATTGAAAATGGCGTTCATGTACGCACTGGTTTTGTTGAGGGGGAGGGCTTGATGCTGGTCGTGAATAATTGCACTAACTGCCATTCTGCGAAATTGGTCACCCAAAACAGGATGTCAAAAGAACGCTGGCTGGCGACCATACGTTGGATGCAGGAAACCCAGAATTTATGGGGCCTTGGAAAAAACGAAGAACCCATAGTAAATTATCTGGCGACCCATTATGCCCCTACAAAAAAAGGAAGAAGGCAGAACCTAGCTAATATCGAATGGTATGAACTGGAAAATTAGGTACATCTCAGTGTTTCTGATTTTTTTAAGCGCCTGCAATACTCAAAGAAAAGAAGTTGGGAAGGTTAAAAGCGTACAATCGGCAGTCGATACAACGTATTTCAACAGCGCACATTTGCTAGAAGTGGAAGACCTGTTATCGACTTCAGATATGACCAACATACAGTTGGTTGATTTTAGAAAGCCCATAGAATTTGAAAAAGGCCATCTGCCCTATACCGTTAATATGTGGCGCAATGATATAGAAGATCTTACATACCATTATAAAGGCATGATGGCATCCAAAGAGAAAATAGAAACATTGTTTTCTAAATTGGGCATTCAAAACAAAGACACCATTGTTGTATATGACAATCGGGGAGGGTGTGATGCGACAAGGCTATGGTGGGTATTGCAAAATTACAATTTCAATAAGGTCAAAATATTGAATGGCGGACTGCGGGCTTGGGTAGCTGCCAAGGGTGAAGTCACAAATGTGAAAACCATTCAAGAGCCATCAAACTTTACCTTGCCAAAAGAAAACGTCATGAGACTTATAATTCAGCGCAAAGAGTTACAAAATGACCTAGAAAGCACAAAGTCACCTGTGATTTTAGACACAAGAACCAAAGATGAACATTCGGGTAAAAGACAAAAATCAGGAGCCTCTAGAAGTGGTCGTATTCCCAAGAGCATGCTCATTGATTGGTCTCGGTCTATAGATTACAATGGTACACATAAGTTTCGCTCTTATGAAGAACTAGAGGTATTGTACAAAGAGAAATTAGGCGTTTCAAAAGAAGATCTTATTATAGCCTATTGCCACTCGGGCGTGCGATCCGCCCATACCACCTTTGTACTGACAGAGTTGCTAGGGTACAAAAACGTAAAAAATTATGATGGTTCTTGGTCAGAGTAGAGTTATTTCAACGACTTACCCATAGAAAAAGACAGTATAACAACAATTTTAGAATAGCAGTATGGAAAAATATTTAGACGCATTTACAAACTCGTTTATGGGATCGGTAAACTGGACCTGGAAGTCCGTTTTGTTCGATGTGCCATGGTATACCAATTACTTTTGGGGGCTTATCGCCATCTCTCTTTTTGTTTGGGGCTTGGAAATGATTTTTCCGTGGAGAAAAGAACAATCTATTTTCAGAAAAGATTTTTGGTTGGACGGATTCTATATGTTCTTCAACTTCTTTTTGTTCGCGATCGCAATTAGCGGCTTCTATGAGCTGTTGGGGGTGCTTTTTAACGATATTGGCGTTACCGCTAAAAGCATAGCACTTATTGACCCTTCGGCTTGGCCCATGTGGGCGCAGTTGCTCGTCTTTTTTATTATCTTGGATTTTGTGCAATGGTTCACCCATGTCTTGCTTCATAGGTTCGAGTTTCTTTGGAGATTTCATAAAGTGCACCACAGTGTAAAAGAAATGGGGTTTGCAGCGCACCTACGCTACCATTGGATGGAAAATATTTTGTATAAACCCTTAAAGACCTTTGGGGTAATGCTGATCGGTGGTTTTGAACCAGAACAGGCCTATTTGGTCCATTTTATTGCAATTATCATTGGGCATTTCAATCACTCGAATATTAAAATTACGTGGGGGCCGTTGAAATATCTCATCAACAACTCGGTAATGCATTTGTACCATCATGCGTATAATTTACCAGAAGGAAAGAAATTTGGGATGAACTACGGAATAAGTTTAAGTATATGGGACTATATTTTCAAAACAGATTATGTGCCCGAGGATAGCGGTACAATTGAATTGGGGTTTCCGGGCGATGATGAGTTTCCGACAGATTTTGTGCACCAAAATATTTACGGTTTTAGAAAAGGACAGAAGTAACCCTCCAATATATATCTAAATGAAAATACCCGAAAACTATAGAATCAGTTCAACTATTGAGCAAAAAACATATTTATTGAACGACGAGTTGAGAACTTGGAGCGGTAAGACCGCTGAGGTCTTTTCAACGATTTCCTCTACCGAAGATTATAAGCCTACCTTACTTGGCTCTATACCCTATATGAATGAAGAAACAGCCTTAGAGGCGTTGAATGCCGCATGTTCAGCCTATGATAGGGGCAAGGGTAATTGGCCCACCATGAAAGTGGAAGACCGTATCGCTGCTATGACAAAATTCGTTGGGCTGTTCGAGCAACAGCGCGAGGAGGTCGTCAAGTACTTGATGTGGGAAATAGGTAAGAATCTATCAGCCTCACAAAAAGAATTCGACAGAACTGTAGACTACATCAACGATACTATTGAAGAGTACAAGCAAATGGATCGCGATAGTTCTAAATTTTCTAAGGAGGAGGGTATACATGCACATATCAGAAGGGGGCCACTTGGGGTTGTTCTTTGTTTAGGGCCTTACAACTATCCGCTCAATGAAACCTTTGCCTTACTTATTCCCGCCTTGATGATGGGCAACACCTGCGTGTTTAAACCAGCAAAGCACGGTGTTTTGTTATTCTCTTTTCTATTAGAGGCCTTTCACGAAAGTTTTCCAAAGGGGGTAGTGAACATTCTTTTTGGAAGAGGTAGGGAAGTAGCTGCGCCCATTATGAAAACAGGTAAAGTAAATGTCTTGGCATTAATTGGTCATAGTACTTCGGCTAATGCATTGCAAGATTTGCATCCGCAGAAAAATAGGCTGCGTTTGGTTCTAGGGCTTGAGGCCAAAAACCCAGCGATAATTTTACCTGATGCCGATTTAGATCTCGCTGTTGACGAATGTATCAACGGTAGCCTCTCTTTTAACGGGCAACGTTGTACGGCCCTTAAAATTCTATACGTACACGAAGATATCAAAGATGAATTTCTGACCCGTTTCTCAAAACGGGTAGATGACCTTACTTTTGGTAACCCGTGGGATGATGGTGCTACCCTTACACCACTACCCAATGAGGGTATTAAAAGTTACATTCAAGAATTGTTGACCGAAGCCCTTGAAAAAGGGGCGGTGATTCAAAATAAAAGAGGAGGAGAACTGACCCATAATTTTATTTATCCAGCTGTTTTGTATCCTGTAAATCAAGATATGCGTGTATATAAAGAAGAACAGTTCGGCCCCATAGTACCCGTAATTTCTTTTAATGATATTAACGAGCCGTTGAATGATATAGCGGTCTCTGATTATGGGCAGCAGGTGAGTGTTTTTGGTAAGAATGTTGATTCATTAGCACCACTTATAGATACTTTAGTGAATTTAGTTTGTCGTGTGAATTTAAACAGTAGTTGCCAAAGAGGCCCTGATGTTTTTCCGTTTACGGGAAGAAAAGATTCTGCCGTGTCAACCCTGAGCGTACATGATGCTTTGCGCTCGTTCTCGATCCGTACTTTTGTCGCTTCAAAAGATAATGAATACAATAATAAAATTTTAAGAGAATTGGTCAATTCAAGAAAATCGAATTTCGTTAATACCGATTATATTCTGTAATACTAGCCTATATAATTTACTAGGTGTAAGTAGCAATATTGTTGTTTTTTAAATGAGTTCAATATTAAAACCTCCACAAAATGAAATATTTATTGAATAAATTACTTTTTTTTACAGCATTATTTTTTCTATTAAATGCCCAAGCCCAACATGCTTGGACACGTACCAACCCTGGTGGGGGCGGAGCCATTGCCATGGTCGGGGCAACTGCTGACGGTACTATTGTCACCGCTTCTGATCTGAGCGGTGTATATGTGAGTTCGAACAATGGGGCATCGTGGAAAGTTATTGGGGCTGCCCAAGGTTTGACAAAGACCCATATATCGAGTTTGGGTTTTCACCCTACAGATGGCAAAACCTTTGTTATCGGCACAGGCATTGGTACTTTTAAAACAAAAGATGGCGGTGATACGATCTACCCTGTCCAAATTGAACTTGGCGAGAATGGTCTCGGCTATATTGAAAGTATAGGGATGGCTATTTCTGATGCTTCTATTGGCTATATGGCACATTACGAAGATTGGTTGCCCATTTTTTCTTTCTTAAAAACAACCGACGCCGGTGATAGTTGGCAAATTGTTAGCACAGCGGGCATACCCAATGATGCTAGGGTGGTCAAAATATTGGTTGATGAAAACAATGCCGATATCGTATATGTACTAACAGGAAAAGCAAGGTTCAATTGCACCGACCCCAACTTGTACCGATCTATTGATGGGGGTAAAAATTGGACAAGAATTGGACAAGTAAATGGAGAATATCTTCAAATTCTTGATTTTGACCTGCACCCTACAGACCCAAGCATTATTTATATGAGCACCTTTAAAATGGCTGCCAATGGTTGCGATAAGCCCTTTTGGCAATATACAGAAGATGCAGGTGCATTTTTTAAAAGTGTGGATAACGGAGCATCATTTCAAAAAATAAGCGATCAAAATGGCATGGACCATAGTGGCGTTATCAGTGTTGGCAAAGACCCGAACAACATCAGTTTGATAAATATCATCAATACAGATAGCAGTGATGCCGATTCAGGCACTTGGAAAACCACAGATGCAGGCACAACTTGGTCGCGTACTGGAACCGTTGGAGGTTGGGATATTGTGTGTGCCCACCCCAATTATGCCTTTGTATATAGCTTTAATGCATTAGTGAAAACATTGACTAAAGATAGGTTTGATCCAAATAGGTTATATGGCGCATTCGGGCAGTGGAGCTGGAGCTCACTTGATGGTGGAGATCATATCAATAATATTTCGTGCAAAGAAATTGCTCCGAACGAGTATCTATCTACCGGAATGGAGAACATTGAGGGCAATTGGATCGATGTCAATGACACCAATTCAAATATAGTATATGTTGGGTATTACGATCTTGGTTTCTGGTATTCTAAAAACCATGGCGGTTCATGGAAGAAAAGCTTTCCTGATACGGGTACCTATCCTGACTATTCTTGGTGGGATGGCGGTGGATCCAACTGTAATTTTGTAGTGAGCGATCCCGAAAGAGAGCATGTGGTTTGGGCCAGTTTTTCTGCCGATCAACCCGACACTAAAAGTTCACTTTTTAAAAGCACCGAATACGGTGAAAACTGGACAATCAGCAATAACGGACTCAAAACCCTAGGACTTCAAATGCACGGATTGTCCATCGATCTAAATAGTGACCCAACGAATAGAACCTTGTTTTTAACGCAAGAGGGAGAGGTCTATAAATCTATCGATGACGGTGAAAATTGGATCAAAAAATCAAAGGCCATGACCGGGGTCAAATTTACCGAGGTTGACAAAAAAGATAGTCAATTGATTTATGCAGGGGGAGAAAGTGGTTTTTGGCGATCAACGGACGGCGGTGAAAATTGGAAGGAAGTCGGATTGCCTGAAATGCGCTATAGTACCACAATCGCAAATGCCGTTATGAGGCCTGATATTGTACCCAATGAAAATGACATAGAAGTAAACCCACCTATCGCCGAGTGGCAAGGGGTTTTCAATATTAAAGCAGATCCGAACATAAAAAACAGGGTGTATGTTGTTGCCTACGGCACTGGCAAGGGGCTCTACAAAAGCGATGATGCCGGTGACCATTGGGTGAAATTGTACACCAATGATAGAATGAGGGATGTTGCCATTGCACAACAAAATTCAGATATAGTTTATACCTCTTCGTCATACAATTACCATTCAGGGGGTTATGACGGATCGGGCAAAGGCATATTGGTGTCTTATGATACCGGTACCACATGGCAATCGGCCAACGACGGTATGGCATGGACAAATGGTGGGCATTTAGATATTGAAACCGGGGCAGATCCCCACATTTGGGCCTGGTCGGCAGGTACGGGAATACAACATGCCCTGATTCCCGATTTTACGGCAACAACGGGCACCCCAACAAATGGTTTATCTTCAGGTATCATACTTTATCCCAACCCCACGACCGATCAATTGACATTGGATCTAACATCATTTTCAAAAGGGGGCAAGGCGGTTATTTTTTCTATGGATGGCCGATTGGTCAATGAATTCACCTTAAACGACAGTACTTTACATACCATAAGTACAAAAGGTTTGGCCTCTGGCCTGTATATTCTCAGGATTGTGGCTACTTCAGAAGATTTTAAGTTTGTTAAGTATTGATGTTGCGTTAAGTTTGTACAACATTATCCTTTTTCATAATTCTTCATCCCTAATTTTTTGATAGCCTTGTGAGTTAACAAGGAATTCATTTGAGTGATCGCAATTTTGTTTAATTGCAGCAGCCTTTCAGCTTGTTCCAATCCTTGATGGATTAATACCGAATTGATGCTTTCCAAATTTGAAAGTACAACCAATTGTTCAAGGCTTGCCATATCTCTAATATTGCCTTTCTCGTTTGGGTTTTCTGAACGCCATTGCGTAGCTGTTATACCAAACAACGCAATATTCAGAATATCTGCTTCTGATGCATAAATAATGGAAGTTTGCTTTCCTGTAACTAATTTTGGGATTAGTTTTTCTTTTATAGCATCCGTATGAATGGTATAGTTCACCTTTGATAAGGTTCTTTGTAAGTTCCAATCTAATTTGAGACGATTACTCTCTTCATTCTTTAATCGTTGGAATTCTTTTATCAAAAAAAGTTTGAATTCTGCACTTATGGCTGAACCAAATTCAAATGCAATATCTTTATGAGCAAAAGTGCCTCCATATCTTCCCGATTTTGAAAATATCCCAACAGCTCCTGTTTTTTCGACCCAAAGTGACGGACTTAATACAAATGACGGTAATCCTGCTTGAGTTTTAAAGTGGTCGAATTCGACCACTTTAAAATCTGGGTTGTACATTCGTTCCCAAGCCCCTAAAAACTCAAGCGTAGTTCGAGTTCTTATCCAGTTTTTAATTACATCCGCAGCTCGGGCAGTATCAGTTTTGGCTTTTGCCATATCTGTAATACAAACATAATCTTCACCATTTTTGTTATAAATGGTTATAGCAACCTCTTGTACGTTTATTTTCTTGTTTTTTGCCATTTATGGTCTTTTTTTCACTTCCATTCCAAATCTTGTTGGTGCTAAATCACCAAAAAATTGTGTCTTTCGAACAGAAGGCCTTTCATACTCAATTGAGATAAGTGTGTTTTCGCCAGTTTGAGAAACAGTTCTTTAGAACTCAAAGGCGGGTAAGGACATTCTATTTTTTTAAGTATACTTTTTTAGATTACACATTAAACTTTCTAATTTAGACATATCTGTTAATACTGGGCCATGACCAAAACATATAACATTTGGTTTTAGTTTTACAATTTTTTTTAATGAGTTAATATTTTCTTCTAAATCATATGTAAAAAAAGATGGTGGCACTGCAAGTCCAACAATTGTTGTTAGTAAATTCATATTTATTAATACATCGCCTACTATTAGAACACCGTCTTTTTCTCGAAAATAAGAAATATGCCCTGAGGTGTTTCCTGATGTTTCAATCACTGTAAACCCTGCTACTATATCTCCTTCTTTTAATGTTTTTGAGACAGGATGACCCTTACCCGCCCAATATTTTTGTTGCAATTTTGTAATTATATGACTTTGTTTAGGGTACTCTTTCGTAGCAAACCCTGACTCAACCACTCCTTTTTCTTTAGCACTACACCATAAGGGAATAGTATAATGATCACAGATCAATTTACTGCTGCCTTGATGATCCGTATGCCCATGAGTTAATGCATGAGCACTTAGAGGCATTCCTTTTAAATTTGATTTGATTTTAGTGAAAGAGTTTCTTGTACCAGAATCTATTAATACATCTTCTATGAGATAGCAGTTAATACCATTTCTAAAAATCAATGGCATATGATAAACGTCTTTTGCTATTTTTCGCATAGTTATGTGACTGTTATATTAGTTGTGGGGCATGACACTCGGTACGGTACTCGTTACAAACGAGCACTAGCGGGGGTGTTATTTATTAATTCTTTCCACCACTTCTTGTGCTATGCGTTTGGTAGAGATCCGAAAAATTTCAATTTCAAATCCAGTTGCGATAACTTCTAAAATTTCATCTTTAAAAGTCAAAAGATAATGATTGTCATTTTCCCATCTAGTTTCGTTAAAAAATGGATGTACTTTGTGAATTTTCTTTAATTCATCAATCCATTTTGAGTTCAGAACTATTTGTGCCCATTCCAGTCCTTGGTCGTAGAGGGGAAGTCCGCTAAAAACTTCATCGTTGGCAATTCCGAACTTAAATGTCTTTCCGTGAAATTCTACTAAAGCGTGGTACTCCTCATAGCCGTCGTGTTCCAACGTCCGATATTCCGAAATCGATTCCTTCTCCCAGTCAGCGATGACATAAGTCAAATAGATTTTAAAGTCTCCAGAATAAACTCTCGGCATTGGTGCGCCTCCATCCCATTTCGGTTTCCAATCTAATATTTTGATTTTTTCAGACTTCAATGGAATGGTTTTAGTTCTCTACAACTCGTTATATCATCAATAAATATAGTGATATCCCGATGTACATTGAGAGATAACACTATGCTCATAGCATCTTTAGTTATTTTCTAAAGCAACTCAATAGATCCTTGCCCAAGTTTTATTTTTCCGTCGTTTTCCAATTTTTTCAATAAACGTGAAATAACCTCGCGTGAAGAACCTAGATCGTAGGCGATTTCTTGATGTGTGGTTTTGATGGTGCTATTGTTTTTTAATCGCCCTTCTTTCTTTAAATATTCTAATAACCGTATGTCTTTGTTTGAAAAGGTCAGTATCTCAATAACGTTGAGCAGTTCTTCGAATTTTAAATTGAACAGTTCGTATACGAATTCGTTCCATTTTGGGTATTTCTTGGCAATGAGCAATACTTTATCTGCTGGTATTACCAATACTTCAGCATCTTCTTCAATGATAGCTTTTACTTGGCTCATTCCATTTTGCATCAATGTCGTCACTGACATGACACAACTTTCACCGGGTTTGATGTAGTACAACAAGACCTCGTTGCCATTAACCGATTCTTCTTTAAACACCTTAACCAGACCCGATATCAATAACGGAATGACCTTTACATACTCACCCTGTCTTAAAATTACCGTACCCGAAATGAAATTCACAATAGAACTAATGGCCTCAATATCGGCTTTTAGTTCGGGCATTTTAGCAAGCTCAGGAAAATGCTGGTCTAAGATTTTAGAAATCACTACCTATCTTTTTATTTAAAGGTAACTAAAAAGGAGTTATTCGAAGTGTTCTTTGATTTTAGCAACAATATCATTTTTGGTGACCACACCTGATTGTTGCCAAACTATTTGTTTTTTTTGAAAGAGAATTAATGTGGGTACCCCTCTAACATTATATTTTGCAGCGAGCGCTTGGTTTTTATCAACATCAACCTTAAGAATTATTGCCACCTCACCCAATTCGTCTTTCACTTCTTTTAGAATGGGGCTCATAGCTTTACAGGGGCCACACCATTCGGCAAAAAAATCTATCAAAACGGGTTTATCTTGACTTAATATTTCTGAAAAGCTTGCCATATTGAAATTTGTAGGTTATTCTTCCTTAAAATCAATGCTCCATATACCCCGTACCTCGTTTGCATTGTACTCTTGAGCCTTGTCTTCAGGGTATAAATTTTTAATTGATGCCAGTACCTCTGGTTTTATATCAGATCCAGGCTTGCCGTGACATTGTAAGCACATGTTGTTTGTAATGATGGGAGCGTAAAAGCGTATCATTTCATTTTCCTTTTCCACAATAGGGGCGTATTCTTCACCAGAGGCCACCATTTTCTTAAAATAGGCGATATGGGCCAGTTCTTTTTCATTGGCCTGATTGTTCTTATTTCTTGGTTTATCTGAAACCCTTTTAATATGGGCATTATGAACAGTAGCCATACTGTCGATCATTGGGTATGCCCTTACATTGCAAAATTTCAATGCGGCGAGGGTTCCCTTTTTTTGAATAGTGCCCATAAGATTTTTGCCCAGTTGTTTTTTGGTACTCAAGGCATATTGCATACCTATTTCTTCATGGCTTTTTTGCGAATCATCCGCAGTACTCAGTATTTTACCCTTTTGCACATAGTTTGTTACATCATGCTTTTCTTGCCAATGTTCTTTGAACCATTTAGGTTCTTCAATTTGATAGTCGAACATAAATTCTGCAATATCCCTGATTTCCTCTTCTGAAAAGGACTGGTAGGGCATTACACCAAATTTTTTCACCGCACCTTTTAATTTGGCTTTTTCTTTTGAAGGCTTTTCGACAAATGCCCAAATAGCATCACTGAATTCCTTTTTTGTGGCCCCATCTATATACCTAGTCTTGATCGCTACCATGGGCGGTGCAATTACACTTTCATGTTCCGCCGCAGGGTTATGGCAAATATAGCACTGGGTTTCCATCGATTTTTTGCCTGAATGTGGCGATGTACTTAGCGCCACTTCTTGTTGAGGCACTTCTTGCGAAACAGGCTGCTCTGATTTTTTATCGTTTTTGCAGCTCGCCAATACGGTCAGCGCTATTAATAAGGCTATTTGTTTCATCAGTTCGACATTTTACCCGTGGCACAACTAACGTATGATTTTGCTTTTGAAATCAATGTATTGTCTTCTTCTACTGAAGGGTACCCAAGTGTTTTTAATGTTTGTGCGACCAAGGTGGCATCTTCAGCATTGTCATATTGAAAAGAAATCAAAGATGCATCTACATCTATAGCTACCTCATTGATATTTTTCAAGCCCGTTAGCTTGTTCGTTATTGTTTTGGCACAACCTCCGCATTTTAGGTTTTGTACTTCTATAGTTGCTTTCATTTTACTAGTGTTTACAATGAATAATCAAAGATACTGAAGTCAAGATGGTTTTATCATCCCCAGCGTAAATATCCGCCTTTTAGATCGTAGATTTCGCAAAAGCCCATGTCAGCCAATCTATTGGATGCTTTTTTACTGCGAGCCCCTGAACGGCAATAGATATACATCGCTTTCTCTTTGTCCATTTTTTCAAAAGCCTTACGAAAATCACCCTCTCTGAAAAAATCGATGTTCATGGCGTTTTTTATATGTCCGGTTCTATACTCATTTGAGGTTCTTACATCGACCAATTGTATTTTATTACCCGATATAGCCAGTGCAAAATCGTTTGGATCCAGTACATTGATTGCATCGGACTGAGGTTTTTTTGATTTAAAAAGGGTACTTAAAAATGACATGGTTTTGTGTTTAAGGTTTATACTTTCTAAAAGTACCCTGATGAATAGATCGATACAGTAACTTTTGTTACATATGGTGACAAATAGTATTAAAAAGAGCGGACCATATAGACCGTTCTTTAGGACATTTATCTAATTATTTGAAACTCAGAATGTTTTTTTTATAGAAGTAAGCAGACAAAATTGATTATAATAATTTGATTATCAGTAATTTATAACCAATAAGTTTGCCCGTTCGAGCGCAGTCGAGAACTATACGCAATTCTAAAAAGGTCTCGACTGCGCTCGACCAGACAGTTAGCCACAAAACCAATGAAAAAAGTAAGTAGCTA
>VAPK010073738.1_pt1 | contig 16922 bp, 16 predicted proteins | sample 3395031 | NCBI WGS metagenome assembly VAPK01 (sample SAMN08290443, study PRJNA428436) | hydrothermal vent metagenome | isolation source: Deep-sea hydrothermal vent chimney 1 | place: Pacific Ocean: Juan De Fuca Ridge
AGAGTTCCAGTATATAAATTAGGAGATTAAAGTTTATGAGTACATTTCAATCTGCAGTAGCCACACCTTCGAGTGGCGTCGTTGCTACTAACAAATTGATTAAAAACACCTATATTTTGCTTTCCATGACGCTGGTGTTTAGCGCGATAACCGCGGGTGCGTCAATGATGTTTAATCTGCCTCATCCCGGGATAATCATTACATTAGTGGGTTATTTCGGTTTGCTGTTTTTAACAAACAAATTCCGTGACAGCTCACTTGGTATTGTATTTGTATTTGCACTGACCGGTTTTATGGGACTCACCTTGGGACCGATAATCAGTATGTATATGGCACAAGTCAACGGTAGCCAAATCGTTATGACTGCGCTGGGTGCGACAGGGGTTATTTTTCTTGGTTTGTCCGGTTATGCCTTAACCACACGTAAAGACTTCAGCTTTATGGGCGGGTTTTTAATGGTCGGCATTCTAGTTATGTTTTTAGCCGGAATTGGTGCTGCGGTATTCAGCATACCTGCCCTTTCCCTCGCGGTATCTGCAGGGTTTATTTTGCTGATGTCCGGTTTGATTTTGTATCAAACAAGTGCAATGGTTAACGGTGGTGAAACTAATTACATCATGGCGACTGTCACACTGTATGTCAGTATTTTTAATCTGTTTACCAGTTTGCTCCACTTATTGGGTGCATTTGGTGGTGGTGATGATTAATTAGATCTTAAGAAAAAATTAGAAGCCTCGATTTTACGGGGCTTTTTTTTGCTCAATTTTTTACCTGAAGCAATATCGAAAAGTAATGTAATAAGAATTCACTGCTATACTTCTTTTCTATTACCGTAAAAGTTTCTATTAACCAGTGTTTTCCGTTTAGCTTTGCATCTATGTATGACGTTATGCACGAACGAAACTGTTTTCACTTTTATCAACTGTTATCAACTGCCCATAGCTATAGGCATACATACACGTTTAGAGGCCACTCTTATTACTGGAAGAGTTTATAATAATAAAGGAGTTGTATCATGGTGATCCCACAGGCTAAGCGTATCTACAAATTATTAAGCACTATTTTTATAGCGGCCTTTTTGAGCACCTACAGCGCATCTTTTGTATTTGCACAAACAGGCGATGCGCGCGTGGGCAAGATAAAAAGCTTTAGCTGCAAACGTTGTCATGGTGAAAAGGGCTTAAGCACTAATCCTAACTACCCAAATCTTGCTGGCCAGCATGAAAAATATCTGATCCAAGCTTTAAATGATTATAAAAACGGCAAACGCAAAAATTACGAAATGAAATCGATCGCAATACAACTCTCAAACTCGAACATAAAAGACCTTGCTGCTTACTACAGCAGTATAAAAATTATATATAAATAACACCGCTACTTATATATTCCCGATTAATCGAATAATTATTTTTCAGCCGCAGTTGTTTTTTCATTTTTCGCGCATCGAAAACCAACATCCGCACTCGCCATGTTTGGATCCGCGAACTGACGACTAGCACCGCGAAAGAACAAGCTGATAGAATAGTGGCCTATACCACCTCCCCCACCCCGAATAACTTTATTTTTTTCTCCAAATTCCTTGTCCTGGTAACTTGAACCCTCATACGGTTGATACCACGCCTCAACCCATTCCCACACATTACCCCCCATATCATATACACCGTAGGGTGACTTGCTTTTTTCGTAATAACCCACTGGCGCAATGCCTGCTTCCCATTCGACATCATCACCTGTGTTGGCAATAGACGGATCCCAGACTTCACCCCAGGGAAACTCCTGACCATTTTCACCCCTGGCAGCCTTTTCCCATTCAGCCTCACTAGGCAGGCGCTTTCCTGCCGTTACGCAGTATAAATAGGCGTCGTACCATGTCACATACGACACCGGTAAATTATCCATAAATTCTCGTCTTTTAAACATGGCTTTGAGCAATTGCTGTGTATTCATTTTGCGCGTATCCACATCCAGTTTAAAATAATCCGACGCAACCTGGCGCAGCATTTCCACTTTCATCGCCTCTAGCTTTTCTTTAAAAACACCGTAACCGTTCTGCGACCACTCAAAAGGATCAGGTCGTTTGGCCACACGGACAAAACGTTTGTATTGTGCGTTTGTCACTTCATATTTATCGATATAAAACGCTTCAAGATCGATTGTCTGTTGGGGATGTTCATTGAGATAGGGTGTTCTGATAAAACCATAACGCGCCTGCATTCCTTCTTCGCCAACTTTATTACTCCCCATAATAAATTTTCCAGCCGACACTAATACCATCTCACCGACAGGTGAGATTTGCTCAACACTCACTTGCACTTGTGACATTTTATTTGCATGAGTACTTGCAACAGTATTTGCATCAACTACAGCTCTGTCGACTGTTTTTTCTTTATCGTCACCACACGACACTGCGATTGCCACAAAAAAAATGGCCGCAGCAACAGTTGGCAATCTATTAGAAAATTTAGTTTTAAACAACTTCTCAAACACTGGTCCAAGCATATTATAAATCCTTATTTTTTACTTCCTTTAAATTCAACATCTTTTGCACAACGAAACCCAAACGTGTCATTCTTTACTTTTTTTGCAAAGAAACTTCGATTGTAAACTGGCGCCGATATTCCACATTTATAAAACGAACAATCCCACCAGGACCCGCCCTTTAAAATCTTATAACGTTCTCCATAACTTTCAGAGGGTGTTTTGTTTCCTGGATGCGCTTTATACCAGGAGGCCGTCCATTCCCACACATTGCCAGACATATCATAAATTCCATAAGGACTAGCACCTTTTTCGAAAGAGCCTACTGGTGTGGTATCTCCAAAGGCGGCAAGCTCTTTCCAGCGTCCTGGCGTATTTGCGTGGGTCACTTCAAACTCATCACCCCAGGGATATATTCTTGCATCGCTGCCACGCGACGCTTTTTCCCATTCCTGTTCAGTCGCCAATCTTTTTCCAGCCCATTGACAATACTCGTTGGCATCGTCCCAACCAACATTAGTTACAGGATGATCCGCCCTGCCTTCGGGGAAAGTTCTGTTTCTAAAATAAGTTGGTGAACGCCGCTGGGTCGCATCAATAAATTTCTTATACTGTAAATTCGTCACTTCATATTTATCAATTAAATATTCCGGCAAAGTGACTTTATGCTGCGGCCCCTCATCCGAAAGTCGATCATTCGTCCCCATAATAAATTCGCCGGCGGGTATTAATATCATTTCATTCGGATTGTCACCCAATCGTGATCTTACGTAGTACATGGGGAATCGCATACCTAGATTTCTTTTTTCAAAACCTTTTTGAGATAGTGCATTGTTGTTTTGAGGAAACAAGTGATCGGGAGCGACGTGGTCTGCATCTTGTTGCGCTTTTAGTTGTGACACCTTTTGCAATGACATGCTGCTGTTATTGACAATATTAGTTGCAATACTATTTGAAAAAGAGTTTGAAAAAGAGTGGCATTGATCGCATTTATCGATGTCTTTTATAGTCTTATGGATTTGTAAATCGGATGAATGGCAATTAATACAATCCTTACTTTGTTGCAAAACATCTTGTTTCTCCCGGTACTGGTGCTGTAAATTTAAAGCGGTTTCCGCAAAAACACTCATGTTAAGACATTGCAACACACTCAACAAAATTGTAAAAACACCTATTTTGACAAAATTCATGGTTAACCACATACCAATATTTTCATTATACTCTTCAGTTTATTAAATCAATTTATTACACCTATCATCACACCTTCCCGATTGTAATTATCGGAGCGCAAAAACGTCCAGTATTATACTACGTTTTGTGTGAATTTCATGATTGATGCGGATATCCCGGCTACGGCATAATGCTATCAAGGCAAGGCTAAAGAAAATCAACGTTTTATCCGATCATATAGGGTACAAACCAGGCTTTCGTCATCACGACTGTAGCTGCATAATATGTAACTGCATATAAATATCAGGAGACCTCATAATGAGCAAAAATCCACTCGCTGTTCTTTTTTCACAGGGTCAAAGTCCCTGGCTGGACAATATTCACCGGAAAATGATCCATAACGGTGAACTGGCGGGACTGATAAAAAATGATTCTTTAAAAGGAATTACGTCAAATCCGAGCATCTTTCAAAAAGCCATGACAAGTGGAACGGCTTATCAGGATAGCATTGAAAAAATACTGAAAAGCAAACCGAACTATAGTGCCAGAGACTTATTTTATGATTTGGCAGTCGAAGACATTCAAAATGCGGCTGACCTATTAAAACCTGTCTATGAAGAAACGAATTATTGTGATGGCATGGTCAGTATTGAGGTCTCTCCAGACCTTGCCTACGACACAGAAGGAACAATCAAGGAAGCACGTTACTTACATCAAAAAGTTGACCGTGCAAACGTAATGATAAAAGTACCTGCAACGAAAGAAGGCTTGCCTGCGATTGAAACACTGATTGCAGACGGTATTAGTATCAATGTCACGCTTTTGTTTTCAGTTGAACGTTATAAAGAAGTTGCAGATGCCTATTTGCGCGGCCTGGAAACCAGATTAAAAAAGGGTGGCGATATCAGCCAGATTGCGTCTGTTGCCAGTTTTTTCATTAGCAGAGTGGACGTCTTGGTCGATAAATTGCTCGAAGAACAACTTACGTCGGCGAGCGATCACCAGCAGCGAAGCCTTATATCCAGTCTAAAAGGGTGTATCGCCATCGCCAATGCCAAACTCGCCTATTCCGAGTATCAGACGTTATTTTCCAGCGATCGATTTAAGGCGTTAAAGGACAATGGCGCACAAACTCAACGACTATTGTGGGCAAGCACCGGCGTCAAAAACCCGAGCTACAGTGATGTTCTCTATATTGAAACCCTTATCGGCGAAGATACAGTCAATACGATGCCACCGGCGACCATGGATGCATTTAAGGACCATGGTCAAGTCTCAATCAGTCTGACGCAGGGAGTTGAACAGGCAACAGCGGCTGTTTCAACATTGGACGCCCTGGGGTTGGATTTGGATAAAATCACGACTCAATTAGAAAAAGAAGGCGTTAATTTATTTATCGATGCTTTTAATGATTTACTTAAATCCATACAGTCAACCATACAAAATATACAACAAAAGGCAACGGGGTGACGTTTAGACTACTAAGCACACAAAGCGGTAAATAATTGATCTTCATTTGTATGTAATAACGTTAAACCCACTTTTTTTCTGTTTAATCGCATAACTTACTTTGTATTTACCAACAAGTTATGCGATTTTCTCACACATTATTTTTAGTAGTTGCAATGTTATCCATTGCAACTACAATTTTAGTTGCACACCGTTTATATTGGTTAAATTACAAACTGTGTATGGGGCACAAAAATGAATGTGGGTACCGTTAAATGGTTCAATAATAAAAAAGGTTTTGGCTTTATTGTAGGAAACGAAGACGATGAAGACGTATTCGTTCATTATTCAGCAATACAAGGGGAAGGCTTCCGCACCTTGCTTAAAGGCGCAACAGTTGAATTTGAAGTCGAGCGTGGACCTAAAGGTTTACATGCCGCGAGCGTTCAACAAAAAGTCAACTGACTAGCCAAGCCAAGTTATTAATCATATCGCCTAAGCATTTTGGCTAAGCTATTTGATTAATAATGATTCATCTACAAACACTTACCTGGCTTTTATAGCTTATTTGAGGTGAATATGTTAAGTATTGCTTGGAATTTCTGAGCATTGCTCTACTCCATCACTTGCCTGCTGCGCATGGTTCTAAAGTATAAAATCTAACACTTGACTCAACCAGGATTTACGCATAAATTCACAACCCACTTTCAGGTGCTCTTAAGATCGCACAAACCGATCTGAAGACTGAAACGGGAAACCAGTGGACTCATATCATCTGAGTAAATCTGGTGCTGCCCCCGCAACGGTAATCGAGTTTCTAACCGGCACAAGCCACTGTACTTAACGTATGGGAAGGCGTCGGCGAAATTGCTCGTAAGCCCGGAGACCGGCCTGAAGTAATACTTGCGTGTTGCGGCGGGCGATTCGGGCAGGGATTACTTTGACTATTCCTTCTGTAATTCTCTCCTCCTCCTCCTCCTTAACACGATTACTACAAATAATAATATTTAATGCGCGGGGCTGCGCATAATTTAAGGAGATGTAAGATGTTTTCAATACGCAATTCGTTTCGCGTACCATTTACACCACTTTCTGTTATTTCTTGTCTTTGGTTTTCACCCCTTCTCTTTGCGGAAGAAAAAGAAGATGAAAATAAACTAAATCCTATTATCGTTACCGCAACAAGAACCGCACAAACAGCGGATGAAACACTCACATCAGTAACAGTGATTACACGAGAAGATATTGAACGCAGCCAGTCCCAAGACGTCGCCGGATTATTGCGTACAGTCGCCGGTATCGATGTTGCGCGCAACGGAGGCTCTGGCAACTCAACCAGCGTATTTATGCGGGGTACCGAATCCGACCATACACTGGTTTTAATCGATGGCATCAGGGCAGCATCAGCATCACTGGGCACGTTTGCATTCCATACCCTGGATGTATCACAAATTGAACGCATCGAAATTGTACGCGGACCCAGAGCAAGTTTATACGGTTCAGACGCGATTGGTGGTGTTATTCAAATTTTCACCCGCAAGTCGAGTGGTGTTTCGGCAAGAATAGAAGGCGGTAGTTTTGGTACTAAAAAACTCGATGTTAGTTACGGTGGAGGTGATAAAATAAAGTACAATCTCAATTTAAGTACCAAGGACATTGATGGATTTTCATCAACAAATTCGTCTGTCTTTTTTTTCAACCCGGATAAAGACAATTTTAAAGCCGAAAGCTTCACCTTTGGATTAAAAATACCTGCATCAGACAAACTCACGTTAAATCTCAATTCTTGGTATAACAACAGTAAGTCAGAGTTTGATAATGGACTTTCAATTGATGGCGTTACTGACAGTACAAATAAAACAATAAATTTAAGTGCCGACTACATAAATAACGATACCTGGACTCAGATATTAAGTCTTGGGCATGCAATGGATGAAATCCAAACTGCGAGCAATAATCCGTCAAATATAACTACTAAGCGAAAATCTGTTGATTGGCAACATAATTTAGTACTTGTCTCCAACCAACTTATCACTGCAGGGTTCGATTATTATGAAAATCAGGCAGAAAATATTAGCGACTTTGCATTTAATGAAAAAATTGACAACAAAGCTTTCTATACTAACTGGCAAGGTAACCTAAGCGAAAATATATTGCAGCTAGGCATGCGTATAGACAATCACAGCAAATTTGGTTCCGAAACAACCGGCCAATTCGCATGGGGAAGGAAATTTAATACAGTTCAGGTACGTGCGTCCTTAGGCACCGCATTTAAGGCACCAGATATGAATGAATTATTTTTCCCGGGTTTTGGGAATCGATCTATTCAAGCAGAAACATCAAAAACATTTGAAATAGGGGCTTTGCATACATTCTCAAAATCACATAAATTAGACGTAAGCCTTTATACAACTAAAATTAACAATTTGATAACATCCGTCCAAATTACATTTCCCCCTGCCCCAATTACATTTTTAGCGATCAACACTAATAAAGCCAGTATTCACGGATTAGAAATGGCATACACACTGAATAAAGGATATTGGACATTTCAAACCAATTTCACACTACAGGATGCTAAAGACGACAAAACTAACACCCCCCTGTTACGACGTGCAGATCAAAAACTGGCGCTTAGCGTATCTCGCAATATTAAAAAAACTGGAAACATTAGCGCTGAAATACTGTTTAGCTCAGACAGGCCTGGCCAAAACAATATACTTCCAGGCTATGGCATCCTGAATTTAAGCGCAAATTATCCGATAAACAAAAAATTGACATTACAAGGCCGGATCGATAATGTTTCTGACAAACAATATGAATTAGTCTCCGGATATAATACTGCTAATCGGTCTGTGTTTATTGCATTACGTTATCAAAATTAAAATTAGTCGATTATGATTTTTAACAAAATATGGGCATTCCTGCTAATTTCAATAACAGCGCATGTTATTGTAATTAGCCTGGTTCAAGACAAAATCAATTTTTTTATTGAACCGGGTAACACAGTGAATGTCCGTCTTGTTAGTACTGTCAATACAACAAGTTCAGTAAGTACAATACAAAGCGCTTCAAAAAACGTACAAAAAAATAAGCCAAACAAACAAGAATCGCCTGTAAATAATTCTCCCAATTATCAGCTGATAAACAAAACCTCCCCCGCGCCTCTATTAAAAACAATTACAACATCGACGCCTCCTTTGACTACATTCAAGGTAGCCCCGATTGATGAACTAGTCGTTGATGAACTAATAGCTGAAGAACCAATAGCTAAGAAAATAACTACACCTGTATCCAACGCAACACCGCCACTCAATGACAACAAAACCAAAGCATTACAATATCTACAAAACGCATTATCCAAACATTTCGATTATCCAAGAATAGCGGTGAACAAAGGTTGGCAAGGGAAAGTGCTTTTAGGTTTTCAACTTAAACGAAATGGCATTATTGAAAATATCTATATCGCAAAAAGTTCGGGGTATGCAATATTAGATCGTGCGGCCTCAAAATCCTTAGCCAATATTCAATCTATCCCGCGGACCAATAGCGGATTTAATTATACATCCTCTGACTTACAATTGCCGGTCATTTACCAATTACAGGAAGGCTGACCAATGGGACACCGCTTATCAAAAATATACACTCGTACAGGCGACAAAGGCACTACCGGTCTGGGTGATGGCACAAGAGTGAATAAAGACAATGAGCGTGTCGAAGCCTATGGCGATGTAGACGAACTCAACAGTACGATTGGTCTGCTGCTAACGTATGAGCTACCGCAGAATATTTATGACAAATTAACCAGTATACAGCACCATCTTTTTGATCTCGGTGGTGAGCTATCCATACCGGGCCATGTTGTCATCACGCACGACCACGTTTCTGAATTGGAAGTATTTTTGGATACATTAAACGCCGAGCTGCAACCTCTAAAGGAATTTATATTACCCGGTGGCACAAGCGCCGCGGCTGTCTGTCATATCGCACGCTGCGTATGCCGTCGTGCTGAACGAAAAACGGTGACATTGCAAAACACAGAAACTGTAAATAATGCCAGTGTCGCCTACCTTAACCGACTCTCTGATTTACTGTTTGTCATCGCGCGCTATTTAAATAAGATGGCCAGCAAATCAGATATACTTTGGAATCACGATAGAAACAAAATTTCTCAATCCGGCAATGAAAATGGTAAACCTAAATAAAGTAGGGATTCGGGCACAAAAAGGGATCGAGTTATAAATAAACCATAAAAAAATAGCTTAACCCCTCACTTCATCCAGTATTTCACACAAACGTTTGGCGCCCAACAATATTCGAGGTGTATGGCGGCTCATTAAATCAGCGTGTATAAAATACAGATTATTATTTTTCACGGCTTTCAAATGTGACCATTTATTCCATCGATCAAGCCAGTCAGGACGCTTATTGCCAATTCCATTGGCGACTATCACCTCGGGATCGGCCGCGATCACCGCTTCAATATCCAGCTTGGGCGCCAGTGTCAGCAAATCCGCAAACACATTCTGCCCACCACACAACCTGATGACATCACTGATAAGATGCTCCCCATTGACAGTCATCACCGGTTGATTCCAAATTTGATAGAACAGGCGTACTTCCCTGACACCGGCATACTTTTCTTTTAATTTTAGATATGTCTTGTTAAATTCATTACTTGCACGCTGAGCGGTTTCTTGTGTATTTGACAATAACCCAAGCCGTTCAATATTCGTTGCGATATCTCTAAATTTTCTTGGCTCAGAAATAAAAACGGTCAGCCCCAGAGACCGTAACTTATCTAATTTCTCAGTTGAATTGCCACTTTTCCAGGCAACAACCAAGTCTGGTTTAAGCGCAAGTATAGCTTCTATATCAAAATCAGTGTAACTGCCTATGTTTTTAATTTTTACTGCCGCAGGAGGATAGTCACTATAACTGACCACACCTACAACATACTCCCCTGCGCCTGCGGCAAACAACAATTCAGTCACATGAGGCGCCAAAGAGACGATCCGGCGGGCGGGTTTGTTGATTGATATAGTTTCACCGGCATCATCAGTGACGCTAATTTCGGCGTAACAAACAGTATTGGCGAGAAAGAAAACGGTAAAACAGAATAAAACTTTCATTAAAAAAAAGCTAAAGCATGCAAAATTATTTGTTACAGCTTTAAAATGAAGCCGCCTTTTCGTGCAAACTGATTTTATGAAGCGCAGATTCCAGTCTATTCCACTGTTGTTCATTCCCAGGTAATCCAAATCGTAAACTGAGCGGTGCGTTGAAAAAACGCGTCAGTATAGCACGCCTCGCAAGTGCAGTATGAATGAATTTTGCATTGGGTGTTTTCACCCATTGAAATAAGTGCGTTCCACCAGAGGGTGTAAGATTATATTTTGTCAACAATTCTTCCAGACGCAGTGTTGCGTACTCTAATGACGAACAAGCTTCAGATTGCCATCTATAATCAACCAAAGCATGTTTCGCCACCCAACGGGCCGGATTTGATACTGACCAAGGCGCTAAATATTCATTCATCAATCGTAATATTTCCTTTTCCGCCAAGACAAAACCCATACGCAATCCGGCCAGGCCAAAAAAGTATCCTAAGGAACGTAATACAATCAACCCAGGTCTTGGGCAATATTGGGCAAGACTTAGTTGTGGGGTGGCATCAATAAATACTTCATCAACGACGAGCCAACCACGTCGCGCCACAAGATAGCGATGCCATAGCAATAATGTTTTCGGATCAAAATAATAACCAGTGGGATTGTTCGGATTAATGACGATAAGCACATCAATAGACGATAGCGACTCATCTACTTGGTCGGGGGGAATCAATTTTACTGCATCGCCGGTGATTTTCCAGGAACGCGCATGCTCAGCATACCCCGGCCAGACTATCCCCACTCGGCTAATTGAACGTAGTTGCGGTAAAGCTTGAATCGCTGCCTGTGATCCGGCAACAGGCAGAATCGAACGACAACCATAATAATTGCTTGCAATGTTGATCAAGCCATCATTGAATTCTGGCAAACGCTGCCAGGCATCAGGTGGAAGCTCAGGTACTGGCCAACCATTTGGGTTAATACCCGTTGACAGATCCAGCCACCTCGATACAGGTATTTTATAAGTTTGCGCCGCAGCTCGAACACGACCACCATGGCCAGATGTTTTTCCCTTATTAGACAAAATAGTAACCACCTGTAGTGAAAAGCAATACTAATATCCATAACCAGAGCGCATGCTGCACCAGTCTTATTGCTCGTTCTATATGCGCTGTAGCCACCCCTTTACCTGCGCCCAAAAGAGGCCGCTCTACACTACGACCATCATACACAGCTCTGTTGCCTAATTTAACACCTAATGCACCGGCACCTGCGGCCATAACGACCCCTGCATTAGGGCTATTGGTGAGTTTTCCCTGCAAAAACCAACACTTAATGGCAGTAGAGAAATCTCCAGCAAATGAATAGCTTAATGCAGTGAGCCTTGCTGGCAACCAATTTAACGCATCATCAAGACGCGCCGCAAACCAACCAAAGTGCTGATAACGGCAATTTCGGTAACCCCACATCGCATCCAGCGTATTGGCTAACCGATAAAGTACAACGCCAGGTGCACCCGCAACGATAAACCAGAAGATGGCCGCAAATATGGCATCATTGCCATTTTCCAACGTGGACTCAACTGCCGCCTTAGCAATCTCAGATTCTGTCAATGAATGGGTATCGCGGGACACCATTTTCGCAACTTCACGCCGCGAGGCGACAAGATCGCCGCGATTAAGTGCATAACCGACTGACCGAGCGTGCTGAAAAAGACTGTTGGCACCGATCGCCAGATATAAAATTAATACATCAAAACCAAACGCAACTACCGGTATCGACATAAAAGTCGAGGTCGAGGTAAAAAAGGCTGCGATTAACACCGCAGGCAATACAAGAATAAGCACGCACAGTGTGCCCCTCATCTTAAAATAGAAAGTCTTAAAGCGGAGAGTCTTAAGGTAACCAAAATCCTCCGCAGAACATTCATTCAACGGATAGGCTTTGTGTTCAACCCACTTTACCACTCTTCCAAAGGCGACCAATGGATGATAGCGTTTTGGTTCACCCAGATAATAATCAAGCAAAACAGCCGCAATCACCAGTAGAATAGTTACCATAATAAGACTTAGAATACCTCACAAAATCAACTAACACATAGCAATTATACGCAACAACAAAGTAAACCACATGACAAAAACAATAATGATACAAGGCACAAACTCAGATGCCGGCAAAAGTATAATCGTAACGGGACTGGGGCGGCTTCTGCGCCGCCAGGGCTACAAAGTCGCACCCTTTAAACCACAAAATATGGCACTAAATAGTGCCGTTACATCGGATGGGGGTGAAATAGGCCGAGCCCAAGCCGTACAGGCACAGGCATGCGGTCTGCAAGCAACGACCGACATGAATCCGGTTTTGATTAAACCAAACTCTGACACTGGCGCACAGATTATCATTAACGGTAAACCGATCGGCAATATGGACGCGAATATTTACCATGAATATAAATCAGTGGCCAAAAAAGCAGTATTAAATGCTCACGCACGATTAATAAAACAGTTCGACTATGTTGTTGTTGAAGGCGCTGGCAGCCCGGCAGAAATTAACTTACGTGAAAATGACATTGCGAATATGGGCTTTGCAGAAGCCATCGATTGTCCAGTGATACTCGTTGCCGATATAGACAAAGGTGGCGTATTTGCACAAATTGTAGGCACACTTGAATTGTTATCAGAAACGGAGCAAAAGCGAATTTGCGGTTTTATTATTAACCGTTTCCGTGGTGATATTTCGCTATTAAAAAGTGGATTAGACTGGCTGGAACAAAGAACCAAAAAACCGGTATTGGGTGTCCTGCCCTATATACCCAGGTTACATATCGAAGCCGAAGATGCATTGCCAAATGTCGCGATGACACAAAAGACCAACCAGACCCTGGATATTATTATACCGGCACTTCCCCGGATAAGTAATCACACTGATTTTGACCCATTGCGTTTACATCCCCAGGTCAGATTACATTTTATTGGACCTGATATGACTATCCCTCCTGCTGATCTGATCATTCTTCCAGGTTCTAAATCAGTATGTGCCGACCTTGGCTGGCTACGTAAACAAGGTTGGCAGCAGGCACTAGAAAAGCACTTACGCTATGGTGGAAAACTAATTGGTATATGCGGCGGTTTCCAGATGCTGGGACGCACTATACACGATCCATTGGGGCTGGAGGGCACAAGAAAAAAAGTAACGGGACTCAATTTTATGAACCTGGAAACAATACTGGAAACAGAAAAAGTACTTTCGCAAACCACAGGAAAACTGGCCATCGACAATAGCAGCATCACTGGATATGAAATTCACATGGGTAAAACATCTGGCGCCGATTTATCAAGACCCGCAATATATCTGGAAAACGGCGATACTGACGGTGCTATTTCAGAGGATAATCAAATTTTGGGTACATACTTGCATGGATTATTTGACTCCTCTGAATCAAGCCAGAGCATTTTACAATGGGCGGGTCTGTTGGAACCAATAACATTTAATTATTATTCTTTTCGGGAATCGGAAATTGACAGACTAGCAGATGCAATGGAAGCACATATTGATTTGTCATTGATAAGCAACAAACTATCTTAATCAAAAAAACAATACCATTTTAAACAGTCTATCTATAGTCGAGGTAAAACATGAGCAATGAAAATAGAGTCATCGTAACAGACATTCAGATGCCATTTTTTTCCATGGTAATATTTATGGTTAAATGGGCTATCGCCGCTATTCCCGCATTATTCATTCTGGCGACACTCGGCTCAATATTTTCAGCCATTGTTAGTAATCTCTTGTTCGGAGACCAGAGTGGAATAAACCTATAGGCGACACCCGAACCAGAGGGTTATAGAAAGTAATGTGTTATAATTTAAATTATCATAACCAACCCCTTATTTACCATAGTAAATTTTACCATCGCAAAGAATTTTTGCTTAAGAACCTTTGGTAAAAAAACTTTTGAGTAAAGAACAACGAAATCTGGATTGATAGCTCGGATGAACGACACAGCCGTCGTACTTTTGCTACTGATTATAGTCTGGTACTGGTGGGACTCTGCCCGGGCCAAAGAGATCGCACGGCATGCTGGTAAAAAAGCATGCGAAGATGTGGACTTGCAATTTTTAGACGACACCGTTGCCAGGCAAAAAACCTGGTTAAAACGCAATCATCGGGGGCGTATGTTAATTTGTAGATCTTATTATTTCGAGTTCACCAACCGCGGAGACACGCGTTATAAAGGAAAAATAATATTACTTGGTAAATATATAGATACAATCCAAATGCAAGCGTATAAAATCTAACCCAATGAATAACTTCAACTTCAAATTTAAAAAGAAAAATCGAAACTACAAAAAATCACAGCTTAGAATCCCCAGCATAATAAACAAATTGAACATCGAAAAAACAGCTACTATTGCAGGCTCATTTTTTCTCGTGTTTGTTATTACGTTTTCTCTGTATTCAGTAATTCAAAAAAATCAACAAAAACAATTGCAATCAACTGCAAACGAATTTCTGATAAAATCAATATCGTCAATTGCTATTAACTGGGATTATAGCGAAACAAAATCATTCTATTCCGATAAACTCATACAAAAGATAGAAAATAATAACCTTCATATTTTCCGCAGTTTCTCCCGCTTGGGGAAATTTGTTTCCAATGAAGAACCTATCCTATTGAACAATAATCCAGCTCCAGCCAGTGGTGGCCTTACCGTTAAAGTAAGCTATAAAGTATTAACGACCTTCGAAAATGGCCAGGCAATACTTTTATTTAATTTAATTGATCAAAAAGAAGTCCCAGTTATCAATTTTATTAACATAGATGCGGTATATTATGTTAATTCTGCAATCAACAGCGCTTTTGACTATGAGCATGTAGATTCTGATACTACTAACATCAAGGATGCCGATACCGGGATTAAGCAAGCTCTCTAGGAGGCTGTCCGAGAATAGAAACCATCGCGAGGGGAAGCCATTTTGGTCAGATTTTTCGATAAAATAAGGCGAATATTGGGTATATTTAACGCATTTTATCGGGATAATCTGGCCGAAATGGCTTTTCCGCAGCAGGTCTTCTATTCTCGGACAGCCTCCTAGTCTTGCGTGGGTGCTTTTGATACTCCCATTGCTAAAACGTCGCGCCGATTAGATGCAGGGTGAGCATTATTTCATTACTAATAATAAGGAAAATTGCTGATTCTCTCAAGAAATAACTATTTTGGTCGAAGTTTATTGATGCACAGAAATAAATAACTGTACCGGTGTATTTTTAACCAGCCAATATCTACTAAAAAAGAAATGACATGGATTACAAGTTAACCAACATAAATAAGAAAAAAAAAGCATCTTCAAAAAAAACCAAATTAGCTTCCCCGAAGCTAGGATGTATTAATTTATCAATACCGCCCTTTCGTAAAGGTTCTAGAAAGAAAAAACTCGGCGACACTATACCCGTTCAAAGGTGGCATGAATTACACACGCATCCAGAAATTCTGTTACGCGAAGTGGCCGCTTTTTTGAGACCGACAAACCGTGAAATTGTCGATACACTGGATCGCTTATATGTTGCAGAAACCTCCTTACACACAATTGTTCATGCGATAAATATTATTTTCAATAAATATTTACAAGACGAAAATTTTCCTGAATCTGAAACGCAACGTGAGTATTTAAGTTTTGCTATAGACGCAATCCAGCAGATAAATACTGCCTTTAAACGTACTTTTAAACAGGAGTATGAGTCTTTCAATTCGTCAATTAAACTGGTTCAAGACCGGGTCAGGCATGCGGGGTTCCGAATACTGGAACTCACCCAAATTGAACAACGGCTGCTTGCTTTATCCTATCAAAAACTGCCAAATGTCAGCTGGAGAGATCTCAATCAAGTTTTTTATGTACATTGGTTTTATAATATTCACTCGCAGCAACGAGAACTATCAGGATGTTTAAAATTAAAATCCCAAAATAAAAAAATCAGTTACGCTGGAGACCAACCCAAGACACCACTTCAATTATACTTAACCATACAACTATTCGGCCTAGTGGATGGGAACAGTTTGCCAAATAAAATTCAGCATATTATAGATACATATCTTAGCTTTGTAGATTATCGCATTCCTATTAATGAATATGACGGTGAGAATCTTGTTGATGGTCAGTTGATTATTTCGCATAACCAATCAAAATCACCTCAATTTAAAGCACAAAATTTCGAAATACCTGCGTTACAGCTTGATATATTCGACCTTTGGAGAATAATAAAAAAAGATGCCGCTGCACAGGAAAGAATTAATGGCGGCATTACAGACAATATTTCACCGGCATTAGCAACATTAAGCGAAACTGACCGTACACCATTTGTTGAAACAATAGTTAAACAACTACGATTTTATTCCAGACAAAATAACCGAGAACATATCGCCAACTCCGTACCATTGCAAATTTATGTCGGGTTTTCTGATTGTCATAAAGCAATACAACACAAAACTAGCGCAGAAAAAAAGAAATTTAACCAAGGCATGGAATTAATGCAGATATTATCTGAAAATTCCTCCAGTATCTCGGTTAATAAGCAACGTATCAAAAATGAACCGTGGTATTTGGTGGATGAAAGCGAAGGCGGGTTACGAATTCGCACACAAACTTCAAAATTCACTACGAAGACATCGATAGGTCAAATTATAGCGTTTAATTCAATCCAGGAAAAATCTTCCA
>VAPK010522321.1_pt1 | contig 16897 bp, 16 predicted proteins | sample 3395031 | NCBI WGS metagenome assembly VAPK01 (sample SAMN08290443, study PRJNA428436) | hydrothermal vent metagenome | isolation source: Deep-sea hydrothermal vent chimney 1 | place: Pacific Ocean: Juan De Fuca Ridge
CATTGCGAGAAGGCGTTCATTTTGTTCAAGCCGACTCGGCAATCTCTAAGATTGCTTCGTCCCAAAAAGCGGGGCTCGCAAAGACACTTTCTGGTGAAAAGTACCCACAAAATCGGAATGCACCCCTATGCACTGATTATTTCTGTACAAACCTTTATTGCAAATGACCAAAAACTAAATTTTCTCCATCTGTAATTGGCCCGTGCGCTTCCCCATAAATAAACTGCTTAACAACCGGATGTTTTGTTTGACGAATTTCTTCAGGACTTCCTTCCGCAATAACCTGTCCATGATAAAACATCGCAATGGTGTCGGCGACTTTATAAGCTGAATTCATATCATGTGTTACCACAATAGAACTCACCTTTAACTTCCGGCTTAAATCCACAATGAGATTATTAATAGCGTCTGCTGTGATCGGATCAACACCTGTTGTCGGTTCATCATAAAGAATAATCCGTGGTCCCATACATAAAACACGGGCTAAACTCACTCTTTTTTTCATTCCTCCACTCAGTTGAGCCGGCATCATGTATCCTATTCCCTGAAGTCCGACTAAAGAAAGCGCGTGCTCTACCTTATCTGCAACTATTTTTTTATCCAAATGCATAAATTCATCAAGGACGAATGCCACATTTTCTGCCACACTCAATGAATCGAATAACGCCCCGCCCTGAAAAACCATCCCAATTTCCATACGAATTTTATTATACTCTTTTTCTGAAATCCCCGTAACCTCAACCCCACTAATTTTTATCGACCCTGAATCCGGCATCAAAACGCCAACAATATTTTTTAAAAGAACACTTTTCCCCGCCCCTGAACGCCCAATAATAACCTTAGTCTCCCCCTTTTTTACCGTCAAATTAAGGTTATTCAAGACAATATTATTTCCAAATGATTTACATAAATCCGTGATTTCAATAATCATTTTACACATTAAACACAAAATAAAACAGCGTTGTAAAAAAACAATCCGCGACAATAATTAAAATAAACGAAATAACAACCGACGCGGTTGTAGCCTTGCCAACTCCTTCTGCTCCGCTTTTGACATTCAATCCCTGATGACACCCTACCAAAGCAATCACGGCGCCAAACACAATGGTTTTAATCAACCCTGTTATAATATCATGTGCTGTTAATGCCTGAACCACCATTGTTACATACAAAGCCGGACTTATGCTTAGTTTGTTGACACAAATAACAAAGCCTCCCAAAATACCAATTAAGTCCGCGAAAATAGTCAATAGCGGTAACATCACAATCAGGGCTAAAAAACGTGGGACGACTAAATATTTAATCGGATTAACAGCAAAAGCCTGTAGAGCGTCAACCTGTTCGGTTACCGTCATTGTTCCAATTTCTGCCGTAATGCTTGCCCCAATACGTCCGGCAACAATAAGCGCGGTTAAAACAGGAGCGAGTTCTCTTGTCAAAGAAATGGCAATAATATTTGGAATATAGATTTCAGCGGATAACTCTACCATCTGATAGGCCATCTGAAGCGTCATAATCATCCCAATAAAAAAAGCAATTAAAGCCGCGATGAAAAAACTTCCAGGGCCAACACGCTTTGCCTGGACCAAAATCCGCTCCCCTTTAAATGGCGGCATAAAACTCAAACAAAAAACTTTACTAAACAATAGAGACAATTCTCCAAAATAACAAATAAAACGAAAGACTCTATTCCCAAAATAAATAATAATAGATTGCATCAACAGTGTCCCCTAAAAGTTCAACCTCCGTTCAATTCCTAATATCCCTACTCCTTCTGATGCGTCTACCTCTTTTCCTTTTCTTAAAAAATATTTAATCTCAACCGCTTCGCCTTCACCTTTGACACGTTTAATCGTCCACTCTGAGACAGAAGCGGAATCAGTGACCAGCGGAGCCATCGTTAAATCCTTAATCTGTTGCTTAAAATGCGCTTGATCTTTTAAATTAATTGAGCCTTCCAATAAAAAACTTAATCCATCCGTCTCTGAAAGTATTGAGTTGGCAATTTGTAAGTGTGGATAAACCCCTTCGGCATTCAAATAAATGCTATCATATTTTAACTTTTTAACTCGTCCATTGAAACTCGTCAAATTCCCTTTTAAAATTGGCCTTTGTAAACTCCCGGAAACTTTAATAGTCCCGGAAACGTCCCCTTCGGATTCCATTTTTTTTCCTCTCATCCAAAACTTTAAAAAACTATCCATAGCTATATCTGATAAATCAAAAATCAAATCCAATTTGTGGGGAGCCTCAAAATCAACATATCCCTTACAAGTAATATTCCCAACGGATAATGAAGACAAATAAAACCTTTTACTCCTAATTTCAAATAAACCACTCAACTCCTCAATAGGCTTATAATCAATTAATGTGTATTGGCTTCGAACTTTTCCATAAAAATCTCCTGACTTATATTTCAGGGAACCTTCTAACTTCATCAAAATATCAAAGAGCTGTGTCTTAAGATGTCTGGTATCCAGAAAAAATTGATACCCCTTTTCAAGAGTCCCCATTATCTTAATATCTGCAGACCCTTTACCTTCTATATCCAAAACAAGGTCAAACTGATTTTGAATAAAATCAATTTGACCTTGATAAACAATCATTATTTTAGGATTCAAGGAGAAAGGGTCATTATTTTTATTTGAACCCTTAGCAAAAGAAAAATCCGATACTAATAAAATACAAATAAAAGAAAAAAAAAGAAGCTTTTTCCCTCTTTTCTTAAATAAAATACCAGATCTATTAAATAATTGCCCTGTTTTAGCTCTGCTATTCTCGTCAATCCGTCGATAAAATCGGAATTGGTTTTGGAAACTATTTAATAGATTTGATATTAAAAGCCACTTTTTCTCCATTCCTCTCAGCCTTCACCTTGCTTCCTTCTTTAATTTTTCCGGAAATAATACTCTCAGCTAAAGGATCCTCTATAAAACGTTGAATGGTTCTTTTTAAAGGCCTCGCTCCATAAACAGGATCAAAACCTTTCTCAATAAACAGTTCAATAACGTCTTTTGACAATTCCATTTCAATGTCCTTATCTTTTAATCGCTTAACAATACCTTCAATTTCAAGGTCAACAATTTTATAAAGGTCTTCTCTTGTTAAAGATTTAAATACAATAATATCATCGACACGATTAAGAAATTCCGGTTTAAATGCCCTTTTAACCTCTTCAAGAAGACACTCCTTCATATGCTCATAAGTAACCTCCTCCTTAGGGGCTATAAAACCCAAAGATCCTTGCTTTCTCAACATGTCAGCTCCGACATTTGACGTCATCAGAATAATCGTATTTCTAAAATCCACCTTACGCCCGAGACTATCTGTTAATCGTCCTTCCTCAAAAACCTGTAAAAGAAGATTAAAGACATCCTGATGTGCCTTTTCAATTTCATCTAAAAGAATAACAGAATAAGGTTTTCTCCGCACTTTCTCCGTCAACTGCCCGCCCTCTTCATAGCCCACATATCCTGGAGGCGCCCCAATAAGACGAGAAACGTTAAACTTGTCCATATACTCGGACATATCAATCTGAATCAAGGAGTCTTTGCTTCCAAACATAAAATCAGCTAACACCTGTGCTAAAAGAGTTTTTCCAACACCGGTTGGTCCCAAAAAAACAAAAGACCCAATCGGACGAAGAGGATCTTTAATGCCTGCCCGTGAACGGCGTATCGCGCGCGCAATAGCACTAATAGGTTCTTCCTGTCCAATAACAGCCCCTTTCATTTTATCTTCCATTTCAAGTAATTTTTGAGTTTCTTTTTCTTCTAATCGTACAAGAGGAACTTTTGTCCACTGAGAAACAACAAGGGCAATATCCTCATAACCCAATGTTAATGTTGCCTGATCCCGCTCCTGAGACCATTCTACTTTAAGTTTTTCCAACTTATCCTTTGTCTCACGTTCAAGGTCTCTCATATTTGCTGCTTTTTCAAAATCCTGACTTTTAATATAGGATTCTTTTTCTTGTTTAAGTTTTTCAATTTCCTCCTCTAACTCTTTTAACCCTGAAGGAACAACCATTGCTTTTAAACGCGCTCGCGCTCCGGCCTCATCCAAAATATCTACGGCTTTATCCGGAAGTGCCCGCGCGGAAATATAACGTTCTGAAAGGTGTACGGCCGCCTCTAAAGATTCATCTGAAAACTTAACACGATGGTGCGCTTCATATTTATCCCGAAGTCCTTTAAGAATTAAGATAGCCTCTTCCTGAGACGGAGGCTCAACAATAATCGTCTGAAATCGGCGCTCAAGAGCCGCGTCTTTTTCAATATATTTTCGATATTCATCTAATGTGGTCGCTCCAATACATTGAATTTCTCCACGAGCTAAAGCCGGTTTTAAAATATTAGCCGCGTCAATAGCCCCTTCAGCAGCGCCGGCACCGACAAGAGTATGTAACTCATCAATAAAAAGAATGGTCTTACCCGAGCGCTTCAATTCATCCATAATGGCTTTAATCCTCTCCTCAAACTGTCCTCGATATTTTGTTCCGGCAATCATCATGGCCAAATCAAGGACAACAATCGTTTTATCCCGTAAAATCTCCGGAACCTCACCATTAACAATATTTTGTGCCAACCCCTCAACAATAGCCGTCTTTCCAACACCTGCCTCACCAAGAAGTACTGGGTTGTTTTTTGTGCGACGACTTAAAATTTGTAAAATACGCTCGATTTCCTGTTCTCGTCCAATAACAGGGTCTAATTTTCCATCTTTAGCTAACTTATTTAAATTGCGCCCATAGGCATCAATCGCCGGCGTTTTCGTTGGGGCTTTAGCCCCTGGAGCCCCGCCCTGCTCCGCGGTAAACCCTGGAATTCCGGAGCCTAAAAGCTCCATGACCTCATTCCGAATCTTTCCTAAATCCAACCCTAAATTTAATAAAACACGGTAAGCCATCCCCTCGCCTTCTTTAACCAGACCCAAAAGAAGATGTTCTGTTCCAATATAATTATGCCCTAAAGCACGAGCCTCTTCAGCGGAAAGCTCCAATGCTTTTTTCGAACGCGGCGTAAATGGAATATCCCCTAACACCTGTGTTTGTGGTCCCGGTTGAACAAGCTTTTCAACCTCAACCCGAATAGTCTCTAAATCCAACCCCAATTTTTGTAAAACAGCCGCTGCAACGCCTTCTCCTTCTCTGACCAAACCTAATAATAAATGTTCCGTTCCAATATAATCATGGTTAAACCGCCTTGCCTCTTCTTTGGCATAGACAATTATTTTTCTGGCTCTTTCAGTAAATCTATTAAACATTATTTCCCCCCTATGGACGCCTCTTCTCATCTGTCATCCCCGAATGCTTTAATCGGGGATCCATGTTTCTCAACTGGATTCCCGCCTAAAGATTGCGGGAATGACAATTTTATTTTTTTCATTTTCTTTCATTTATTTTTTGACACTATCTGAAATTTATTCTTTCTTAGCCCCTAATTTTTCTCTAATAAGGCTCGCGCGCTTGGTATCACGCTCTGCCGCTGATAATTTTTTTCCTTCAATTTTTTGCAAATGGGCCGGTTGAATCATGATAAATAATTCATTAATAGATTTGCGGTCTATTCCTTTAATAATATCAAGATCCATTCCCAAACGTACCATGGATAATAACTCTACCGTCTCCTGACTGGAAATAATATGCGCGTTTCTTAAAATTCCAAAAGAACGAAAAATTTTATCTTCTAACATTGGCTTATTTTGTAAAAACAACGCTTGTCGGGCCTGTTCTTCTTGCTCAATGACCTGACGAATGAGTCCTGTGATGTTCTGAAGGACATCCTGCTCGCTGGCGCCCATTGAGACCTGATTGGATATCTGATAAAAATTTCCACTCGCCTGAGTGCCTTCACCATAAAAACCCCTGGACGCAAAGTTTAATTTAGAAATCGCGTTTAATACTTTATTGATTTGTTTCGTCATAACCAATGCCGGTAAATGCATCATTACAGACCCTCGCATTGCAGTTCCTGTATTCGTTGGACAAGATGTTAAATAGCCCCAATGAATAGAATAAGCAAAATTCAACTTATGAGATAATTCGTCATCAATACTATTGGCAATCTTCCATGTTTCATCAAAATTAAACCCTGACTGCATAACCTGAATCCGTAAATGATCTTCCTCATTAATCATGACGGACAATATTTCCTCTTTGGATACCACAAGGGCTTTACCCTCGGAATTAGACGCGTGATCATGACTCATAAGATGCCGTTCAATAAGAAATTGCTTTTCCACGTTGTCCAGCTCACTAATACGTAAAAAAATAGAATTTTTAAAAAAATCTATTTCATTCATAGCCGCTTGAACTATTGATAAAACTTCATTCAACCCTTTCTTCTTGGCCTTATTGGGGAAAAAATTTTGAGAAAGGTTACGTGCCAAACGAATACGCGTGGACATAACAATATTAGAGCTCTCTCCTGTTCCTTTTAACCACTGACCGGATTTATTTATAAAATCATCTGGATTCATAATAAAAATTTTTTTTCTTTATTCATTTTTCTGCTGTTCAATATCCCGAACTTTATCTCGCAACTCAGCGGCCAACTCAAAGTCTTCTACTTGAATAGCCTGCTGTAACTGACTTTTTAATTCTTGAAGCACTTTAATTTTTTCTTTTTCTGACTGTGGAATTTTAAGAGGAGTTTTTCCCAAGTGATGATTAGAACCATGTATCTTCTTTAACAAAGTCTCTAAATGGCCTTTAAAAGACTCATAACAATCTCCACACCCTAAGCGTCCAAACTTTCGAAAATCATCATATGTCATTCCACAATGAGAACACTTCAATTTAACCTTCTCAACATCCTGTACCGGTTTACCAAAATCTGATAATCCAGCAAGCAAGTCTGCTAATCCAAACTGCTGTTCCATCTGAACACTTTTTTCTCGCGCGCACCCTTCACATAAATGCATTTCCGACATTTGTTCATCAACAATTTCAGTCAAATGAACGGTTGCTTTTTTCCCCCCGCAAATATCACATTGCATGATTAATACCTCACCCCATCCTTTTTTGTGACACCTGCAAACATTTTCATAATCTTCTTTGTTACTTTTCCAGGGGTTCCATCTCCAATCGCTCGCCCATCCACCTTAACAATTGGAATAATTTCAGCGGCTGTTCCCGTTAAAAAACATTCATCTGCCGTATAAACCTCATGACGCGTAATCAAACATCCCTGCGTTTTTATTTTAGACTTTTCCGCAAGAGCTAACACAGTATCACAAGTAATCCCTTTTAATCGCCCCTGGATTGGTGTCGAAAGAACCCCTTTTTTAATAATAAAAATATTGTCTCCCGTACACTCACCAACATACCCCTGATGATCCAGCATGATGGCCTCACAATAGCCGGAATTTCCTGCTTCAATTTTGGCTAAAATATTATTCAGATAGTTTAATGTTTTTAATTGAGGATTTAAGGCCTCCGGATTATTACGCACCGTTGGCACTGTAATGATGTCCATCCCTTTGTTATAAAAATCCTTTGGATACAATGTAATTTTATCAGCGATAATAATAACACTCGCCGTACCAATACATTTTCCGGGGTCTAATCCTAAGTCTCCTTCACCTCTAGTCACAATAACACGAATATAGGCATCTTTTAATTTGTTTTTCTTTAGAGTATCAACAATCCCCTCAACCATTTGTTTCTTTGTTAGAGTAATACCTATCATTAACGTGTGTGTTGTCTCGTACAATCGGTCAATATGTTCATTCAGTTTAAATACCAACCCGTTATACGAACGAATCCCTTCAAAAGCACCGTCTCCATACAGTAGCCCATGATCAAACACTGAAATTTTAGCATCTTGCTTGTTTACAAATTTTCCATTTAAATAAATTTTCATCTGTGCCTCACTTTACACTGATTATACCAATTCTATTAACCAATTACAAAAACCTATTTTGCTTTTCTCAACGCTTTTACGAAAGTAGCACCCTTAGAATAGGACAATTATTTAATGGATTTGATACTATACTAATTTTCCATCTCTCATATGGATTTCTCGATGACATAATTTAGCAATATTCTCATCATGAGTTACAATCACAAAAGTTTGTTTATTTACTTTATTTAAACCCATTAATAAATTAATGATTTCTTCTCCACTCTGTGAATCTAAATTTCCTGTTGGCTCATCACAGAAAATAATGGCCGGCTTATTAATTAATGCCCTGGCAATAGCGACGCGCTGCTGTTCTCCTCCGGAAAGCTGGTGGGGTTTATGGGTTGCGCGGGCAGCCAAACCAACCTTCTCCAGAATCTCCATCCCCTGCGACTCGAACCGTTTAATATTTTTCTTATCTTCTTTAATCAACACGGGCAAAACCACATTTTCCAATGCTGTAAATTCCGGTAACAAGTGATAAAACTGAAATACAAATCCTATTTTTTTATTCCGAACCTTGGCTCTGGCTGAATCTCTTAAACGATAAATATCTTCGCTGCCTATTCTAACCCTCCCCTTATCCGGAGCATCAAGTCCACCAAGAATATGTAATAGTGTTGACTTTCCGGCCCCTGATGGCCCAATTATAGCAATAGTTTCTCCTTCTTTTACTTCCAAATCAATACCCCGCAAAACCTCCAAAGTGCTTCCTGTCTGAGAGTAAGATTTATGAACATTAATAGCTGTTAACACTTACTCATACCTCAAGGCTTCCACAGGTTGAAGATTAGAGGCTTTAGACGCAGGATAAATGGTTGCTAAATAGCTAATAATTAATGCTACCGCAACAATAACCCCGATATCAAAAAGCTGTAAATCAACCGGAACATGATCAATGGAGTAAATTTCCTGAGGAACTTTAACATACGTCTGCAAAATATAACATAGCCCCACACCACTCACAACACCCCAAAAAATCCCCAACAACCCAATAAATAATCCCTGTTCTGTGAAAATTTTACGAATCGAACGCTTTGGTACCCCTATAGCCTGCAAAATTCCAATATCATGAATTTTACTCGTTACCATTACAATCAGCGTACTGATAATATTAAATGAAGCCACCAGAACCATCAAGGTCAAAATAATAAATAATCCCCACTTTTCAAGAAACAAGGCTTCAAACAAGTTTCTATTAATATCAATCCAGCTTTTCACTAAAAATCCATAGCCAATACGTTCATAAATTTCATTTTTGATTTTTTTTGCCTGATAGGCGTCATCCAACTTAACGCCAATTCCTGTTGAAACGTCTGAAGGTAAATCAAAGATTTTCTGGGCTTTCGGTAGTGTGGTCAGAACAAGATTCATATCATAATCTGCCATTCCTGTTTGAAAAATTCCGGCTATCTTAAGCGTGTATTTCCATCCTTGTCCCGCGATTCCGGAACCAGGTGAAATCAGTGTAACTTCGTCTCCAAGGCTATAACCAAAATATCGTGCTAATTCTTTTCCTATAATAATGCCTTCATCTGTCAATCCTTCCAACCGGCCTTTAAGTAAATACTTATTTACCTTTGTAACTTTTTTTTCTGTCTCAGGATAAATTCCACGAATAACAAGACCCATGGCCTGCCCGGAATTTTCCAAAAAAACATTTCCTTGCACATAGGGTGAAGAAGCGACCACGCCCTGAATGGATCCAATTTGACGACGGACTTCATCAAAATTACGAATCCCCGTTTCTTTTTCGATCATAATATGAGGCGTCGTTCCAATAATTTTTTCACGTAAATTATTGCCAAACCCCGACATCACACCAATCACTACAATTAAAGCTGCCACCCCAATAGCTACTCCGCCAATTGAGATAAAATTCAAGAATGTCAAAAAACGGCCCTTACTCGCTTTTAAATACCGATAGCTAATCCAATTTTCATAACGCACTATTTTGCCTCAAATGTTTTCACCCCTCTTTATTTTTGTTCAGGTTTCATTAATGGGAACAAAATCACATCACGAATAGATGGAGAGTTTGTTAATAACATCACTAAACGATCAATCCCAATACCTAAACCCCCGGCTGGCGGCATACCATATTCAAGGGCTGCCAGAAAATCTTCATCAATGGAACGGTTACCCGTTTCCACATCATCATCTAAATCTTCCAATAAACGTACTCGCTGCTCCTGAGGATCATTGAGCTCCGAATAAGCATTGCCTACTTCCATCCCCGCGATAAAGAACTCAAATCGTTGAGAAATACAAGAATTTTCAGAATGCGTCTTCGCCAATGGACATAAAAATGTGAAATAATCTGTAAAAAATACAGGATTAATAATTTCTTCTTCTTCAAGCATATCCTCTACAACTTTCATAACTGCTGACTTTGTCAATTTATCAATTTTAAATTTTCCTGCTTTTTTAGCTTTAACCTTCTCAAGCATCGTTGAAGCATCATCTTCCGGATTGATATCAAATTTTTCTTTAACGACCCCTGCAAAAGAGCGTCGTTCCCATGGCGTTGAAAAATCAATTTCCTTATCCCCATACTTCACTTTATAGTCTCCCGTAATTTCCTTAGCCAACCCACTAATCAAATCCTCTGTCAATTTCATCATATCTTCATAATCCCCATAAGCTTGATACACTTCTAACATTGTAAACTCCGGATTATGCCTGGTTGAAACGCCTTCATTACGAAAATTTCGGTTAATCTCATAGACGCGATCAAGTCCGCCCACTAAAAGCCGTTTTAAATAAAGCTCCGGCGCGATGCGTAAAAAAACATCAATATCATACGCGTTATGATGACTGGAAAAAGGTTTTCCCCGTGCTCCACCCGCCAAAGTCTGTAGCATCGGAGTCTCCACTTCAAGAAAATTTTGCTTGTCCAAAAATGTCCGAATAGAACTAACAATTTTACTTCGCTTAATAAAAACATCGCGAACATCCTCGTTGGCAATCAGATCCACATAACGTTGCCGGTAACGAATATCCACATCTTTCAAACCATGCCATTTCTCAGGTAAAGTCATCAAAGATTTAGAAAGTAGCGTAAGTTCACTAACCCTAATCGTCTGCTGTCCCATTTTTGTATTAAATAACGTTCCTTTAACGCCAATAATATCTCCAATATCCAACACCTTCATTGCGTCCAAAGCGTTAATTTTAATTTCCTTAACCTTAATAAAAATCTGAATTTTTCCTGTTTGATCCTGAACATCCGCAAAGGAAACCTTACCGTGCGTTCGGTTAGCCACTAAACGACCAGCGACTATTACTTCTTTTTCCTCAACAAAATCTTCTAAAATACCCCCAATACGATCCGTCCACTCAAACTTCCCTCCATAAGGGGCAACGCCCTCCTGACGAAGATTTTGTAATTTTTCTAACCGAATTTTCTTTATTTCATCAACTTCCATTTATATTATTTCCTTAAATTTTTATTAATATTAATTACACGATTTTTCGATTATATAGAAAAAAATTTTAGGTGTCAACGGAAAGGATTCAAGATTGGTACTATTTATGACTGCGCTAAGAAACCAAGTAAAAATAACTTCCCTAATTTTTACACTACTTCCGAGAATAAAATTCAAAACAAACAGGGAAGTTATTTTTTCTTAATTCCTAAGTAGTGTCCCCTGAAAAATTGCTTTTGCCACTTCAACATGGCATAAGCATCAGTTTCAGTGAAAAGACTCAACATCCAAACTCCTCACTTCGTTCGTCAGACAGTGAATGTTTAAAGCGTCTTTGCCCTGAAACTGATAAGCCATGAAGCCGTTCTAAAAGCAATTTTTCAGGGGACACTAAGTAGCTACAATACAAATGCCTGCCTTATTAGCCAGTTTCAGTATGGTATTTTGATCAATGAGAAGCGTTTTTCCTGCTTCAACTCCAAGACATTTCGCGCGGCATTTCATCATAGTGCGAATGGTGCGGGGGCCTATAACAGGAACATCAAATCGTAAATCCTGATCAGGCTTACTCATTTTCACAACCACTGCCCCTTCTCTGGCAATAGATCCTCCACGATAAATAGTACAATCCGTCCCTTCCATGGCTTCAATGGCTACAATAGCCTTGTCTTTTACAACTACCGTTTGCCCTACATCAATTTTCCCCATCGCCTTGGCAATATCACGTCCGAAATTAATATCATCTAACTCGCTCAATGTCGGACCCCGTTTAGTAATAGTTCCTTTGAGGGCTAAATATTTCTTCAAAAGAAAAGTAGAGTCAACCAATTCAATCCCCTGATCTTTAAGCTTATCTGCTAGCGCAGAAAATATGGTATCCGCTTTACGGTCTTTAATTGCTTCAAAAAGTTGTTGGAACTCCTCATCAAACTTAACAGCAGGATCAAAAAGGTTATCTTGATTAACTTGCCCCGCCATAATAACTTGCTGAACACCCTCTTCTTTAAAATACACAAAAAGTTTTTTTAGTTCTCCAACCTGAAAAAGAAAAAATTTATCCACAAAAAATCTTAAAAAAAAAGAGGTGTCTCCCTGGATCCCGGCAGAGATTATTTTAAACTTTTGTTTTTTGGCTTCTTGAGCAAAAAGGAAAGGGAATTTGCCGTTACCGGCGATGAGTCCGAGAAGTTTGCGCTGCATATGTTATATCATCCACAAACCCCACGTTCCGAGGTTTTAAGAAAAAAAATAAGATGTTCTAATTCCGCACTTGGTTCAATCTCTGCGGCTACTTTTTCTAGAGCATGTTTACGCGCAAGACCCGATCGAAATAATATTTTTGCCGCTTTCTTTAAAGATTTTGTAGACTCTGCTGAGACTTCAGCGCGCTTTAGCCCAACCGAATTAATGGTCACTACTTTTGCCGGATGTCCGTCACACATCGAAAAAGGAGGAACATCCTGAACCACTTTGGAGCATCCCCCAATAATCGCTAAACGGCCTATTCGCGTAAATTGATGAACAGCACTAAACCCACCGATAACCGCGTTATCTTCTATAGTCACATGTCCTCCAAGTGTTGCGGCATTGGCCATAACACAATTATTTCCAATCACACAGTCATGCGCCACATGCGCGTAAGCCATAATGAGATTATCATTGCCAACAACTGTCTTCCCGCCACCTTCAGATGTCCCGGAATTCATGGTGACATATTCTCGAATAACATTATTTTCACCAATATTTAAGAAAACATTGTCATCCGCGGAATGCTTTTTATCCTGTGGAGCACTGCCAATCACAGCTCCCGTATAAATTTTACAATTACGTCCTATAGTAGTCTGCCCTGTAATCACGCAATGGCTGCCCACGCGAACATTATCTCCAAGAGTAACCCCCCCTTCAATCACGGAATAGGGGCCAATATTTACACCGGATGATATTGTCGCTCCCGGATGAATAATGGCTGTTTTATGAATGTTAATATTTTCCATATATTTAAAAATAGACCTAGTGGAACAACCATCCTAAAATGATGGACAATGAGTTCATAGCGTTATTCAGTACAAGGCGCCGCCGATGCAGGAATAGCTAGTCTTTCAAGTCGGTGCAACGTAGCAATGAACAATGATATGGGCTCAGTATCCGTCATGTTAAGATGGTTGTTCCACTAGCTCTACTCGGCACTATTTTTTCCGCTAGAGGGACTCGTCCCTCTTCGGCACTCACTACTGTTCGCTGAGCACCCCCAAAAGCATGGGGGACAATTTCCCCCACACCCCTTCTGTATCGAAAAATAAAATTCCGATTCCGATACAATTATAATATCAAAAATACTGTCTTTTTAAACAAAATAACCAATAAATTCAAGGTACAAAATATTGGGCCCTTACTAAGCGTCTAAGTAAGACGCATCCGCAAATGAAAAAGTCATTTCTGCCTCTGTAACGATCACTCCACCTACTTTAGCAATCCCAAAAGCCTGCGCGACACGAGATTTATCTTTTGTAACCTCAACTTCCATGATCAACTGATCTCCAGGACTAACTACTTTACGAAACTTGACCTTATTAACAGCCATAAAAAAAGCCACTTTACCACGATGAGCCTCATTCGTCAATATTACCACGCCGGCAGTCTGTGCCATTGCCTCTACCATCAAGACACCAGGCATTACCGGACGGGTTGGAAAATGCCCCTTAAAAAAATCATCATTAATAGTGACATTTTTCAATCCCACAGCCTTTTTTCCCCGCTCCAATTCAATAACACGATCAACTAATAAAAAAGGGTAACGATGCGGCAGAATTTGCATGATGCTACCAATATCAATCTCTTTTTTTCCTTCCAGCACAAAATCTCTCCGTTTCTGTTTATATTTCTTTCTTTGCTGATCAATTTTTTTAAGCAACCGAATATTTAATCCATGTCCACTTTTAACCGCAAAAATGTGCCCACGAATCGGTATACCAAGTGCATATAAGTCTCCAATAAAATCCAGCACCTTATGCCTTGCGCACTCATCAGAAAACCTCAATGTATTTTCCTTAACCCCTTCAGCCCCGACAACAAGAGTATTTGTATAGTTTGCCCCTTTACCTAAACCTTTAGCCTGTAATTCTTTAGCCTCACTTTCCAGACAAAACGTCCGACACGGCGCTATTTCTTTAGTAAATATTTCTTCCGTGATAAGTGAACTAAAAAATTGAGATTTCAATTGCGGATGATCATAATCTAATACATACGAAATTTTAAATTCATCCGAAGGAACCACATAAATAGAACATCCATTCTCTTGCACACCAATAGGCTCCTGAATTTTAAAAAATTCGGCTTCAGCCTCTTGCTCAACAATCCCGGCATCCTTAACCGCGTTTAAAAATTCAATTCCGCTCCCATCCAAACCGGGAACTTCTCCAGCATTAATTTCAATAGTCAAATTTGTTATTCCGATCCCACATAATGCCCCCAACAAATGTTCCACAGTATGAATAACCTTCTCTCCAACACCAATAGAAGTACACCGTAGTGCGTTTCCTTGAGCACATAAATTCTCCTGACAAACTTTAATAACCGGTTTATCTGGAAAATCAATACGAACAAAACTAATACCTGTATTCTCTTCCGCCGGTTTAAAAGTTATATCTACCTCACATCCTGTGTGTAGCCCCACTCCGGAAATAGAAAACTCTTGTTTAATTGTTTTTTGTTTTAGCCTCAAATGCTTCTACCCTTTTTTCTAATTCTTTAATTTTTTTTACATATTGTGGTAATTTTTGCATTGTTGCCAAAGCCCTTTTGGCTTCCATATAGGGCCTGGCTGGAGAACCTGAAACTTTTTCTGACGGAGGGATAGATTTCATCACAGCCGCCTGGGCAGTAACAATAGCTCCCTTACTAATCGTCAAATGGCCTCCTACACCAGCCTGCCCCGCTAAAACTACCTCATCTTCAATAGTTACGGTTCCGGAAATTCCTACTTGAGAAATAATAATACAGTTTTTACCAATCACAACATTATGCGCGATTTGAACGAGATTATCAATTTTTGTTCCTTGTCCAATAATCGTCTTATTAAAACGGGCCCGATCAATAGTTACATTTGATCCAATCTCTACATCATCTTCAATAATAACTGTTCCAACCTGAGGGATTTTTTTATGAACCCCATTAATTTTTATAAAACCAAACCCATCTGAACCAATAACCGTACCACTATGAACAATAACGTCATTTCCAATCATTATACACTCTCGAAGAGTAACGTTCGGATATATCAAACAATCCCTACCAATAATCGTCTTATTTCCAACAAAAGTTCCACTATAAATAACCGTATTATTACCTATCTTTGCTTGACTTTCAATGACCACATGAGGACCAATAGCAACGTTTTTTCCAAGAACGGCATCTGGGGCAATAACTGCCGTTTTATGAATCCCTTTTCGACAAAAATTTTCATCTTCAGAAATTAATGTAAGAACTTGTGTAAAAGCAAGGGAAGGGTTATCCGTACGGATAACAAATTTTCCAGGAACATCCATCTCTCTGGAAATAATGATTACAGAGGCTTTTGTTTCTTTAGCAGACGAAATATATTTAGGATCAGCAATAAACGTCAGATCCCCTTCTTTTGCTTCTCGAATGCCGCTTACTCCTGTTACAACAAAATTTTTGTCACCAACAACCTCACCCTTAATAAGGCTTGCTATTTCAGCTAAGGTTTTCCTCATTTAACTTTTACTCAGCCTTAGGTTGGTTGGCATTAAGGAGCTTAAGAATCGTCTCACTAATATCGTAACTTGGTGTTCCGTAAATAAGGACACGGTCATTCAAAATAATTGAATAGCCTTCTTTTTCAGCAAAATCACTAACAACTTTTTCAATTTCAAGTAAAATTTCTCTAATTTTTTCATTACGTTCTTTAGTCAAGTCTGCCTTTTTTTGACGATCAAATTCCATCAAACCTTTTTTCTGCTTTTCAATTTCTTGTTCAAGATCAGATTTTTTTTCATCTGTCAATAATCCTAATTTCCCCTGCGATTCCCGAATAGTCTCAATTTGTATATTTCTTGTTTTCTCAAAATCTTTCTGCTGCCCTTCTAATACTTTGTCATAAGCCTTTGTTTTGTAATACTCATCAAACAACCTGCTTAAATCCACAAAACCAATTTTCCCTTCAGCGTGAGCCCCTGTTGTTACGAAAATACTCATTAACACTGTCAACAAAAACACTTTTAAATTTTTCATTTTTTTCTCCATTTTTTAAAATCCCCTACTTACACTAAAATAAAATTTTCCACTTCGAGATTCTTCTCCCGGTTCATCACTTAAAGGATAGCCATAATCAAGGTTTACAGGGCCAATAGGAGTTTTCACGCGAACTCCCAAACCCATCCCTGATTTAAAATTTCCCGAACCAAAATCATTTGCGGATGCCCAAACATTACCCGTATCAAAAAAGGCTGCTAATTTAATAAATTCAATAAGTGGAATTGTGTATTCCACATTCGCAACCAAAAGACTCTCTCCTCCAATAGGACCTTTAGTACTTGCGTCAAGAGG
>VAPK010811372.1_pt1 | contig 16886 bp, 16 predicted proteins | sample 3395031 | NCBI WGS metagenome assembly VAPK01 (sample SAMN08290443, study PRJNA428436) | hydrothermal vent metagenome | isolation source: Deep-sea hydrothermal vent chimney 1 | place: Pacific Ocean: Juan De Fuca Ridge
TCTTCGGCGCTCTCGCCCTTTTCGTAGAGATCGACCAGCAGCGCCTTCGCCTCCGCATCGCTCATTCTGTTTTCAAACAGCGCCGTAAACGCCTCGATCGCTTCTTCATAGCTCATGAAAGCTCCTTTACATATTCGCTTCGTCTGCTTTTGGGAATCGTTTTGGTTTCGGGAATCCGCAACACTTCATAGCGTACCTCTCTGTCAAGATAGACGATTTTGACGATATCGCCCACCTTCACATCTTTGGCGGGCTTGACCACTCTGTCGTTGATCTGGACCACACCGCTTTTGCACATATCTTCGGCCACCGCCCTTCTTTTGGTGATGTTGACACAGTTCATAAACTTATCTATCCGCAAACTTTAAACCCCAATGAAAAATCAAAAATAGTATTTTATAAAAATAATCTATAAAGTTTGATAAAAGTGGAGAGAAAGATGAAACTATTTGTACAAAAACAGCATTAATCCCTTTTTCGCTAAAATAGCGAAAATTTTCAGCAGGGAGCATCATGAAAAAAGAGGTCAAAAAGGTCGTTCTCGCCTACAGCGGCGGATTGGATACGAGTATCATCCTCAAATGGCTGCAGGATGAATACGACTGCGAAGTGGTCACCTTCACCGCCGATATCGGACAGGGCGAAGAGGTCGAGCCCGCACGCCAAAAAGCGCTCGAACTGGGAATCAAACCCGAGAACATCTTCATCGAAGATCTGAGAGAGGAGTTTGTGAGGGATTATGTCTTCCCGATGTTTCGCGCCAACGCGATCTACGAGGGCGAATATCTGCTGGGTACTTCCATCGCACGGCCCCTGATCGCCAAAAGACAGGTGGAGATCGCCTACGAAACGGGAGCCGACGGCGTCAGCCACGGCGCGACCGGCAAAGGAAACGACCAGGTGCGTTTCGAGCTGGGATATCTAAGCCTCAACCCCGATCTGACGATCATCGCCCCATGGAGGGAGTGGGATCTCAATTCGCGTGAAAAGCTGCTCGCATACGCCAAAGACCACGGGATAAAGATCGAGCGAAAAAAAGGCAAATCCCCCTATTCGATGGATGCGAACCTGCTCCATATCTCCTATGAGGGATTGATCCTCGAAGATCCGGCAAAAGAGCCCGAAAAGGAGATGTGGCGCTGGACGACCGATCCGACGGAGGCGCCGAACGAACCCGAATACATCGAAATCGGCTACCGCAAAGGCGATCCCCATACGGTCAACGGGGAAGCGCTCTCGCCCGGAAAACTGCTGGCGAGGCTCAACGAATTGGGGGCCAAACACGGAATCGGGCGGATCGATATCGTCGAAAACCGTTTTGTCGGAATGAAGGCGCGCGGATGTTACGAAACGCCGGGAGGAACGATCATGCTCAAGGCGCATCGTGCGATCGAAAGCATCACCCTCGATCGGGAAGCCGCCCATCTCAAGGACGAGTTGATGCCCCGCTACGCCAAACTGATCTACAACGGTTTTTGGTTTTCGCCCGAGCGCGAAATGCTTCAGGCGGCGATCGACAAGACGCAGGAGCGCGTCGACGGCACGGTAAGACTCAAGCTCTACAAAGGCAACGTCATGGTCGTGGGGAGGTCGTCGGAAAACTCTCTTTTCAACGAGGCGTTTTCGACTTTCGAGGAGGATGAAGTCTACAACCAGAAGGATGCGGAAGGGTTCATCAAACTCAACGCGCTTCGCTTCATCATCGGCAATCACGCCAAAAAATAGGGAACGCTCCCTATTTTTCAGGCAGCTTCACACTTGTGGAGTTTCTCTTCGACGCGCCCCATGAAGGAATCGGGCGTATCTCCGTCCTCGTGTACCGTGATCGCGTAATCGAGTTTGACATGCATGTTCACGAAACTTCTGCTTTCCATAATGCTTTTGATCAGTTGGGCGATCTTCTCCGCAGATTCGTAGTTGCACTCCGGAAGCAGGATCAAAAACTCGTCTTCGTTCCATCTCGCGAAAACATCGTGTTCGCGGATTTCGAATTTGATGCTCTCCACCATCTTGTTGATCGCCTCGTTCTTGAAAAAGGCGTCATCCTTGTCCCACTCCATTTTGAAAAGAATAACGGAGAGGTCCTTTTCGTTGTTTCTGTCGTTGTGGATATCGGAATTGGCGAACGCCGCGAGTTTCTCTTTGGTATAGATACCCAGAAAATCGTCGAAAGATACCTGCTCTTTCAACCTATCCGATCTCAGAAACGCTTTTAAAAAGAACATTTTCTTCCCTATCATCATCTACCACCTTTCTGATTGATCTTGGGATGTCTTTCCCATCCCTTAAAAAGCAGATCGGACAATCGAAAATTTTGTTAATATTTTTTAAACAAATGTAGCGCAAATTCCATTATGTGTTACTTTTTTTCATAAAGTAAACATTACTTTTATTTTGGCTTCAATATCCTCTATTTTACCATATCTTTTCGTCAATTATCTAAACTTATCTTTCATATCCCGGTTTTTCTATCCATCGCACCCTTTTTTCGCTCTCCTCCTCTTCAGAAATAGGAAGGGGTGTCGATATAGAAATAAGCCTTTGCAGTATTCTTTTTTCACTCCTCCTCTTTTGGGATACTGCAAGGTTTATCTACCCAGTTTATTTCCGAACTTCTCCAGCGCCATCTTTAGATCTTCCGGCGTATCGATGCCGAAACTCTCGCTTTCGACTTCCACCATCGCGATCTTCTCGCCATAATAGATCGCTCTTAACTGTTCCAGTTTTTCTATCTCCTCCAGAGGCGAAGGCGGCAATGCGCAGAAATCTCTCAGGGAACGACCCGTAAAGCCGTAAATTCCCAGATGTCCGAAATAGCTATGGTGGCTCTCTCTGTCATAGGGAATCTTCGAGCGGGAGAAGTAGATCGCGTAGTTGCGATGATCCATGATCACTTTGACATGGTTTGGATCTTCGGCGAAACGGGATTCGATCCGTTTGTAGCAGCTTGTCATCATCGGTTCCTCTTTCGTTCTGACCCCGTCGACGACACGATCGTAGACGCTTTTGACCACTTCCGGCTCGATAAAAGGCTCGTCCGCCTGAACATTGATGATAATTTCGCGCTCCCCCAGCCCCAGCGACAAAGCCGCTTCGTTGATCCTCTCCGTTCCGCTTCCATGATCGCAAGAAGTGAGCACCGCCCGAAATCCGTATCTTCGTGCCACCTCCGCGATCTCCTGCGAATCGGTCGCGATCGCCACATCGTCGATCCCCTCCACTCGCTTCGCCGTCGCGATCACCATCGGTACGCCGCCGATAAGGGCCAACACCTTGTTGGGAAAACGACTCGAAGCCTTGCGCGCGGGGATGAGGATCATATCAAACTCCTTTGTTAACGAAAATATTGTACAATCAATCATCTCATGATACACAGTTTTCACTCAAGGAACAGCGATTTGTTTTTATATCAGGAGAGTGAAGGGTTTCTTTTCAACAGTGACGCCCATTTTCTCTACGATTTCGTCACCCGTTTCAACCCCAGAGGCGCCGTGCTCGACATCGGTGCAGGCTGCGGAATACTCGGTCTGCTGATTGCCAGAGACTATCCCGTCTCGCTCACCCAGATCGACAAGCAGCCCCACAACACCCTGCTCAATATTCAGAATGCTCGCGTCAACCGTATCGAGAGCCGGATCGTCACGGGCGATTTTCTTACATACGATTTCGATCGGAAATTCGATCTCATCGTCACCAATCCCCCTTACTACCATGACGGAGTCAGCAAATCCGAAAATCCCCTCCTCCATACGAGCCGATACAATATCCATCTACCTCCACGCAAATTGATCGCCAGAGCCTCGCGACTCCTCAAACCCAGAGGCAGGCTGGTGCTCTGCTACGATCCCGGGCAGTTGCAGATACTCTCACAGGCGATGTTGGAATCTCATATGAAAATCGAAGATCTTCGGTTCGTGCACGGAACGCGCCTCAAATCCGCTTCGCTTGTGATGATGCAAGCACGAAAAAATTCACGCGCCGTGACCAGAACGCACCCGCCGCTCATCCATTTCGAAGAGGGAGAGATGACACCCGAGGTCAAAAAAATATATCAGAATACAAGGACATATAGTATAAAATGCAAAACAACATGATTAAAGAGGGGTTTGCGTTCCGGTTCGATCCCGGAGCCTGTGAAAACTGCGAAGGCAACTGCTGTATCGGGGAGAGTGGCTACATCTGGGTCACACCTGCGGAAATCGAGGCGATCGCCTCCTATCTGGAGATGGACGAAGAGCTGTTCAAAACGCGCTGCCTACGCAAAGTCAAATACCGCTATTCGCTCGCGGAACGCAAAAACGGGGAGAGTTACGAATGTCTCTTTTTCGATCCGGCAGTCAAAAGATGCACGATCTACCCCGTCAGGCCCACACAATGCCGAACCTTTCCCTTCTGGGACTATTTCAAAGATCATATCGAAGAGGTGGAAAAAGAGTGTCCAGGTATTCAACGTATCTTATGATCATTTCCCTGTCGGTTCTTTCGACGGGGTGTGCGAAATTGCAAAAAGCGACCCCCTCTTTTTTGCCCGAACGTCCCACCATCGTCCGGGCGGACCTGAACGAAACGCGGATTCAGACAGACACCTATCTGATGCTGGCGATCGATGCCACCAGCCGCCACGATTTCAAAACCGCGTCGAAATATTTCGAAATAGTCTTCGACAAAACGGGAGACCGCGCCTATATCACCGAAGCGATCAAAAACGAAATCATGCTGCGCGACTTTCCCCGCATCAAAAAACTGCTGGACAAAGGCTTGGCGAAATATCCGGAAGATCTGGAACTCAACCGCTATCTGGCCGCTTACTATATCGATATCAAAGCGTACGAAAAAGCGAGCGAAGTAGCCCGAAAACTCCTCGCCAAAAAGAGAGACGAACGCAATCTCGAAATCGCGGGTATGAGCGCCAGGGCGCTCGGCAAATCCAAAATCGCCCTGAAATATTTCAAGGAAGCGTACGCAAAAAACAAATCCGCACGTGCCGCCCTCAATCTCGCCGATATACTTTACAGCGATTTGGGAAGGGAAGACGAGGCGATCCGCCTGCTCGAGACACACAGCCGCATCGAGGGGTGTTCGGAAGCGGTCTGCTTCCGGCTCGTACAGATCTACTCCAAAAGAGAAGAGATCGAACCTCTGATAGATATCTACCGCAGACTCTACAAAACCACCAAAAAACCGCAATTCGCCCAGAAAGTGATCGAACTCTATCTCTATCAGAAGCGGTTCGACAAGGCGATCGCCTACGTCAAGAAAAACGGACTCGGAGACGATCTGCTCCTCGATCTCTATACACAGCGGAAAATGTTCAAGAAAGCCTACCGCCTGGCGATGAAACTCTACAAAGAGCGGGGGGCTTCGCACTACCTCGCCAGAGCCGCGATCTTGCAGTACGAAAGCGCGAAGAGAAAAAACGACCCGAAACTGCTTCGAAGCGTCGTCGAAAAGTTCGAAAAGGCGCTTCAGGATCTTGATGACCCTTTATTCGAAAACTACTACGGCTATCTTTTGATCGATCATGATATCGATATCGAGAAGGGAATCAGATGGGTCAGAAAAGCGCTCGAAAAGGAGCCGGACTCCCTCTTCTATCTCGATTCGCTCGCCTGGGGATTGTACAAACTGGGACGCTGCGAAGAGGCGTATACGATTTTGAATCCGCTGATGAATCGGACCGAAGAGGCTGAAATCATCGAACATTTCGAAAAAATCAAAGCGTGCAGGGAGAAAAAAGAGTGATACTCGACGACATTATCCGAAAAACAAGAGAGGATCTGGAAAAAAGAAAAGCGCAAATGCCACTGGAGTGGCTCGGGCGCTCACTGGCATACAACCCCTATTCTCCCCGAGATATCAAACCCTATCTCAAATCGACCCCCGAGAATCCCTACCGAATCATCGCGGAGATCAAAAAGGCGAGTCCGAGCAAAGGGGTGATACGAGAAGATTTCGATCCGCTCATGATCGCTTACGAATACACCAAAGCGGGGGTGGACGCGATCTCCGTTCTCACCGAACCCCACTTCTTCCAAGGAAGTCTGGAGTATCTGACGCAGATTCGCCGGTACGTTCCCACACCGCTGCTGCGCAAGGACTTCATCATCGATAGATATCAGATTCTCGAAGCCCTCGTCTACGGAGCCGATTTTATCCTGCTCATCGCCAAGGCGTTGAGCAAAAAGCAACTCAAAGAGCTTCTCAATTATACGCGGCACCTGGGAATGGAGGCGCTGGTGGAGATTCACGACCGCGAAGATCTGACCAAAGCGATCTTCGCAGGCGCGGATATCATCGGAATCAACCATCGCAATCTCGAAACCTTCGAGATGGATATGGGACTGACCGAAAAACTGATGCCCCTGATTCCCAACGGAAAGATCATCGTCGCCGAAAGCGGAATCCGCGACAAAGAGACGATAGAACACCTCCACGAGGCGGGGGCGGACGCCTTTTTGATCGGAGAACACTTCATGAGAGAGGAGAACATCTGTGAAGCGGTCGGAAAACTCAAAGAGCGCTAAACTCGGCAATATCGTCTCTATGGTCGAAGCGCTCGTCAAACGGGCGGCCCAACTGGCAGCCCTGCTCGTAATCGCACTGAGTCTGCTCATCGTCTACGACGCGATCAATCGATACCTCTTTCAAAGCGGTTCGGTCGCACTCCAGGAGATGGAGTGGCATCTTTTCGACATTCTCTTCCTGCTGGGACTTGCCTATACCCTCCAGCACGACAAACATGTGCGGGTCGATATCTTCTACGCCCGTTTCTCTCCCCGCACCAAAGCGCTGATCAACCTGATTTCGCAACTCTTTTTGATTCTGCCCTTCACGGCTATGGTACTCTATATGAGTTACACCTTCATCGAACAGAGTTATCTGCAAAACGAAATCTCTTCCGATCCGGGGGGCTTGACGCATCGCTGGATGATCAAGGGAATGATCGCGGTCGGATTCGTTCTGCTCGGACTGCAAAGCCTCTGCGAAATCTACAAAAACATTCAAAGACTCAAAAAGGGAACCGAATGATCGGTCTTTATATGTTCATCGCCGCGCTCGTGTTGCTGCTGGTGGGATTCCCGGTCGCCTTCGCATTCGGCTCCGCCGCGCTCTTTGTCGCCTTTTTCACTCCGGATGTGGGATTGGAAGTCTTTCGGCTGCTGCCTTTTCGCATCTTCGGTATCATGCAGAATTTCACACTCATCGCCGTACCCCTCTTCATCTTCATGGGGCTGATCCTGGAAAAGAGCAAAATCGCCGAACGGCTGCTTCTTTCCGTGGGAAAACTCTTCGGCTCGATCAGAGGCGGACTGGCGATCGGCACCGTGCTTGTAGGCGCGATTTTGGCGGCAAGTACCGGTATCGTGGGAGCGAGCGTCGTCATGATGAGCATCATCTCTCTTCCGATCATGATCCGATACGACTACGCCAAAACGTTGAGCTCGGGCGTCATCGCCGCCAGCGGTACACTGGGGCAGATCATCCCTCCTTCCATCGTATTGATCATTCTGGGTGACGTGATGAGCGTCAGTGTGGGGGACCTCTTCCGGGCCGCTGTGGGGCCTTCTCTCGTGCTGGTCGGGCTCTATCTGCTCTATATTCTCTTCATCGCATGGATACGCCCCGCCACCGCCCCCGCGATCCCCGAAAACGAGACGACAGGAGCCACTCTTCGTGAAGCGATCGTCGCGATCATCCCACCTCTACTTCTGATCGTGCTGGTTTTGGGTTCGATTTTCGCCGGCATCGCCTCTCCTACCGAATCGGCTGCCTTCGGTGCGGTGGGTGCGATCCTCCTGACACTGTTCAACGGCAGCTTCTCCTTCGCGAATCTCCGCTACAGCGCGATAGAGACGGTCAAACTCACCGCGATGATCTTCATGATTTTGATCGGCGCCACCGCTTTTTCGCTCGTCTTCAACGAAGTGGGCGGCAGCGATCTGGTACTGGAGTTTTTTAGAGAGGATATCGCGGACAAATGGGCCTTTATCGCAATCAGTATGGGGGCGATCTTTCTGCTCGGATTTTTCGTCGATTTCCTGGAAATCAGCTTCATCGTCATCCCGATTCTCGTACCGATCGTACAGACGTTCGGTATCGATCCCATTTGGTTCGCGATTTTGGTGGCGATGAACCTGCAGGCCTCGTTTCTCACCCCGCCTTTTGGCTTTTCTCTCTTCTACCTCAAGGGGGCGGCCGGAAATCTCGTGAGCACGGGTGAAATCTACCGCGGCGTGTTGCCGTTTATCGGACTACAGCTGTTGACGCTTTTGATACTGGTTCTTTTCCCGCAGATCGTCGATCTCTTCTAAGACGATCGAGGAAGGGCTTTAGAGCTTACTTTCCCTTCGCTTTCTGGATCGATCCGATATAGGCGTAATCTATCGGTATCGTACGCTCTTTGGGTAGATGTCGGGCGAGCCGATTCATCACTTCGGTGAAGTCTTCGAAGAGGTAGTGGGCGTAACTGCCCGGAATCGGATTGATCTCGTTGAGATAGATCTGATCTTCGATCACGAAAAAGTCGCAACGAATCAGCGCCCCCGCAAAGAGGCTTCCGTAGATTTTCGCAAACGCCTCCTGCAACCTCTTTTCCAACTGCGCATCGATGTCGGCTTTGAGCACTTGGGAGGTACGACCGAAATCGAGATACTTCTTCTCAAAATCGAGAAACGTCTCCTTGTGCGGCTCCTCCACGATCGAATAAAAAAAACCATCCGCATACGCACCCGCCAGGTTGTACTCCTTCACCCCCTCGACGAACGGCTCGACCAACACCTCCTCGTCGAACTCGAAAGCCACATCCAGCGCGTACGCCAACTCGCTTTTGTGCTTGACCACACTCACCCCGATCGAACTCCCCAGGCGCAGCGGCTTGAGAATCACCGGCAATGCCGTTTCGATTTCGTAGGTACCCTTTTTCACGATTTCGTAGGGAAGCGTTCGGATTCCGACCTCTTTGGCGTAGAGTTTGGTATAGTGTTTGTTGAAACTCAATACGCTCGCTTCGATTCTCGGACCGATGAAAGGAGTATCGAAAAAACTCAAGAGCGCCGCCATCTTTCCATCCTCCCCGTCTCCACCATGGACGAGATTGAGCACGACATCGAAAACGAGAGGTTTTTCTTTCATCAGCGCCTTTTGATAAAAACCTCCCTTTTTCAGCGTCAGTTTCGTCATCTTTTTGTATGCCTGGGTACTGAAGAGTTTCGACCTCATCTCCTCTTCCGGAATCAGATAAAATTCCCGCTCCCTGTCGCAAAAGATAAAAAGCTTCTCCTCTTTGAGTCTCTCTTTGAGAGTGATCGCACTGACGATACTGATCTCATGCTCGTAGCTTACACCTCCGAAAATGATCGCGTATTTCAAATCTCCATCCTTTATCTACCGAGTTGTTTGAGCGTCTCTTTGACCATCTCCGCCGTGGAAGAGGCGGAAATCTGAGAAAGGATCGGTTCGACCTTCTCTTTTTTGAACCCCAGACTCTCCAGCGCGAGCAACGCTTCTTGAAAATTCCGCTGCTGCGGGCTTTCTTCTCCCAGATCCATCCGAAAATCTCCCAATTCCACCAATATCCGCTTCGCACTTTTGGGACCGATTCCGGGTACCGATTTGAGTGCGGCGACATCCGAAGCTGCGACCGCCTTTGCGAACGATTCGGGGGTGAAAGTGGAGCAGATCGCCAACGCGATACCGGGACCGACTCCGTTGATTTTGATCAGACGGTCAAATAGGGATTTTTCCTTGAAGGTGGCAAAACCGAAAAGCGTCTGGCTCTCCTCTTTCACGACGAAAGTGGTGTGCAAAGATACCCGTGACGCCTCGATGGCGGCGCTTGTCTGCAGAGAGATCCGAAGAAGATAGGTGAGTCCCGAAGCGGTTTTGAGATAGAGGGCGGTCGGCTCCTTTTTGACGACGTCACCCTCTATCCCCACAATCATATCAACTCCCTTTTCTGTTTAGAATAAACTCACCCTCCTCCGTTTTGCTCAGTGTGATCTCTTCGGCCATCTCTCCCTCTTTGGGCAGATGGGTCGCCTCGATGGGCGGATTGAGAATCCTGAACGTGATTTCGTTGAACTCTTTCCAGATGGAGTGGTTGATCACTTTCGCGTCGAAAACGGAAGATTGAATGTCTTTCAATTCCCCTTTCAAACGCTCTTTTTCTATTTTAACATCTTTTAACTCTTTTAATAATAAATTGTGCTCTTTGATCACTTTTTGATGCTCTTTGAGTTTGTGGATCAACGCTTCGGGGGGTCTGACTCCCTGCTCTTTCAATTCGGATATCCGTCGATTGATCTGATCGATCGTCTCTTTTTCGTTGTGGATTTTCATACGCAGACGTTTGATCTTCTGCGTCAACGTCGCGACCTCTTTTTTCCGCGTTTCAAGCTCCATTTCGATCTTTTCCACCTTCTGGGCATATCCACGTTGTGCGGTGGGATCGATAATGAATTTGTTTCCGTTTCCCTCCACCTGGTCGATCTCGATCAAGTGCGAAGCTGTGACGATCGCATTGGAGAGCACACTTTGTATATACACCTCCTTCGCATGAATCTCACCACCCGATATCTTGTTGATACGCACCGTATCCGCCACTACCTTACCTCCTTCGAGAATTTCGATCTCGACACTTTCAGCTTCGACGGATCCTTTGTGCAGTTGGATGGTCGCCTCTCCCGCTTCGATGACCGAAGTCTGATGCGTCTGCCCACCGATTTCGACGATTTTGGCTTTGATAAACGCACCGCTTCCTACATTGCCGTGCGTTTTGAGCTCGCTTGTCTCTACACGAACTCCCGATCCGACGGAATCGGCAAATTCGTCGTGTGTTTGAATATGGATCTTGACATCCTTGTCTTCACCCGCTTCGATGGATCCCGTGGTACGAAAAGAGACTTCGTCGATCACCAACTCATCCTGAATGATGAAGTGGTTCGGGCTTGGCTCGTTGACATATCCTTTGCGTGTCGCGATATACCGGATATGTTCACCATCCTCTTCGACTTTGATCCCCTCCTCTATCTTGATCCCTTCGCAATCTTCACTCAATTCGATGTGTGGCTGGGGAATGGGAATCACTTCTCCCCTGCATGTACGGCCGATATGTCCCTCTGTCGCTTTGGTACATTCCAATATCAGATCCCCTTCGCTCACGGTCTGGATATATCCCCTGTCGGCATAATCGACCTGTATTTCGTCATCCAGTTTCTCGCTTTTGCTTCGTTTGTAATGGTAGGTGATCCTCGCGGGAGTGGGTGCCATCGCTTCGATCCCTTCACATAGCACCACCTGGATATCCTCATCGACACTCTTGTTCACACGTACGGAAGAGACCACTCTGGAGACAACCGACTCGATGTCGGTGTTGAACACTCCCAGCAACAATCCGAGTCTGGCCATCTTACGATCAATTTCGGCGAGAATGTCCCTCTCCATGGTATCGCTGTATTGCAAAACCTGCTGTTTTTTGAATGTCAGAAAAATCTTCGTCATCGCTTTGTTCGCGCCTATGACCATCTTCAAAACGGGGGCTTTGATCTTCTCTTTTTTGAAGAGTTCGGCCCGAATCTGCTGTCTGATCTCGATATCGGGATCAAGAAGCAGTTTCGATTCTCTAAACCGTTTCGCCTCCTCTTTCTTGACCTCTTTGAATTTTTTTTCGCCCCGCTTTCGATAGAAGGTGCGGTAAGCGAGAATTTTGAAGTCGATTAGTTTCGCCGGAATGCGAAACTCCTGCGCGACTTTGTCGATGTGCTTGGCCAAATCGCCCGTCTCTATCGTCATTTTCGTAAAATCGCCTGCAGCGGATGCAGCCTGCTGGGGGGTTTCGTCTCTCTTTTTGAACTTGTCCAAAAGTGCCAAATCGCTTCCTTCTCTCAATTTTTTCGGCGTTATTGTTCCTAAATCGGCCATTGTGAAATATTTTGAAGACAATTTTTCGAGCCTCATTTCAACTCTTTTTGTGTACAATCGCGCCTATGTTCCGATCTATCTTTACCAACAGCGCAGGTATCCTCACCTCCAGAATTCTCGGTTTTCTCAGAGACATGCTGCAGGCGTCGATACTGGGAGCGAACATCTATACCGATATCTTCATCGTGGCGTTCAAACTCCCCAATCTTTTCAGACGTATTTTCGCGGAGGGGGCTTTCACCCAGAGTTTTCTGCCCGCCTTCACCCATAGCCGCCACAAAAGCCTCCTCTCCGCCTCCATCTTTCTCAGATTTTTTCTCTTTCTGCTTCTGATGAGCGGATGTGTCGCGCTTTTTGACGATTTTTTCACCCGAATCATCGCATCGGGATTCTCTCCCGAGACGATTCGGCAGGCGGCCCCGCTGGTGGCGATCAACTTCACCTATCTGCCGCTCATCTTCGTGGTCACCTTTTTGGCGACGCTTCTACAATACAAAAACCACTTCGCCACCACGGCGTTTGCGACCGCACTGCTGAATATCTCGATCATCACCGCTCTTTTGCTGGCAAAAGCGCTGCCCCCGGATCGAATCATCTGGCATATGAGTTACGCGGTCGTGATAGGGGGGATCCTTCAGGTTGCCGTCCATCTGCTAATGGCTAAAAGATACGGATTACTCAAGATGTTGGCGGGGGGTTTCGGTTATCTTTCGAGAAAAAAAGAGGTGATCGCTGAAGAGAAACGACGATTCGAGCGTCAGTTTTTCGCTTCGGTAGTGGGGAGTTCGACCGCACAGATCTCCGCTTTTTTGGACGGATGGCTCGCCACGTTTCTAGCCGCCAGTTCGATCAGCTATCTCTATTACGCCAACCGTATCTTTCAATTTCCGCTCGCCCTTTTCGCAATCGCCACTTCGGTCGCCATTTTCCCGAAAGTATCGAGATATCTAAAAAACGACGATACGAAAAAGGCGCTCTCCATACTAGGGAGAAGTTTCTGGTTGCTTCTTTTCTTGCTGACATTCGCGACACTCGTAGGCCTCCTCTTTTCCGAAGAGATTGTCTGGCTCCTATACGAACGCGGCGCTTTCGGTGCGGCCGATCGTACCCATACCGCCTTGATCCTTTCGATGTATCTGCTCGGACTGCTGCCCTTCGGTCTTTCCAAAATTTTCTCTCTCTGGCTCTATGCGACGCACCGCCAGAAAAAGGCGGCCCAGATCTCGGGTATCGCATTGGGAGTCAATATCCTCCTCTCTTTGGCGTTGATCGTTCCGCTCAAGGCGGCGGGACTCGCCCTGGCGAGCTCTTTGAGCGGTATCGTTCTTTTCGTGTTGACGATCCGTGCGTTTGGCACAAAGCGCTTTTTGGATATACTATGGAATAGAAAATTAACAGGACTGCTCCTTTTGACGATACTACTCATACCTATACTTTTAACCCTAAAGGATATGATCCGTGCTTATCTATAACACCGCTACACGAGAAAAAGAGCTTTTCGTCCCTCTCAAGGACGATATCGTCAAAATCTACGTCTGCGGCCCCACCGTCTACGACGACGCCCATCTAGGCCATGCCAGAAGTTCGATCGTCTTCGACCTGCTGCGGCGGGTCTTGAGAGAGAGCGGATACGAAGTGCTTTTTGTAAAAAACTTCACCGATATCGACGACAAGATCATCAAAAAGATGCAAGAAAGCGGCAAGAGTCTCGAAGAGATCACGCGCCACTATATCCGACGCTACAAGGAGGATATGCATGCGCTCAACGTGGAAGATGCCGACATCGAACCCAAAGCGACCGAATCGATCGATGAGATCGTAGCGTTCATCACCAACCTGATCCAAAAAGGGATCGCCTACAAAACGGATGACGGTATCTATTTCGACACCACCAAAGATCCCGAATACCTCTCTCTCAGCCATACCCATATCGACCCCGACCAGAGACGAAGCCGTATCGAAGGAAGCACCCAAAAAAGAGACCCGAAGGACTTCGCACTCTGGAAATATTCCAAACCGAAAGAGCCGACCTATCCGGCTCCTTTTGGAGCGGGAAGACCCGGATGGCATATCGAATGCTCCGCTATGATCAAGAAATATCTCTCCTATGAGGACACCCCCTTTCAGATCGACATCCATGGAGGAGGGGCTGACCTGCTTTTTCCACATCACGAAAACGAAGAGGCACAGAGTTTCTGCGAATCGGGCAGACATCTGGCGCGCTATTGGATGCATAACGGATTCGTACAGATAGAGGGTGAAAAGATGAGCAAATCGCTGGGTAACAGCTTCTTTCTCAAAGATGCCCTCAAAGTCTATCCCGGAGAGGTGCTGCGCTTCTATCTGCTGGGTGTACACTACCGCGCCAATTTCAACTTCAACGAAGAGGATCTGCTCGCATCCAAAAAGCGGCTCGATCGCCTCTATCGTCTCAAAAAGAGAGTCACTCCCTCCAAACCCGCCGCTGCGCAAAAGAGCTTTTCCCAAAAACTCCTCAAAGCGCTGGGAGACGATCTGAACATTTCGGCCGCACTGGCCATAGTGGACGAGATGATCAACCTTGCCAACGACAAACTGGACAAGGAGCCCAAAAACAAGGGGATCAAAAATCAGATCGCGGGAGATCTGAAACTACTCGAATCACTGCTGGGAATCGGAACGATGGATCCGTTCGGCTATTTTCAGCTGGGAATCAGCCCCGAAGAGAAGGCGTGGATCGAATCCAGGATCGCCGAACGCGCCGAAGCCAAAAAGGCGAAAGATTTTAAAAAAGCGGATGCAATTCGAAACGAACTCGAAGAGAGAGGCATCAAAATTATGGATACACCGGAAGGAACAGTTTGGGAAACGAGCGACGAACAGGCGGATTGAATTTTCTTCTGAAAAAATTCTTTCCCTATTTCAAAGAGTACAAACGCAAACTCGTCCTCTCCATCTTCGGAATGGTGATGGCCGCGGCCGGGACGACCCTCTCGGCCTATCTGATCAAACCGGTTCTGGATAGAATCTTCATCGAAAAGAACGAAACGATGCTCTATCTGCTTCCTCTCGCGGTCGTCGTCGTCTATACTATCAAAGGGGTCGGCTCCTATATACAGATCTACTATACCGCCTTTATCGGACAGGATATCGTACGACGCCTTCGGGATCGAATGATACGCAAAATCCTCTCTTTCGAGATGGCCTTTTTCCACCGCTACCGAAGCGGAGAATTGATCAGCCGAACGATCAACGACATCGAGCGGGTGCGGATGGTCGTCTCCGACATGATCCCGACACTCTTTCGCGAAATCTTCACGATCGTCGCCCTTTTGGGATATATCTTCTATCTCAATCCGAAAATGGCGATTCTTTCGCTCCTATTCATCCCACTGGCGATCAAGCCCCTTGGCATTCTCGCCAAAAAGATGAAACGTCTCTCTACACAATCGCAAGAGAGGCTCTCGGATCTCACGGCCAGACTCAGCGAAATCTTCAACAACGTCGAAATGATCAAAGCCGCCGCCGTCGAAACCTTCGAGTCTCGCAGATTCGAAGAGGAAAACCGCCATATCTTCAATGTCAATCTCAAAGCGGTCAAGGCGAGCGCGCTCGTGAGTCCGATTATGGAGATTCTCGGCTCGCTCGCAGCGGGGCTGGTGATTATGTACGGGGGGATGGAGGTGATCGCGGGCAATATGAGCGTGGGAAGTTTCTTCTCTTTTTTGACGGCGCTCTTTATGCTCTATACACCGATCAAACGTGTTTCCAACATCTACAACAAACTCCAAGACGCCATCGCCGCCAACGAACGGATCCATACGCTTTTGGAGCGCGAACCGAAAATCGCCAGCAGTTCCGATCGCCCGATCCCCCCGGCAATCGAGGAAATCGTCTTTAAAGATGTCACTTTAAAATACGACGACAAACCGGCTTTGAAAAATATCGATTTTCGTGCGAAAAAGGGTGAAAAAATCGCCCTGGTGGGCAACAGCGGCGGAGGTAAAAGCTCTATCGTCAACCTGTTGCTACGATTCTACGATCCCACATCGGGAGAGATTTTGATCGACGGAACCGATATCAGAGCGTACGACCTCACGAGCCTACGCAAAGCGGTATCGATCGTCACTCAGCGCGTTTATATCTTCAACGACACGGTCGCCGCCAATGTCGCCTACGGTCTGCCCATCGACGAAACCAGGGTGGTGGAAGCTCTCAAGACGGCCAACGCGTGGGAATTCGTCGCACAGATGGAAGGAAATATCCATGCTACGATCAACGAATTCGGCACGAACCTCTCCGGCGGCCAACGTCAACGAATCGCCATCGCCAGGGCCATCTACCGAAATCCCCAAATCTTCATTTTCGACGAAGCGACCAGCGCACTGGACAACAAGAGTGAAAAGGCGATCACCGATGCGCTCGAAAAAATCTCCAGAGACAAGATCATGTTCATCATCGCCCATCGACTGGGTACGATCGCCCACGCGGACAAAATCATCGTCTTGAAAAAGGGTTCGATCGTCTGCAAAGGTAAAAAAAGTGAACTTTTGAAACAATGTGATGAATTTAAACAGTTAAACGGTTTACAAAAGTAAAGAATTATTATATAATCTCTCCATAAGAAAATTTTAATTTTTATTTAATTTTAAATAGTTTTATGGAGTGTGTCGGTGAACAGCAAAAGTGTCTTGTGGCTGGGGGTATTATTCGTACTGCTTTTGAGCGTCTTTTGCATCACCACACATCTGGACGAACTCAACCCCCAAATCCATACGGTCACAACCCCCTCCCCCGAACTCCTGGCAAAAAACGAAACCTCACCTCTTCCTCCACAGACTCCTTCGGAGTCAAAACCTCTTTTCATACCGGTGCCGATCACCGAAACGGTAGGATCGGCACCGGAGCAGGCAAAACCGGAGCAGGCAAAACCGGAGCAGGCAAAACCGGAGCAGGCAAAACCGGAGCAGGCAAAACCGGAGCAGGCA
>VAPK010040006.1_pt1 | contig 16884 bp, 19 predicted proteins | sample 3395031 | NCBI WGS metagenome assembly VAPK01 (sample SAMN08290443, study PRJNA428436) | hydrothermal vent metagenome | isolation source: Deep-sea hydrothermal vent chimney 1 | place: Pacific Ocean: Juan De Fuca Ridge
GCCTTTGATAATATTGGCAATAGAACCGCCAACTTATAAACTAAAGATGAAACAAGCTACTCTCTTATTATTGTTATTTTCAAGCTTCTTCGTAAATGCAGAAACCACTTATACTACGCCTGTCAGTATTTTTTCTGAAGGCACAATTAAAGATTGGCAGCATAAAGAATTTGAAGGAAAGACCCATTACAAAATTATCTGGCATGATGGTCACAAAGTTTTGCAAGCAGAGAGCGAGGCCAGCGCCTCTGGTCTCTTTAGGGAACAGCGGATCGACCTGCACAAAACTCCCTTTTTAAACTGGACTTGGCGCATAGAGAACCGGTTAGACAATTTTAACGAACAGAAAAAATCTGGTGATGATTACGCGGCAAGAATTTATATCGTAATCAGCGGTGGCATTTTTTTCTGGAACACACGGGCAATTAATTATGTCTGGTCGGCGAATACGGTAAAGGGTGAAATTTGGCCCAACGCTTTTGCTGGTAAAAACACCATGATGATAGCCATTAGATCGATGAATGACCCCATAGGTTCCTGGCTCTCTGAAAAACGCAATATCCAGGCCGATCTAAAACAAGTTTTTGGCAAGGACTACCAATATATTGACGCTGTTGCCATCATGACCGACACAGACAATGCCAAGGGCAAAGCAGTCGCTTATTATGGTGACATTTATTTTTCAGACAAATAACAGATGCACGATACCTTACCCTATCTTGAAAAATCGGACTTCCCGGAAATTTTTCGTAAACCTTTGGAGGTTTTGCAGGTTAACCTTGGCTATTTATGTAATTTAAGTTGCATACATTGCCATGTTAATGCAGGCCCGTAGCGCAAATAATTAATGAGTAAAGAGACCATAGACCAGGTCATCCGGTTTCTTGAGAAATCCAACATTCATACTTTGGACCTAACCGGCGTTGTACCGGAAATGAATCCTCACTTTAAATATCTGGTCTCAGTTGCCCGAAAAATGGACATCAAAATCATAGACTGATGCAATCTGGTTATTCTTGAAGAAGTGGATTATGAATATCTTGCGGACTTTCTGGCTGATTCCGAAGTGGAAATTTTCGCCTCCTTACCTTGCTACCTGGAAGATAATGTTGACAAACAGCGCGGCAAAGGCGTTTTTGCAAAAAGCATTTCGGCATTAAAAATGCTCAATAATCTAGGCTACGGACAACCGAATAGCAAATTACAGCTAAATCTGGTTTTCAACCTTCAAGGAACAACTTCAAAAACAAAACCCCATTTAACAGAACTTAGAAATACTACATTTAGTGGCCAATCCATCAATGTGCGGCAACATTGCTATGCTTGTACGGCAGGCTAAGGAAGCAGCTGTGGCGGCACGATTTCCTAGCGAAATAAGTTTCTCACGGCCCTACAGCGCAAACCACTGATTTTATAGCACTTCTTTAAACATCCGATTAATCTAATATTTAAAGAATTTTTTTACTATCCTACAAAACAGCTATATAATGAAAGGGATGAGGAAACTTCTTCTCATTTGACTTTCAGTTTTCAAGTTAAACTCTTTGTGAGCGGAAAGCATACTAACGTTAGTCATCGTTTTATTTCCACAATAAAAGTTTCAACTGTGGAGAAAAAATTTATCACAATTAAAAGAGGAATAATAATTATGGGAATGCTATCAGAATTTAAAGAATTTGCGATCAAAGGTAATGTTGTTGATATGGCAGTGGGAATCATTATCGGTGCTGCTTTTGGAAAAATCATTTCTTCATTTGTTAAGGATATCATTATGCCCCCGATTGGTGTCGCGCTTGGTGGGGTTGACTTTTCCGAACTAGCAGTAACCATACAAGAAGCAGCGGGTGAAGTACCAGCTGTCATGATCAAATACGGTTTGTTTGTTCAAACCATTATTGATTTTTTAATCATTGCTCTTGCTATTTTCATGGCTGTTAAACTAATGAACCACTTGAAAAAGAAGGAAGAAGAGGCCGCTGAAGAACCCGCACCGTCTAAAGAAGAAGTTTTGTTAACTGAAATTAGAGATGCATTGAGAAACAAGTAATCACTGTATATCAAGACGACCAAACCCGTGTTTGGTCGTCTTGCAGTTCCCTCACCCAAGCACCCATCCTTTTTCACCCTACAAAATCCGTGTTTACCTTTTGCATTAAGAATGCATTGTTAAAGGTATAATAACGGAAACTAACTCGTGTATTTTGCATCGCGCAAACATTTTGTGTCTCGCTACACCCTATTTGCACGCCATACACATTTACATTTAAACAAGAATCCTGATAATTCCTAGGAGTATTTATGACTATTGAAACTGGTGTTCTCGAACGTTATTCTGAAGGCGCTGAATCTCGTCAAGACGACTTATGCTGTCCGGTAGATTACGACCAGAACCTGCTCAAACTACTTCCTAAAGAAATCATTGACAAAGATTATGGTTGCGGCGATCCTTCCCGGTACGTAGAGAAAAATGATATCGTTCTGGATTTAGGCTCAGGTTCTGGGAAAATTTGTTATATGGCGGCCCAATTAGTGGGTGACCAAGGCAAAGTCATTGGCATTGATATGAACGATGACATGCTGTCATTGTCCAGAAAATACCTATCAGAAATGGCAAGTAAACTGGGTTCTGATCGGATCGAATTTATTAAAGGCCAAATTCAGGATCTAGCTTTGGATTTATCCGCTATGGATGCATTTTTACAAACTAATCCGGTACAAAATTCTGAAGATATTATCGCCCTTCGCGCCTGGCAGGAAAATCAACGACGTCAAAATCCACTCATCAAAGATAATTCCGTTGATCTAGTCATTTCCAATTGCGTACTGAATCTGGTCCATGACAGTGATAAAGACCAACTTATCAAGGAAATTTTTCGGGTCACCAAACCTGGTGGCCGAGTTGCCATTTCAGATATCGTCAGTGACGAACACGTCCCCGAACATTTGAAGCAAGACCAACAACTGTGGAGTGGTTGTATCTCCGGTGCATTACAAGAATATGACTTTCTCCAAACCTTTATTGATGCAGGTTTTGTCGCAGTCAAATATGACAAATGGGAAAATCAACCCTGGCAAGTGGTTGAAAATATCGAGTTTCGCTCTGTCACAATAACTGCCATTAAACCTGAGGACATCTCATGCATGGATAAAGGGCATGCGGTCATCTACCGCGGCCCTTACGCTAAAATTTTCGACGATGAAGGCCATGTATATTATCGTGGCCAGAGAATGGCCGTTTGCGAGCGTAGTTTCAAATTGCTAACGAACGGATCTTATGACAACGACTTTATTGGTATTACCCCAGCTCAGGAAACAACACCGACACCCTGGTTAGATGATCCTGAAGGAATTATCAGACTCGCCTCAGAAACCAAGGGTGGCGAATTTAAAGATAACAACGACAATAGTTGTTGCTGCTAACTATTCAATCACTCATCATGGAACAGTATCCACCCCCACAAATAGAAATCTTTCCACACCAGGAGCATAACTTCCCCCCTCCACAATGGCAAGAACCCTGGTATCGGTCACGCCGATTCAAAACTTTCAGCATTATTTTCCTGCTCGCGACTTTAATTAGTCAAGCATACAATTTTAGTCGCCCAGCTGTTTATCGTAGCAGCGCGACCTTATTGACAGTCGCAAAGGCCAGTGCTGACCAATATACCGGGAGCAATACCGGGAAAATAAATATTCAAATTTCTGACGATCAAAGTGCTGTCGTCGAACACGTCGCGATACAAAAGCAGCTTTTGCTAGGCTCCGAGATACTAGCTGAAACTGCCAGAAAATTACAACAAACTGAGAATATTACCCTATCAGTCCCTGATATTCGCCAGATGTTGGATGTTGAACCGATTACTGACACTAATCTAGTGGAAATGTTTGCTGAAGGGTCGACACCTGAAACCTTACCCTTGCTCATAAACACCTGGATTGATATCTATCTAAAAGTCAGATCCAAGGATACCAAACAATCCACAGGAACCACTCAGAAAATTATTCGAGATGAGCTCAAAAGTCTACGTGAAAAAGTTGATTTGAAACGTGCACAACTGGATCAGTTTCGACTATCTAACAATATCAGCTCGACAAAACGAGAAGAAAATTATGCCTTGGCGCGATTAAAAGGATTAAATAAATCGCTTAATATAGCCAGCGAAGAAGAGGTGAAAGCAAAAGCACGTCTAAATGCTATTAACACTGCCATTATTCGGGGCCAAGCAGTCGTTCCTCAGGAAGATCAAAGAACGATCAGTGCACTGGAAACCCGTGCCCAAAAATTGCGGGAACAAATAGCAGAAATGAAAAGACGTTTTACTCAAGACTATATTGACTTACGTCCTTCATTAAAATTCGTCCCCCTAGAACTGGAAAAACTGGAAACCAGAATCAATAGTCTACGCAACCAGGGAAAGAATATTGTTCTTGCAGAAGCACAACAAGCCTATAGCGCAGCCAAACAATCTATTGCCGCAATACAAAAACAACTCAGCACGCATAACGCCCAAGCTAGCCAATTCAGCTCTCGATTTGCTGAGCACGATACTTTAAATAAAGATCTGAAGGGTCTTGAATTATTGCATAGGGAAAGCCTGGAACGGCTCGCCAAACTGGAGGCCACTCAACATTCAAAATACCCTCAGGTTGACGTCATTGATCGCGCCTATCTCCCCAGAGACTCCATCCGTCCAAATTATATGAGAGATGGAATTATCGCCCTAGCAGGTTCACTGCTTCTTGGTTTATTCAGCGTATGGATTGCTGAATTTCTTACCCGCAAAGGACAACAGTCAGGTTCAATTACTGTACCTGGCGTCCACATTCACAACCAGATACCTGGTGAGGCATTGGGATATCAACAACAACGTAATGCACTAAACCAACAAACAAATCATGCTTTGGAACGCCCCCTGGAAACAGAATTTTCTACTGAAAATCTACATAAGCTATATCTATCTTCCAGCCTGAAAGGCAGACAATTGCTAGTTTTGCTACTGAGTGGTTTAACACTTGAAGAGGCGGTAAGAATTGAGGTTGACGATTTTGATTACGCAAACAACATGTTATCAATCACTGGTGAAAACCCACGTCTAGTCCCAATTAACACTGCTATCCACACAGTATTCGAGCAATCATCTCCTGGCCCACTATGGAATAGCAATCAAAAAACAGAAGATCTTGCTGCTTTATTGGTTTGCCTGGCTACAGATTCAGGCTTTCCCCACCCCGAAACATTTACCGATAAAGCACTCAGACACAATTATATTACCTATCTTCTTCAGCAAGGGTTACGATTACAAGACCTGGAGCAGATTGTTGGGTCTATTGATCATGTCACACTTTCCCGATATAGACACTACTCACCACCAGGGCCTGGCCGATCAGTTTCTGAGATTAAGTTAATGCATCCTGCCTTGGTTGACAGTGGTTAACCTCTAGCGACCATTTGCTATGAGACAATTACTATTCCTGTTACTACCGCTTGGTTTCAAAACAAGGCAAATAAACGCAGTACAGAAACATATTTGGCGCAGTTTTGTAACTATACTCCACGTGGTCAGCCATATCGCCAGATGAAATTTTCCGTCATCATCCCAGTACTAAATGAAGCATCAGGGATAAAGAATTTTTTATCTGCATTGCAAATTTTCAGAGAGCATGGGGAAATTATCATCGTTGATGCCGGCAGTCAGGATAACACCGTTGCCTTTGCTACACCTCTCGCCGATATAATCATCAAAAGCGATAGAGGCCGCTCTAAACAAATGAATGCAGGCGTTCAAGCGGCTAGCGGAAATATTTTATTGTTCCTGCATGCCGACACCTATTTACCAGACGATGCTCAGGCAATTATTGAAAAAAAAATGTCTCCAAATAATCAATGGGGAAGATTTGATATTAAACTGTCTGGCACACATTGCGGTTTTGGGATTATTGCCCAATTCATGAATTGGCGTTCCAGACTGACCGGGATCAGCACAGGTGACCAGGGGTTATTCGTTGAAAAGCAACTTTTCAATCAAGCCGGAAAATTTCCTGAAATCCCGCTTATGGAAGATATTGCTATTTGCAAACAACTGAAATTATTCAGCCCGCCTATCTGCCTAAAAGCTAAAGCCATTACATCAAGTCGCCGCTGGAAACAGTTTGGTATAACCCGAACGATTCTGCTAATGTGGTGGCTACGGTTACTTTATTTTTTTGGTTACAATCCTGAAACCCTGGCTCAACTCTATACAAGGGGAATATTTTGGAAGACATCATCCGACTAGGCGCTTCATTAGGCATTTTTTTATTCATGATTTGCTGGGAATATTTCAGCCCCAGGCGCAAATTTTCTTTAACACGCAAACAACGCTGGCCTATCAATATCGGACTTGCAGTACTGAATATGGTCATCATGCGCCTGACCATTGGGGGGCTGGCTTACTTAGCTGCAATAACAGTAACAGAAAACAACGGGGGCTTATTAAATTGGCTCTCCGCACCTGACTGGCTAGCTATAATCATTACACTGCTATTCCTTGACTTTGCGATTTACCTGCAACATATCCTCTCTCATAAATGGTCAGTGTTATGGCGATTACACCAGATTCATCATACCGACCTGGCATTTGATGCAACCACAGCGGTACGCTTTCACCCGCTGGAAATCGCACTCTCTATGTTTTATAAAATATTCTGTATTTTTCTGATTGGTGCCAATCCCATCGCTGTCATCGCTTTTGAAATTATTTTAAACGGTGCTGCCACGTTTAATCATAGCAATGTTAATATTCCAAAAGGCATCGATAATAAGTTACGCTGGTTGCTCATTACACCCGATATGCACCGCATTCACCATTCCACCATTGCCAGAGAAACTGACAGCAATTATGGTTTTTCAATTTCCTGGTGGGATCGCTTGTGTGGCACCTATATCGCAACACCAGAACAGCCTCAGCAGTCTATGGACATTGGCCTTAAGAACTTTACTGAGGCATCAGAATTGGGCTTTATGAAATTGCTATTGTTACCCTTTAAGGCATTAAGACAAAGATAAGCATGACATGGCTTATCAATTCCCCAATTCTGTATTACTCATTTTTTGCAAGGCTCCTATTCCTGGTCAGGTTAAAACGCGCCTAACACCCCCTCTGAGCCAAGAACAAGCAGCACAGGTACATATTGAGTTAAGTGAAAATATTTTCCGCCTGGCCCGTGACTCTGCATTATGTCCTATTCAGCTTTGGTGTAGCCCTACGACTGAACACCCCTATTACAAAAAGGTAGTTACTAATTTTAATTTTTCCTTACAAACTCAAAAAGGCAGCGATCTGGGCGCACGTATGCATCATGCCTTTACGACTACACTTAAAGAGTTTAATAATGCCATATTAATAGGTTGTGATTGCCCCTCATTAACCCAGGGTCATTTGCAAGAGGCACTATCAGCACTGAACAGCAATCAAATCGTCTTGGCTCCTGCTGAAGATGGAGGATACGTGCTGATCGGACTTGATCACCCACAAGAACAATTACTTACCGAAATGCCCTGGGGAACTTCTAGTGTTCTACCAATAACACGCACCCGTATTGCTAAAAGTAAGCTACGTTTTTTTGAGCTTTCGGAGCAATGGGATGTTGATACGATAGATGATTTATTACGTTATAGAGACCATCGACTGAACCTTTAAAACACAGCCACTTGCAAATTATATTCTGGACATGTGTAAGTTATGCTATTTCAAACATATTCTTTCTCCAGATTATTTGTTTCCTACTTCAATAATAAAAAGTGTTGACGCAAAACTATTTATCCTGTAGAAATACACTGTCGATTTTCGACAAAAATAACAACATGATTCATATATTGAGTCACCCTTCTTTAATTTAGAAGGGCATAATTGAAACCCAAGAGGAGATATAGTATGGCGGAAAAAAAAGAAAAAGATATGTTTTGGATCTGGATCGGTGGTCTTATCATTACGACTATTATTTTAGTCATGATACTGAAAAGCAGAGAGACTGAGCATTTACAAAGTGGCGCGGTTGCACAAAGCGCAGCTGATGTAACAGCGGATCTTAAAGCTAGAAGATCAAAAACAGGAAACATAGCAGTTGAATAATTTTTAACGCTATAAAGCCCCCTGTTCATCTTGTATTATGGGCAGGGGTTTTTTATATAGAGCTCCCCAATTTTTAAAATCTAATCCCTCAACTTAATATAGAATGAATATTTAAGTTGGGTTTAAAATAAAGTACTCGGCGAATCCACAGGCGTTCAGCAACTAGGATTTTCTCAGAATACGAATATCTCTTCACTCGCCAGAAAGCTAAATCGACTCAATAATAAAGCGGGCTATTCACTCAAAAACTTGCCATAAATTGCCTGTATAACTGTCAACGTTAAACCACCCTTTCTGTCTTGACTCTTAATGCCCCAGCCATCATAAAAAACAAGCGTTTCAAATTTTAGTGGGACATTAAAGACACCTGCATAGTTAATAAACAGGGGTTAGCGACAGGGCCTTGAATAGGTTACACCATCAACTCAAAAAAACTTTTTGGAGCACCACACACGGGGCATTCCCAATCATCAGGAATATCTGCCCATAACGTTCCTGGAGCAATGCCGCTATCGGGATCACCTTTTGCTTCATCATAGATATGTTCACATTCTTTGCATCGGTATTTTGCCATCTTTAATCCTCTGAGCTTTTTTTAACACTATCATGGTAGATTATATTTAATCTCAAAACAACGGCTTTGCAAAAAATGTGTACTATAAATGAAAATTATTGAGCGCGAAAAGCATATCAAAAATTTTACGAGACCGAGCTTAATCGCACCCGCAATACAAAACCTACTGCTTAGTTGTTAACCGTTGCCATTTTCGCTAATTTTTCAACTACTTTATCACCAAATTGATCCGTGCTTATCATCTCAACGTCACTCCCTGGTTTGGAAAGATCAGCTGTCGAATAACCATCTGCAAATACACCCTGCATAGCATCCCAAATGTTTTTGGCTTCTTCCGGCATATCAAAGCTATTCTCTAGCATCATGGCGACCGAACCAATCATAGAATATGGATTAGCCATATTTTTACCGGCAATATCCGGGGCTGATCCGTGTGAAGGTTCATAGTAAGCTTTTTCATCCCCTAGACAAGCCGAAGGCATTAATCCCAGTGAACCAAGAATCCCACCCCCCTGATCACTTAATATGTCGCCAAACATATTTTCCATCACCATCACATCAAACTGGGTCGGGTTAAGGCATAGCATTGTCGCAGCCGCATCCACCAGAAAATGAATGACTTTAACATCAGGATATTCGCTTGCCACTTCATCGACTATTTCATTCCATAGTACGCTGGATTTTAGAACATTACTTTTGTGAATATTGTGCAATACCTTTTTTCGCTTGCTGGCCAGTTTAAAAGCTTCATGCAAAATCCGGCTTATTTGTAGCTCATCATATTCCAGCGTTTCTTTGACATAGCGAAGGCCTTGTTCGTTGACTCCAGATTCCTTTTCTCCGAAATACAGCCCTCCGACCAGTTCTCGAACCATGATCAAGTCTATCCCATCACCGATCACTTCTGCTTTTAACGGGGAAAAGTGGGCTAATTCCTTTGGTAAAAAAACAGGTCGAAAATTCGCAAAGGTATCGTAACGACGACGCAATGGCAACAGGGCTCCCCGTTCCGGTTGTTCATCAATTGGAATCTTCTTAGATTCTTCATGACTCAAGCCAATAGGGCCTTTGAGGATGGCATCGGCCTGATCACAAATGTCCTTTGTAGCTTGTGGGAACGCTTGACCGGTTTCAAAGTAGGCACATCCCCCAAAAGCAGCAGGGAGCAGCTCAAATGAAACATCATTCCGTTGCTCAACAAGCTTTAATACTTTGATAGCTTCTTTAGTAATCTCCGGGCCAATTCCATCACCAGCCAATATTGCGATTTTATAACTTTTCATTCTTTACCTTTGTTTTGTTCAAAATTGTAACTTCTAAATTCGCCCGCTCCAGTTGACATGAAAAGGGGCGCAGTTTTTGCGATAGCAAAAATTATGAGGCTTTTTATTATTAGATTTAATATCTGTGTAAGAGTATATGATCTCTACCTTTAACATGTTTGAAAACACGATCACCTTTAAAAAAAACCATATACTGCTTTGCTCCTGTATAACCACCATAACTATTTTTTGCATTTACATCTACATCAACTAACCACCCAAGCCAAGAAACATCACCGCCATAGATCAGTCCTTCATTGCCATATGCCTTAACAGGTGCAGAAAATCGGTATTTAGCACTATCAGGATCTTTAAGAATCACCTCAAAATAGCTCTTAATTGCTTGCTCGTAATTTTGTGGTTGAGAACCAAAATTAGCAGTTGAACTTGGGTGTTTTAATGCGCTTGCACATCCATTTAATATAACTACAAACACAAAAATGAGATAAATTGACTTTAAACTCATTTAGTTCTCCTTTTTAAATCAAACCATTGTTATTATGCTGCTTTCCATTTTATATTACAGCCAATACTGGGAGCCTGATCTTGATTGATAGCTTGCCCTGCCAATAAACCATCCAGGACATTGCGTAAATCCTCACCCGTTAATGGCTCATCATTTTTTGGTGTCGCGCCATCAAGTCGGCCACGATAAACACAGGCCAAACCCGAGTCAAACACATAAAAATCGGGTGTACATTCCGCCTGGTAAGCTTTCGCTATATCCTGACTTTCATCGTACAGGTAAGCTGCAAAAGGATTCCCCCATTCAGCCATTAATTGTTTCATTTTATCCGGCGCATCTTGAGGATAATTTTCTATGTCATTAGCGCTGATTGCAACAACATTAATACCTTGTTGTTTGTATTTATTGGCAATATCAATCAGCTGCTGCTTTATATGGAGCACGTAAGGGCAATGGTTACAAATAAACATGACTACCGTCCCTCTATCGCCTTTGAGGTCTTGCAAAGAAAAATGGGAGCCAGTTACCGTATCAGGTAAATTAAAATCCGGTGCGATAGTGCCTAAAGGCATCATGCCAGAATTAGTTGCGGTCATATTTCCTCCTGAATATTTTAGATTTATTAGGAATGAAAATTTAATAACTTAATATATTATGTCGCAGGTTTCTTGTTCGTATTCAAGGCGCAGAAACAGACGCATAGCGAGCTATGCAACGTTGAAGACGGATAAAAAAACAAGTCAGAATGTAGTAAGTTATTAAATTTTCATTCCTTAGTAAGAAGCATGGTAAAAAAAGGGATATAATAACGCAGTTTATTAAATAATGAGGATAAAAAAATGACTGAAAACTGGATTGCTCCATCCATACTTTCTGCTGACTTTGCCCGTCTGGGCGAAGAAGTTGATAATGTATTGGCCGCAGGCGCCGATGTAGTACATTTTGATGTAATGGACAATCATTTTGTCCCGAATCTCACTATTGGACCCTTGGTTTGTAGTGCATTAAGAAAACATGGGGTAACGGCTCCTATTGATGTCCATTTGATGATTGAACCTGTGGATCGTATCATCCCTGACTTTATCGAAGCAGGGGCCAGTTATATTACTTTTCACCCGGAAGGTTCTGTTCATATCGACAGAACGTTGCAAATGATCCGAGATGCGGGCTGTAAAGCAGGCCTGGTATTTAACCCCGGCACCCCCCTGCATCACCTGGATCATGTTATGGATAGACTGGATATGATTTTATTGATGTCAGTCAACCCTGGGTTTGGCGGTCAATCATTTATCCCCAGTGCATTGGACAAGTTACGTGAAGTCAGAAAAAAAATTGATGCCAGTGGCCATGATATCCGCCTAGAAATTGATGGCGGCGTAAAAATAGACAATATCAGAGAAATCAAAGCAGCGGGGGCAGATACTTTTGTAGCCGGTTCTGCTATCTTTGGCAAAGGTGATTACAAAACCATCATTGACGAAATGCGTTCGGAAATGGCCAAAGCTTAGTTTTTAACACATATTGGACCACTCAAGATTTAATTTGAGTGGTCAATCCCGATTTTATCCCCTACATAAGCGGTAAAATCTGATCCAGCAATTTTCCATTAGTCACTAAAATCTGCTTTGGAAATACACCTTCCTTTCCTTTAAAATCAGTCACCGTAGCGCCAGCTTCCTGAGCAATCAAAGCACCTGCCGCGACATCATACAAATTTAATTCCTGCTCCCAAAAAGCATCGACTTGGCCATCGGCAACCATACAAATATCCATTGCCGCTGATCCAAACCGGCGCTGCCCAGTCGTTTTCTGGGCAATCCGGCAAAAACGCTCAAGATTGTTATCGGTTAAATAATTCCGTAAACAGGCAAATCCAGTGGCAATCATGGAATCTCCAAGCTGGTCTTCAGAGGACACCAAGATAGATTCACCATTTTTGAAAGCCCCCTTGCCTTTCTGCGCTGAATAATAATCATCTACAGTCGGCACATAAACTGTCCCAAAGACCAGTTCCTGATCAATTTCCAGGGCAACACTGATCGACCAAAAATATTGGCCTTTAGTAAACGAATGAGTGCCGTCAATAGGATCAACAATCCATCGGCTGGTCTGATTTTCAGTCTTCCCGCTCTCTTCCCCCCAAAACCCGAATTGGGGATACTCATGAGTTAGCTTTTCTTTTAAAAATGCCTCAACAGCGACATCAGCTTCAGTCACTAAATCACGAGGGCTTTTTTTAGTCACCTTTAGATTTTTCAGGTTTTTAAAATGAGACAAAGCTATTGAGCCAGCTTCACGGATAGTATTTTCAAGAAACGCGGGTGAAATGGTCATTTAATATATAGTAATATACGGTAATAATAATGTTATTATGTTTTGTACCGTTAAAAAAATCAATAGACTCGCGGTACGAAGTTTGATCATTCTAAACTAAAGACACTAATATATTCAATGATGAGTCGATCACACCACCTCAAACAGAGGTAATGTGATTGTCAGAAAACCTGACTTTGTGTTAGTGTAACTCTCGTAAATTAGGAGGATATTCTTATGACAATAAATAATAACATTTTAAGCTTAGCTATAATTTTTGCATCCGCAATCACCCTGTCAGGCACTGCGTCTGCATTGCCCGCAGGTACTGACCAATTACACATACAAACCAGCGACCCTAAAAAAAATGATGAAACTGCATTTTCTTACCTGGTTGAATGGAGAAAAGGCACTGAAGTAACCCATAGAGCCAATGGTTTGACATTTGTACACGGCCCAGACAAAAAAAAACCTACATCAGCGGTTGACGCCGCCCGTAAATTCGCAAAGTCCCTTAATGTAGCGATGACTTATGAATCACCAAGTGACCGAGGCGCCAAAGCGACAGAAACGAAAGGAAAACCGGAATTTCTGATTAGTAATACTGAAGGTTATGACTTTAATCATGTCACTACCCGAGATTACTCTAACCAAGAACTCAGCTACAATCTTCCAGGCAAAAGCTTTAGTGCCGCATCAGTTGATGTCGCTATTGACATTGTCTATGCTGCCGCTGTTGAGTATATGGAAGGTTTTACTATGGGCAAAGAAGCAAAAACCAAAGGTGGTTTTGTCAGAGTAACTATCGATGGAGACAAGCCTGTAGAAATAAAAACTGATGGCAAGACTAACGTGCAAATCGAAAATGAACTTGCTAAAGCCTTGGGATCCAAAGCCAGTTTTTCTAAGACCCCCATTTACCCCAATTACCGAGAGTCCGGATCAAGGAATTATAAGGACTTTGATGGTGGTGAGGTTCAGTTAAAGGCTCTGAATGCCAAGTCTATCACGATAGATGTCCATGACGCTGGTTTAGGAGTACTAACAAAATTCGACTTCCCTGATGTACATAAACCAACTGATGTTGCCAATAAAATCCCCTATTTGGTGGGTCTTTTAGTCTTCGGCATAGTCGGTTATGTTGTCTACGTAAACTATATAAGAGACAAAGGGGAAGAAGAGGATCAAGAAGTAGGCTGATCTAAGACCAGAGAAATATGGCTCTGATCCCGGAAAGAGGGACTTTAGCAGAGCGATTTGACTAATCGCGGCTAAAGCCCCTCCTCCTACGTTTATATTATTACGAACCCTCTCGGACTATTGTTTGGTAGCCCTTAATTTTCTAGCTTCTTTAGGACTACGAATCAATGACCGATAAATTTCCACGCGGTCACCTGCTTCAAGAGTTTTTTCCTTATCACAAACCTGCCCAAAAATTCCAACCTCTGCTTGTGCAAACTCGATTTCAGGATATTGCTGTAAAATTCCTGATAGCATTACCGCCTGCACGACACTAGCGCCGGCCTGTACTTCCAACTCCAAAACAACTTGCTCATCCGGCCTAGCGTAAGCCACTTCAATTAATAATTGCTGTTCACCCATAAACCTGCTTGGCCCGCTGAGTAAATGAACTGACCATGGTGTTGCAAATCTGATGAAAAACCGCACCAAAAGCCAAACTCACTAATTTTCCGGACATTTCAAACTCCAGATCTAGAGTAATTTTACTGGCATCCTCTCGCAACGGCATAAAATTCCATACTCCTTCCAAGTAGGAAAAAGGGCCATTAATCAAGCTAATACTGATTTTACCTCCAGCATCCAAAATATTTCGAGTAGCAAAATTTTTTGTAAAACCGCCTTTTGCTATCTGCAATTCTGCTTCAACAATGTTATCTTTTCTGCTGATAATTCTACTTCCAGCACACCAGGGTAAAAATTTTGAGTAGGATTCAACATCTTCAACAATATCATACATCTGGTGGGCCGAAAACTTTACCAGCGCACTCTTTTCTACGACAGTCATTTTATAGGATTCCGATCACGTTCAAAAATACAAAAAATACAGCGGCAGGAGAAATATAACAGACCAGAAATTTCCAGATTTGATAGTGCCAAGGGGTTTCCAATTCCAGTTCTTGCTGACTATCAGCTTTGTTCATCACCCATCCGGCAAAAACTGCAATACAGAAACCGCCGATAGGTAGCATCAGATTTGCTGTTAAGTAATCCAACAAATCAAAAATGGTTTTACCAAAGATTTTAAATTCTGACCCAACGTTAAATGAAAACACAGTCCCCAGACCAACAACCCAGGTAATTAGCCCAGACCATAAACAAGCCATTTCACGACTCATCTTTCGGTTTTCTATTAACCAGGCGACTGCCGGCTCAATCAGCGAGATTGAGGAAGACAAGGCTGCAAAGACTAAGAGCACAAAGAATAAGGTACCAAATATTAAGCCTCCACCCATATTACCAAATGCGATAGGTAACGACTGAAACAATAGCCCCGGACCAGCACTGGGCTCCAAGCCATTAGCAAAAACGATTGGAAAAATGACAATACCTGACAGCAGTGCAACGGCAGTATCTGCCCCTGCAATTATAAATACTGTTTTAGCAATAGACACATTTTTTGGTAAATAGGAGCCGTAAACCATAATCGCCCCCATACCCAGACTCAAGGTGAAAAATGCATGGCCCATAGCTGTTAAAACACTATCCCCTGTCACCTCGCTAAAATCAGGTGTGAACAAAAAAGCCAAGCCTTCCTGATACGCACCGCTGGTCATTGAATATCCCACCATTAAAATCAAAATAAAAAACAAGCTTGGCATTAAAAATCTTACCGCTTTTTCCAGCCCACCTTTAACGCCCTGAGAGACGACATACATGGTTACCGTCATAAACAGGGTATGCCAAAACATCAGTTGCAGGGGACTGCCAACAAAACCATCAAAAATCGCTTTTATTTCTGTAGCACTGGCATCGGAAAAACTTCCTGTAACCGATTTAAGCACATAGGAGCCTGCCCAGCCAGCAATTACACTGTAGTAGGAAAGAATCAAAAAACCAGCAATTACTCCTAGCCAACCCAAATAATGCCAGTTGGCATCAGCACCAGCCTCTTCAGCCAGTGTTTTCATGGTGTTTATAGGACTTTGGCGCCCCCGCCGACCCAACATGGTTTCGGCTATCATTATTGGAATACCAATAGCCAGTATGCATAGCAAATAGATAAAGACAAATGCCCCGCCGCCGTTTTCACCGGTAATATAAGGAAATTTCCAGATATTACCCAGGCCAACTGCAGAACCAGTAGCCGCTAGAATAAAAGCAAACCGAGAAGACCATTCGCCATGAATTGATTTATTTTCCGTCATTATTAGCCCCTGCCTCAAATCCCATATTTTTATTTATAAATGGCGTAAAATAACAAAATTATCAGATTACGTCAGTTTTAAAATTAAAATCACACCCGTATGGCAGGAAAAAAACCAAAAAAAGAAAGCAATACTATCGTCAAGAACCGGTATATTTCTCATGAATATTTTGTTGAAGAACGCTTTGAGGCTGGCCTGGTTCTGCAAGGTTGGGAAGTAAAAAGTATCCGAGAAGGCCGAGTGCAACTTAAAGAAAGTTACGTGTTCATTAAAAATGGTGAGGCTTGGATTTCTGGCGCCCACATTTCCGCTTTATCTTCTGCATCTACGCATGTTAACCCTGAAGCTATTCGTACCCGCAAATTATTATTGCACCGTCAGGAGCTCAATAAACTGATCGGTAATGTCGATCGCAAAGGTTACACCCTTGTACCGCTTTCTATGTATTGGAAACACGGCCGAGTTAAACTGGAATTTGGTTTGGCCAAAGGCAAAAAACTCCATGACAAACGCGCCTCCTCCAAGGAAAAAGATTGGCAACGGGAAAAAGCCCGAATCATGAAACATCATTAACAGACACTAAAGGGCACCTCTATTAATTCTGGCTGAGTAGGTATGCGTTTAAAATGTTTGAGAACGAGGCGAAGATCGCAGTTAATAGCAGGCTATTAATAAGATTTTCAACGAAGTTATCGAATATTTTAAGCGTATA
>VAPK010379946.1_pt1 | contig 16877 bp, 11 predicted proteins | sample 3395031 | NCBI WGS metagenome assembly VAPK01 (sample SAMN08290443, study PRJNA428436) | hydrothermal vent metagenome | isolation source: Deep-sea hydrothermal vent chimney 1 | place: Pacific Ocean: Juan De Fuca Ridge
CATTTTTTGGGTGTAATATTTTTCCACTCGTTGTCGGCCTGCCTGTTGAGCTTGATACCAGGCGGTCTCATCAGTAAGTAAGGATAGAGCTGCTTTGGCTGCTGCGTCCGGATCGGCAATGGGCACCACCACGCCACTTGCGCCCAGTGCCTTGTCTTCATCACTCATGCCGTAGATGAGTTCACTGCAGGCACCTACATTAGTTGCCAGGCAGGGCAGACCAGATGCATAGGCTTCCAGTATTACCAGCGGCAATGCCTCGCTGATTGAGGTTAATACCATTAAACCCAATTGCGGCAGAATATCAGCGACATTCTGAAAACCAAGAAATTTGACGTTGTCGCTTAGCCCAAGGCCACTTACCATTTCCTTGCATTCGCTGACGTAGGTGGGATCTTCTTCTTCGGGGCCGATAATCCAGCCTTCAGCATCGGGTAGTTCGTTACAGATGATACGCATCATGCGTATATAGGTTTTGATATCTTTGATTGGTACTACACGGCCGATCAAGCCCAGGATTTTTGGCACCCCAGGTTTACGTTTGGGGTATAGCGCATTGAGTTTCTCAAGGGCGATGCCGTTGGGAATGACCTGTGTTTTCGCCGCCTCTGCGCCATCATCGATCTGGCGGCGGCGATTGCCTTCATACAGTGAAATAATGGGTTCAGAAGATTGATAGGTGAGCTTGCCAATCAGTTCAAAAAAGCGAATCCATAACTGGCGAATATAACCGACCTCTTCATGCAATGTACCACTGACCTCATCTTCGGGATCGTGAATCCAATCGGCCTGGGCGAGATCAATTTTTCTCTCTTTGGTGTAAATACCATGCTCGGTCAGGATATAGGGGTAGTTGCGTAACTGACTGATAATGGTGCCCTGGAGTCCGGCGTAGCCAGTTGAAACAGAATGCACGATGCGTACCTCAGGCAGACTGCGGGCAATGTCGGCAAGCAGAAACAAGGGCGCATGCATGGTACGGATAGACCAGAAATAGTCGATAAATGAAGGTTCGGTACAGAATTTATCGTAAAATTCGGTAATGATTGCCCAGGCTTCCTCACTGTAAAGAAAACTCTGGCGGGTGACGCCATCAGCGTTGCCGAGTTCAAAAAATACATTTTTCATCACCTTGATGTCAACATGCTCGCCTATTTTGAATTGGCCGTGCATGGCCTTCATGGCGGCAAATGCCTGCGGGTTACCTGCCAGCGGGGTTGGGTGATGATCGTGATGCAGGTCCATTAAATAATGTTCCTGTAAATGGGTTACGTTGGTGGGTAGCTCATAGCGCATTTCGCCGTAATTTTCTTTTTGTCCACCAAGAAACACCAGTGCGAAGGTATATTGTGGCAGACCGCTAATAATTTGATGCACCCAGGAGGAAACCCCACCGCGGACATAGGGGTAGGTACCTTCGAGCATCAGACCAATATCTGCAATCGGTTTTTTTTTCGCGGAAGGTGTTTTTTTATCCAGATTTATAGCCAATACTGTAGTACCCCTTGAAGGGCTGGGTGAACCGGTTGCGGATTGTTTGATAACTCAGCCAGCAGTTTTCTAACGGTGTAAAAATTACGTTGCAGCCAGGCAGTTTCTGCCAGATAGGGTAGCACCTGATGTCTCGGCAGTCCCTGTTTAATGGCTTCGAGCAAGGATTCTTCTGCGGCCTCAGGCTGGCTGTTTTCGAGATGGATGCGCCCCAGTAAACGGAGGATACCGGCATCGCGTGTATGCGCCAGTACAGATTGGCAATTTTCGCTGGCCATGCCTAAAAAATGGGTTTTGACCCCACCCTGTGCTAACCCCAGATAGGCCATTTCCCAGTAGTGTCCGGCCAGTAATTTCTGTTGCGCAATTATCTCCTGCTGATTGTTTGCAGTTTTAGCCCGGGCCAGCATTTTCTGTGCATTTTTAATTTGATCACTGATGACTTTTTCTTTTTCATCCAACATGGCGTAAGCAAGCAAGCGTACATCGTCGCTGGTATCTTTTAATGCTTGTTGCAGAATCGCCACTGAGTCGCGATTGCTCATCTGCTTACTTGCCATCACGGCCTTGATGCGTTTTTCCGTGCTGCTGGCTTCGCGTAATACCTGGGTTAATCCACCTTGACTATAGAGAGGTTGAGTATTGACCTCACATGGGCGATAGGGCAGATCCGGATCATCAATTTCATCCCATAACAGATGTGCCCGTTTGCGCGGTAGATGTAAGGCCAGCATTAAACCGGTGCTAAGGCCGATGCTGCCAATAAAGGGGATAAAAAACTGGATAATAAAAAGAAAAAAGGCTGCGCGTTTACGCGGATACCGGTAGCGTTGTGGCATGTGTTGCCACAACAGCAGGGAAAACAGAAGACTGGCGCTCGCATGGCCGAGTAAATAACCGGGCAGATGGTAGGGTGCTGCAAAGTCAGCCAGCAGGGCGCTGATGCCTGCGGCTTCAAATACGATTGCTAGAATAATGAGCCAGACGGTCCCCATCCCATATCCTCTGTTTAATAAATTGATTCAGCGAAGACTGATCCTGCAGCAGATGTTGGGCTGTTTTTACCGGTAAGGCGGAAAGATTTACGCCATAGTCAGATTTTAATAAATTCTCCAGCCGCTGACGATAACCTGCCAGTCCCAGCTCATCGGTTAATGGCAGCAAAATAATTAACTGGCGTTGTTGTTCGCGCTGGCTATGGACAATAATATCGAGACCACGCTGCATGCGTTGGATTAGCTCGATAAACTGTTGTCCACCTTCGTCACTAGTGTCAATATCAAAAACTAGCAGCACCGACGGTATACCAAATTCGATCTGATCGTACGTGGCGCGGTTTAAATTCATCGCCAGGGTGGCAAAATCTTCATCTGCAATCGAGCTGATGACTGAATGTGTATTTAATAGATCGGCCATATGCCCGGCCAGTATTGCAAGCAGACGCAGGGTTTTTTTCTGGAAAGAGAAAAAAGGCATCATCTCGATGGCAAGCACTGCCCAGAGCTGGTTTTCAGCATCGATCAAGGGTACACAGGCAAGTAACTGACTATGCTCGTTGTCAGTCTCTTCATTGCTTACCTGTTCCGGGTGGATGCTGACCAACTTGCGAGTTTTGATGCAGTGGAGAATCAGCGGATCATTATGGCGGAGTGAGTCACTGGTGCCTAATTTTGCCCGTGGTTCTGTCATCAATAGGTTGGTCTGGTGTTTGTCTGTATCCGTCTGACTGGCAAACAAGGCGACTTTCTGCAGATTACCGTACTCCACCATCATCGCCAGTAGCGCCTGAGCAAGGCCTGGAGTCAAACTATCGATCGGCTCTGAGGATAATTTTTTACGAATAAAACGCAGACCTTCGCGCAGGCTGTGGCCACTGCCGGCAACCTGCTGTTCAAGCCGATCATGGGAAACTTTGAGCAAATGATAATTGCGGGTGAATTCATTTAAACGAACTTGACGGTAGTCGTTGGATTCCTGCAGACGTTCAATTCGGCGTCTCCAGACATCGCGGAACTCACCGACCAGCATGGCAATGGCCGTTAATCCAATCGCGTAATCATAGGGGAAAACCGACAGCTCAACCCATTCCAGACGCAGGCTTAGTGCGAGCACGGCCAGTACCATCAGGTCACTGATAAAGCCGAAGAAAAAACCGTAACGTAGGCCGACGATGACGGGTCCTAATAATGGCCACGGGAAAGGTGAATGGATAAAAAAAGGATCGTCAGGGCGGCTCCAGGCGCCTAAGCCAAGGGTGATGGCGGTGATCAGAAACATTTCAAACCAGGCGTGCCAGCCAGGTTTTGGTTTAAGCTTTTCCAGCCGGTTACGGTAGATTAAGGGTTCCATTTTTTAAGATGGTTTTTTTAGTGATATTTTTCCAGTATTATTTTCCATGTTCGGCAAAAACCATCCCGTCTAACAGATCATTCAATAATGTATGGGTGGCGGTGGCAATGCCTTCACGTCCCCAGCCGGTGCGTGCACCGGTGGCAGACCAGATTACTGGCTGCGCTTCGTACTTAATTAGTGTTTTTGCAACTGCTTGGGACTCTGGTTTTTTGTTGTTCTGTAAATCGATCACTCGCAGAGTGATTCCTACTGCAGGTTCGCCATCCAGCCCGGCTTTGTATCGCCATTCCTCAACTGTTCCAGTGATGGCGTAACGAAAGCCCTGGGTTAATGCCCATTTTAATGCAGAATTATAACGTGCTTGTTCGTCGAGCATGATTAAAACTTGAGATTGTGGTGTGCCAGGATAGTGGCTAATGTATTTGACACCACGACTACGTAATAAAGAAACCAGGATGGCTTCCACTCGTTCACCGGCTTGCGGAGTCTGTGACCGGTTAACCACGGGTAACAGTACCCAGCTGGCTCGATTATCCAGAGCTTTGTCACGATAGATCTGATCAACTGAACAGCCATTTAATAGAATGATCAGAGCTAGCCCAAGTATCTTCCATGCTGTGTTTATTGTCGCTTGCATTTTTACCTCAGTGATCGGTATGTTTTTGTCATTATCAGCGTTTGTTATCTGAATGTCTTTTATTAACGCCCAAAATATTTATTATAGCCTAACCATAGTGTATATGTACTGCCGGCTCCGCGATTGTCACTGTTATAACTGGTGGTTAATGCCAGTTCGTCATCACCGAATACGCGCCAGCCAAAACCACTGGTAAAAGCCCAGTCAAAACGACCGCTGATCCATTGGTAACCAGCATTCAGATCCAGCAACCAGTGTGGTGAAGCGAGCTGATGTGCAATAATACCGGGGGTCCCGTGCTGCAGGCTTGAACCGATACCAATGCGGCCATAACGATCGGTTAATATAGTGCTAAGCGAAGGGTTCGGGATGGTGAAGTAAGGTTGGAGATTTGCCGGTGCCTTTTCTATGGTATTAAGACGTGTCCATTGGATATTACTATATATTTTCCATTGGGGGGCATTGGCAAACAGGATATGGTTAATACTCATATCGACATCAATACCCTGTCCCAGGAAATCACCCCACACAGAATCATATCGACTCCAGCGTAGTTGACTGCTGATCGATGTGCGGCTATCCATCTGGTAATTACTCGCCACACCAAGATGATTCCAGTTGGCCAGTTCATAGGCGCTAGCCGTGGTTTTGCTGCGCTGTTGTAGACCGATTGAGAATTTTAAATCCAGTCCGCCATAAACCGGCAAGGTCTGGCTGAAACTAAATTCAGGCTGGTTACCATTGACACGTTGGTCGACTCCCAGACGCAAGGTTTTGCGGCTGCTACGACTCAACCAGTTATAGCTGAGGCGTATATTCTTTTCTTCCGGCCATTGTTTTACTAGACTGAGTTGCCCAGTTGTTGACAAGGTTTTAGCATCAATAAGCATCACACCATTATCGGTTGCATGGGCGTAGCGTAGCTGTTGGCCAAGTAGACTGATATCAGCAATACCTTCCGCATATAGTCCCCATTTTATGCCGTTTGGCTGCTGACTACGGATAGATGTTGTGGTGGCACGCAGCGCTTGCAGTTCATTTTCTGGGAGTTTTGAGCTGATATGGGTTAGCCCAAAATTCAAAGCCTGACCATGATAACCGTTCTGTGCCAGCGCCAGTGTTTTATCCGCCAGTGGTAATGGCTGATTAGCGTTAATTAATGTCTCAATGGCACTGCTGTCATATTGCTGTAATGCAAGCCCCAGACGTTGCCATGCTGGGAGTTCGATCTGTAAGTTATTGGCCTGTGCCTGTAGTTGCATGCTGAGTGAGCGGTTGTTATCGGCGATTGACCATTCGCTGAATAATGTCAGCCAGGTTTTTTGTGTTTGTTTGTTCTCAGGTTTTTTGTTGGCGAGAAAATGTTTAGCCATTTTCCAGCCGCTAGCGGTACCTTTAAACTCCCGCAGCAGAGCTAGATAACTTATTTCCCAGTTACGACTAGCTTGCTTGCTGGATACACGCTGCGGGTGCTGTTGCATCCATGCCAGGATATAGCGGCGTACTCGCCAGGCTGCCAGCGTTTTCCCGCTCTGTTGCAATGCATAGGCATAATCTAGTAACCAGGGCCAGTCTTGCTCATGTTTGGCTAGTGATTTCCGGTACCAGCGCAGCGCAATATTGTACTGCCCCAGTGCGGCCCAGCCGGAGGCTTGAACATCGAACAGTGAAGAGTTTTGTCCGAAACGATCAATACTTCTGATTAATGCGGTTTTTAGTTGCGGGTTGTCTTCTTTATGTTGTTTGATAAGCAGCCACAGTAGAGAGACTTCAAGTTGGATATTATCGGCTGACAGTAGGCTGGCTTGTTGCAAATAGCGTATTGCCTGCGGCCATTGTTTTTGTTCGCGTGCAATATTGGCGAGTGATTGCCAGTATTGACTATTCTTTTTAAGTCTTGCGGTGTGTGGGCCATTATTTATGCGTCTGGCAATGTCTTCAGCATAATTCCAGTGATGGGTTTTGCGGGCGTACTGGCTGGCATAATGTAATGCGCGGATTGCATAATCTGGTTGAAACGAACGCTGCCAGCCTAGCATGGCCAATTGGGTGCTTTTTTCATATTCTTTTCCACTGCTATATAAAACCATTAGCTGATCAAGCATGGTCAACGTGATGCGCTGTTTTTTAGTGCGGGATAATAAAAAATCATAAATATCATCAATCTGATCGGTATCTTCTAAAAACCATGCCATTTCGGTGCGTGCTTTCCAGTAGGCATTTTTATTAGCTCTTCTGACAACCGGATGAGCCAATAATGTTGCCTGTGCTTTTTCCGCTTCATCTAGAAACCAGTATATATTTTTCAGGTCAAGTAATTGTTTATCGGTGAGGCCAAAGCGCTTATCAATAATTTCATATGTCTTTGCTGCTTGTGGTAATTTTTGCAAGTTGACATACAGACCGGCTAAAGCCGCCCAGATGTCTTTCTGTTGCGGATGTTGTTTTAAATATTCCCGATAATTAGTCTCAACCTTATCGGTCTGTCCCTGAATTAGATAGAGACCGGTTAATTCTTTTTGCGCGGCCAGAGTTAAGGGCTGCTGTTTTGCAAAATATTCATAAAGCTTGATGGCCTGTTTATAATGAAACAGACCAATGGCTAATTTTAGTGCACGCTGTTCTGCTTCTGTTGTAGGCGAGCTGCTATTCATACTTAGCCAGTACCACTGTTTTAGAGCCTTATCAGGCTGTCCGTTCCATTCATACAGGCGAGCAATGCGTGTGCGTTCCTCTATCGTTAGTGCTGGATGTTGCAGACGGATGTCCGCTAGATGGGCGGCAGATTTTACTTGTCCGGTGGCAAGTTTTAGTTTTATTAATTCACGGATGTAGTTCATATTATCCGGTTCAAGACGGACAGCCGTGGTCAGCCAGCGATCCTGCAGATCAGTACGCCCGGTTTGTTGGGCAATCGAAATGGCTAATTGCAGCAAAGTACCGCTGCGTGGGTTGTGTTGAACATAATAGGGGGTTTTCTGTAAGGCATTATTTGGGTTGCCGGTTGCTAATAATGTTTGTAATAACCATGTGGCCAATTGCGGTTTATTGCTGCTGGATGTACTGGTCTGATAGGCCTGTTCGAGCCAGTTTGCCGCATCAACCGGGTGATTCTGTGCCAGAGATAGATCGGAGGCTTCAAGCATCCAGCTAACTTTCTGTTGTGGTGTGGTGGCTAGCAAAATTATTTTTTTGATAATAAGCAGCTGCGTGGCCGGGGCTGCCCAGCGCCTGGCCATGTCATAAACTGTTTTGAGTTCGGTTAATGTGATTGCTGCCTGGGTGGCCTGGTTAAAGGCTGTTTGCAGATCGGTGAACAAAGTTCGTCTGCTTTTTCCTTTGCTGGCAAAATAGCGTTGGGCAATCAGTTTTACATATAAATTATAAATCTGCGTTTTAAATTCGGCAGGAGGATTGGTGAGCAGCAAATTAATGATACTCATAGCCTGCGTCAATTGACCGGTGACATACAGTTGTCTGGCCAGAGACAGGCGTAATTCGGTGTTGTCGGGATCTGATTTTAGTAGTAATTCCAGGTAAGCAATGGAGATGGCATCCGGTGAATCAATATATGCGGGATCACTGAAGATAGCTTTTTTGGGGAAAAGTAGTGCCAGCGTTAGGCCGATAACCACTACCATTGAGATTAAAGCTGGAACATTAACCAGATATTCTCGGCGGTACTCTTCACCGCGCAGGGTTTTGAGTTTAACGGCAGACAAGTTTCGCATTCTTCAGCATTTTCACTGGTAATGAAAAAATTTGCTGCATTCCCTGCGTTTGGCTGTGGTAACGATGGCGGCTGGTTTTTAACGTACAGGCGCTGGCCGGAGCGACAGTCAGGCTGATAGCAACATTTGCTGACAGACTTAACTGAACGTTTTTCTTGTTACGCCGCCAGTATTTAACGACGCCATTGGTATCCACCAAATGAAGTTGGGTATCGGGTTTTGACTGCAGATACAAGCGCGGCCGGGTTGAACTCAGGCTGACATAAACACCATCTTTGGTCATACGGTAACCGGCAATACCGCTGCTGCGAGTCAAATCAGGCCAGCCCATATTTTTTGGCAAGCGTAAAGTATGAATATAGATTGCTGTGTTTATGGACCAGCTACCATCTAATTGCTGTGCCAGACTGGCCTGGTAAAAAGCATTGGCGCGTTGTGCATACTGGCTCAGGTAAAGTGGGATGGGTTGTTGTTTCAGGGCCCAATCATAGACCTGTTTTAGCGCGTTGATTGAGGCGAGTTTGGTGCCCGAGTAGAAATGGTAATAAATACCAATCGGTTTTAAACGGCGTGGTGATTCTAGTAATTTGAAGGATTTGATAGCATTGCGATAACCATAATAGGGTCCGTGCCAATCATTGGTATAAACATTTTCATTGAGTACCGGAGCATAAATTTGCATGCCGCCGTCAGTCGGACGGCCTACTGGCCAGACCATGGAAATGGAATTACGATAAGGCAAGGGCCAGGTATCGCCACCATTTACGTTGAGCAGGCCGTCATCAACGGCCATCTTAATCGCACTGGCACCCGGTAGGGTATTTCCTGACCAGAGTATCATTCTGACAGGTTTGTTTTTGGGTGCAAGACGCTGATTTATATAATTGGTTGAACCGATGATTTCTCTTTTTAAATTTGGAGTGTACCCGGGTACTGGCATGGTGTAACCATAATCAGCCTCACCGACATTATAATCGCCATCAAAAATTTGCCAGAAAAAAGGATGGCTAAAGGTATGGGTGGCTACTTCAACATAGGGTAGCCTGAAGATAGAGCGGGCAATCTTTTCCAGCTGTGGAGATTGTTTTGGATAGAGTCCTTTGGCACCAATTTCAGCTTCAATGATGGAAACCGTGGTGGGTAGTTGATAGTGATTAAGAATACGTTTGCGAATTACCGCGCCGGCATATGGCGTTCCGGGTAGTTCGGCATGCGAGACAAAGCCATCTCCGTCAATGTGTACGGTAAGAATGCGGCGGCCGCTTTCGGTGCTGATATCCACGGCTGGAATGTTGCGCAAACGTAGACTTTTGCGTAAAAATTCGAACGGATTAAATAACCATTTTGAGGTTCCATCAGCCTCGTCTACCGTCACATAAGGTGACAGGGCATAACCACCCCAGTTATCAATTACAATTGGGTCGATTTTTATAGTCGATTTTATTCCCGTTGATGTTTTCAATTGTAACCAGCGCTTGGCGCTTGCCTGGGTGGATGCAATATCGGGTATCTGAATGTGCCGCACTCTTAGTTTGGCCTCAAACTGGCCAACAGATCCTTGTCGCTGGCTGAGGCTAATTTTTTTAGCGGACAGGTCATTGAGTGACTTTATATTAAACAGTTTATTGCATCTGGCAGCAGCAGGAAGCTCAGCGAAAATTGATATATACAGCCCATTTTCGCGTTGCTGTTTAAACCACTGACAGAGATTTTTTTTGGATAATTTTAAGGGTTTGCCGCTAAACCAGCTGACAATACCCGCATAACGTCCGCGCAGATTCATTAGCGGTAACGCTTGTCGGTTGATATTCAGATAGTCAAGTTGATAGCCCATATATTCCAGTGGTTCCGCCAACCGGCGATGTGTGTTGCTCTCATAAATATCATCCTTTTTATTATCATACAGAGCCAGAATTTTGCGCGGTTGTGGTTGCAGCCGCCCGCGCCCTACACTGTTCAGATGACCATCGCTGATCCAGGGGCTAAATCCCAGTGAGACAATTTTCTGGGCGAGTCCAGTAGCTTCCTGCCAGCGATCATCCGGCAGATAATCAACCACAGTTATCGGCAGATGGTAGTTTTTTTTAATACGATTTAACCTATTTATCAGCCACTGCCGATCAGTAGCCGATACCTGGGTATAGCCTTCCTTATCTCCACCAAAAGCAGAAAACAACGATTCAGCCACTACACCATTAATTTGACTGGCAATGCGGGGGATAATGCCAAAACCGCGGTTAATGATAATGATGGCCTTGGGCCAACGAGTTTTTATATTTTTAATGATGCGCACCAGACCCTGTTTATAAGACTCACGCTGCGCATCTGTTTTGGCAACCAGCTGATAGCTGTCCAGGGTATCCAGAAATACACCTTGATAATCACTATTTTTGGCTGGCTTGACGTAGTATTGCCAGAGAAAATTGGAAACGGCCGGATTACGGAGATCAAGTATGCGGCTGGCCCAGTTGGGGTTGTTGCCGGAGGTCCAGCCACTATTCAGTTTATCGTATTGTTTGTCCGATTTAGCAATTTCACCGATGCTAACATAAGCTAGCACCTGCACACCGGCGCGCTGAAGTTGTTGGCGTTCAACGGGCGTGACGTGATCAGGCTGCACGATGAGCTGGTCAAAGTTCTGTAATGCCTGCAGTGGTAACGAATCTCCGTAAAAGAAAGCGATATCAGGGGCTGAAGCGGATGATTGTGAATGTTCCCCTGCTACAGACAGGCTGGACAGCGTTATACTAAAAAGTAAAAAAATCGCGCTGCAAATACGCATATTCGGAAAATTGGAAGACATTTTTTGTAATTCGTTAGTTTGATTCAGGCAAACTATCCAACAGGGTGGTGCTTGTTTAAGGGATTAGATATTTTAAATAACTGTTCCAAAAAGGCACCTAATCGTAGAGAACGTGGGTAAATCTCGGCGATCAGCGCAATCAATAAAGAAAGAACTGATCGAGAAGAGTCCCAGGCTGGATGACAGTATAAATGAAATACTCCGTGCCGTCAGACGGCGCATGCGTCAGATTTGCGAGGTCGGCCGAAGATGTTGGGTGTCTGGCCATTGCTGTGCAGTCTACTTGAATGCGAATATGGAGCGAAACCAGGCGTGGTTTTTTAAACTAAAACGAAACTTATCGCTCAGTTATAACGACGCAGCAATGGTCGGTATTGATTAATTAATTCATCTTCACCACCCAGCAGGATGAATATTTTAAGCATGGCCTTGCGGGCATATTGATCATCAAAATTCTGATCCATATCCATGATGGCTACCAATGTTGCCAACGCCTGCTGATAGTTTTGTTGCACGACATAATGTGCCGACAGTTGTTTTTTCAGTTCAAGATAATCACCTGACTCTACCGCCTGTTTTTCAAGTATGGCGGTATTATTTTCTGGGCTTGAGCCAGCTGCGGCAATGGCTAAAAATTCAAGTTGATGCTGTAATTCAATGATATCTTTGTCAGCGGCGATATTTTCGGGCAGCGTGCTGATTAAGCGGATGGCTTCCTGATAACGCTGTTCATGTTTTAGCAGTTTGCACAGCGCCAGTGGCAGACGGGGATTGAATGGATCATTAACAATTGCTTCGCTGATCATGGCATAGGCTTGGGCATGCTCGCCTTGAGCGTAGTATTTGATGGCGGTTGTCAGAAGTTGGTCTGATTCCCGCGCCACATGCCGATCCAGCATGTGTTGCAGATCGGTTTCTGATTGGTAGCCGTGCAGGGTTTCTACAATTTGGCCGTGGCGAAACAATTTCAGGGTCGGCACACTGGCGATACCATATTCCTTTGTGATTTTAACCTCCGTGTCAGCATCGATATTTATCAGTAGCAGACGACCGCTATAGTGATAAATCAGTTTATCCAGGATCGGATATTGACGTAGGCAGGGTCCCGCTTTCTCTGACCAGAAATTCACCAACACTGGACCGGTACGGGAGTTTTCCAGTACCAGGGTTGCAAAATTATCGCTGCTGGCGCAGTGGATATGGGGTGAGTCGAGCGTGTATTCAATCATTAGTAATAGCCTACCATAAACATTAAAGCCCAAGTTATACACTAAGGTACTATATTATTGCCTTTGATCATATAAAATTTTTTATATAATCAATTGCTTGCATTATTTGTGAGAATTCGTTCCGTGACTGTCTATGCCCTTATAAATTGCCCCTATTATTCTGCTAAGCAAAGAGTGTTGTATAGTGCAAGGCAAAATTTCAGGGCGAATCTGATTGGCGTGTATGCGTGTTGCGCTGATAAACATTCCAGATTTTATTTTAGAAATCGACAGTACCTGCGGGTACTCAAAGCGAGGTAGATGAATATGATTAAACCAATTGGTTCCGACGAATTACAGCCTCTTTTCGTATACGACACGAATGAGCACGAAAAATTGAGCAAGGAAGCGGAAAATCTGCCTTCCGTTGTTATCAGCTCACAGGCCGCTGGCAATGCGGTCATGATGGGTGCAGGTTATTTCAATCCGCTCAAGGGCTTTATGAACGTGGCTGATGCCATGGGTGCAGCAGAAACCATGACTCTGAGCGATGGCTCGCACTTCCCGGTTCCGCTTTTGTGTTTGCTGGAAAACACAGATGCCATCAAGGATGCTAAACGCATCGCTCTGCGTGATCCCAACGTCGAAGGCAATCCGGTACTGGCAGTGATGGATGTTGAAGCTATCGAAGAAGTCAGCGATGAGCAGATGAAGACCATGACGCAGAAGGTTTACCGCACCGAAGACATGGATCATGTCGGCGTTGCTGCGTTTAATTCTCAGGGCCGTATGGCCGTATCCGGCCCGATCCAGGTGCTGAATTTCAGCTACTTCCAGACTGAATTCCCAGATACCTTCCGCACCGCCGTTGAAATCCGCAACGAAATCAAGGAGCACGGCTGGAACAAGGTAGTGGCCTTCCAGACGCGTAACCCCATGCATTTGGCGCACGAAGAACTCTGTCACATGGCGATGGATCGTTTGGGTTGTGATGGCCTGGTGATTCACATGCTGCTGGGCAAACTCAAGAAAGGTGATATTCCTGCCCCGGTTCGTGATGCTGCCATTCGCAAAATGGTCGAACTGTATTTCAAACCCAATACCGTGATGATCACAGGTTACGGTTTCGACATGCTTTATGCCGGTCCGCGTGAAGCTGTGTTGCATGCTTATTTCCGTCAGAACATGGGTGCCACCCACTTCATCATCGGTCGTGACCATGCGGGTGTTGGTGACTATTATGGTGCATTTGACGCGCAGACTATTTTCAAGGAAGAAGTGCCAGAAGGCATGATGGATATTGAAATCTTCGAGGCCGATCACACCGCTTATTCCAAGAAGCTGGATAAGGTAGTGATGATGCGCGAAGCGCCGGATCACACTAAAGAAGATTTTGTACTGTTGTCCGGCACCAAGGTACGTGAAATGTTGGGTAATGGTATGGCTCCGCCGAAGGAATTTTCACGTCCTGAAGTGGCGCAGATCCTGATGGATTATTATCAAAGCCAGAAAGAATCTGCCTGAGTTTTTGACGCATCGTGCAGGTACAAAAACCCCGGTAACTACCGGGGTTTTTTTATGCCTGTTTGGCGGCGTACACCTTTGTCTGGCATAATCGCCGGTAAAGGAGAAAACAGAATGGAAGCACTTCTTCTGATAATTGTGGTTGCCCTGGTTGCATTTTTTCTTATGACGCCTAAAAAGTAAAATTTGCGATAAGGCATCTCAATCATTATTTTCAGATATTTTTCAATGGTTCGCATTCATATAAGAGGTATGCTGGTGCATAAACGTGGAATAGGTCAGAAGGTTGTTTTTGGTCTGGCGGTGATTTGTTATCTCATGGCCCTGGCCTGTGTACTAATGTCGACTTATTTATACCTAGGCGCGACAGCCAATGATCCGGTTGTGGCTGCATTTGCCGCATCAGTTGTCTTTTTTATTGGTAGTGGGATTGTGTTGCACATGATGGCGAGTACCGATCTTCCTGATCTACGAATTAAATAGGCATACTTGCCGGGCAGCAAAAAATGGCTATCCTGCTTTTCAAGCTTAATGCAGTACCCGATGATGAAGCCCATGATATCCGTATGTTATTGACGGATAACCAGATAGATTATTATGAAACCTCCGCCGGTAACTGGGGCATTTCTCTGGCGGGAATTTGGTTGCGCAATGATAATCAGCTGGAACAGGCTAGAGATCTGATTGATAACTATGAACAGACACGCTACCAGCAGGCACGTGCAGAATATGATCTGCTGCGGTCCGAGGGACGGCAGCGCACGCTGGTAAGCATGTTGAGGGAAAGCCCATTGCGCTTTCTGGCTTATCTTGTCGCGATTAGTCTGATTCTGTATTTCTCGATCAAACCATTTTTGGCACTTGGCACATAAATCCGGTTTGAGGGCATTTTAGCCAAGCAGATTAAAGCTTTTCCGAATAATCAATCTTGACTATACAATAATACTGTTTCCCTGCCGGTGTTTGAACTTGGATTTCATCATCCATTTTTTTCTTTATCATCGCCTGCGCCATAGGTGAATCAATGCTGATCAGCCCCTCCCCGGGAGCAATTTCATCGGGTCCCATGAGGCGATAGCGGTGGCGTTTGCCCTGCTCATCCTCTAACGTCACCCAGGCACCGAAAAATATCTGTTCCTTAGTGCTGGGAGGGCTGTCAACGATGGTGAGATTGGGCAGACGTTTTTGCAAATAACGGATACGGTAATCGATTTCACGTAACTGTTTTTTGCGATAGATATATTCGGCATTTTCAGAACGATCGCCTTCTGCGGCAGCGGCAGACAGGGCCGCAGTGACTTCTTTGCGCAATTGCCAGCGTTGTCTCAGTTCCAGTTGCAGACGTTCGAAACCGCTGGCACTAATATAAGGGGATTTTATCGGAGCCGGGGGGCGATAGCGTGACATAATATTATTTTATCTGAAAAACAAGATTATAGTGTATCCCGGGGGGATGGTCAGTCTGTCAGGCAAGATTCAGTCGTTCCTGTCAGGTGTTTTGTGCAAGACATTTTGCTAGTATCGGTCATGCAGTCAGGGGAAATGCTTTATAAATGGGCAAATAGAACAGAGATTTCCTTTGTCAGTTAACTTGGTCATGAAATACGAGCAGAAAACGATGTCAGATAAAAAGAAATCCTCCGATCCGGGAAAGTTGGACAAGATCATTGCTGATGCGCGACGCGCGGCAGAAGAGCGGGATAAAGGTTACCGGGCGCAGGCACTGAAACTCTATCCCTGGATCTGTGGCCGTTGCAGCCGCGAGTTTACGCGTAAGAATCTGCATGAGCTGACTGTGCATCACCGGGATCATAATCATGATAATAATCCCAGTGATGGCAGTAACTGGGAATTGCTGTGTTTGTATTGTCACGACAATGAACATTCTCGCTATCTGGATGCTGGCAGCAGCTTGAGTGGAGACAGTCAGGCGGCTAGTGCGACCCAAAATCCATTTGCAGCACTCAAGGCTATGATGGACAAAAAAGACAATTGATTGGCTGAGTGATATTCTAAATACGTGCTCCGAATTCCTGTCCAGTCAAAACCGTTCGCCCTGAGCTTGTCGAAGGGTAAATAGCGTCAAATATTGCTATTTCAGGTTTTACATTCATGGTTCGACAAGGCTCTCCTGAGTAAAACCGAAGGGCTCACCACAAACGTAAAACTTTATAGTGGGCAGAAATTCGGAGCACGTATTTAGTCAGGCTGTGCTTATGGTCTGTTAGGAGATATAACCGGGATTCAGGATGAGGTTCCAGAATGTATCGACAGTTTTTTCAGCTGGATGATTACCCTTTTCGCCTGACGGCAGATAGCCGTTATTTTTTCATGGCTGAGAGTCACGCTCGCGCCATTGCCTACCTGAATTATCTATTGCATACAGGAGATGGCATTGGCGTCATGACCGGTGAAGCTGGCGTTGGCAAGTCGTTGGTGCTGGAACAGGTTCTGGCTGAGTGTAAGACCGATATTGTAGTGGCGCGGGTTAGGCAATCGCAATTGACCAGCAACGAGTTTTTTCTTGTCCTCTGCCGACAGTTTGATTTGCAGCCCGAGGACTATCACAAGGCAAGCCTGATTGATACCTTGTATCGGTTTGTTAACCAGCAGCATTTTGCCGGGCGCAAAGTTTTATTGGTCGTTGATGAAGCCCACCTGTTGCAACACCAGGTGCTGGAAGAAATTCGTATGCTGGCCAGTCTGGAGAAATTTGGCCGCAAGCTGATCAATGTGATTCTGACGGGTAGTCCCGAGCTGGACCAGTTACTGAATGCGCAGCGTAAGGATGCTCTCTCGCAACAGGTTCGCCTGAGTTGCCGTTTGCAGCCGTTGACTGAGAAAGAACTGGATCACTACCTTGAATACCGCATGTGGATCGCCGGCGGTGAGCATACGGTATTATTCCCGGCGGATACTCTGCCGTTGATCATGCACTATACGGGCGGCATTCCCCGCCTGATCAACGTTCTCTGCGATATGGTTCTAGTGGCCGCTTTCATGCGTAATAGTCGTTATATTGATACGGATTGCATCCAGGCAGCGGTCAAGAAATTGGGCTGGCAGGCCTACGAAAAGCGTGAGCTTGCTTCGGTGGGGCAGCTTTCGTCTTCACAACTTACCAACCAGGC
>VAPK010595595.1_pt1 | contig 16874 bp, 15 predicted proteins | sample 3395031 | NCBI WGS metagenome assembly VAPK01 (sample SAMN08290443, study PRJNA428436) | hydrothermal vent metagenome | isolation source: Deep-sea hydrothermal vent chimney 1 | place: Pacific Ocean: Juan De Fuca Ridge
AAGTAATGCACAGGAATGCTTGCAGGCCATGCGGGGAGACCTTCTGTCAGGTCGAGAATCGGATGCTTTTAAAGGCGTGTCCATCGACTCACGCACTCTTAAAGCCGGACAATTATTTTTCTGTATCCAGGGGCCAACCTTCGACGGCCACGCTTTCATCCGCCAAGCGGTGGAGAAAAAAGCCGCGGGGATTATCATTTCAGACCAAGCACAACCGGCTCTCTCCAATCAGGAGACCGGCGCGCCTTTTATGATCCGAGTGAACGATACTTTGTCCGCACTGCAAGACCTGGCCCGCTTTCACAGGCAACGGTTGCCCGTTCGTGTTATCGGCATAACCGGAACCAACGGAAAATCCACGACCAAGGAAATGATCGCGTCCATCGCGGAAACCACCTTCAAAACCCTGAAGACCAGAGGCAACCTGAACAACCACATCGGCCTGCCTCTCAATGTATTGGAACTGGACAAAACGCATGAAGTGGCCGTGCTCGAGATGGGCATGAGCGCGGCAGGGGAAATCAAACTACTCGCGGACATCGCCAAACCCGATATCGGCGTCATCACCAATATTTCCGAGGGACATCTAATTCAATTGAAAACCCTGAAAAACGTGCAATCCGCTAAAGGCGAACTGTTCGATGCGCTCAATGACGAGGCAACCGCCATAGTCAATGCGGATGACCCACTCGTGCTGGAACTTGCAACTTCACTGAGAGCCTCTGTCAAATGCCTGACCTTTGGCATCAACAACAAGGCCGACGTTAAAGCGGACGACATAAAAGCAACCGGCGGTGGACACGATTTCAGTGTTTCTCTCTTGGGCGATGCTTTCGATGTCAAACTCCCCTTTCTTGGGTTTTGCAATATCTACAATGCCCTGGCGGCATTGGCAACCGGGCGTTCTCTTGGAATCGGAACGGCAGAAATGCAAGCGGGCCTTGCCAACTGCAAACTGCTTTCTCAACGGTATGAAATTTTCCAGCACGATTCCATGACCATCATCAACGACGCCTACAACGCAAATCCAAAATCGATGCAGGAAGCTCTGGCAACATTGGTTGAATACCCCTCCCCCGGACGCAGGATTTTTGTGATCGGCGACATGCTGGAGTTGGGCGACTCAGCGCAATCGTCGCACACCCACCTGGGAAAAGAAATCGCCAGACAACCCATCGACATGCTGGTCACCGTGGGCGAACTGACTGCACTGACAGCCAAAGGAGCCCATGCAGGTGGCATGCAAGAAAAGCAGATCGTCGCTTTCGACAAACGTGAAGAAGCTTCTGAGTTTTTACGGGAAAACACCCTGCCTGGAGACTGCCTGTTGTTCAAGGGTTCTCGCGGATCGGGAATGGAGAAAGTCTTGAAAGAATTGATTCATCCTGAGGCATTTTAAAAATCATGTTTTATCATTTTTTCTATCCACTCAGTTCAGACTACCCCATATTCAACGTGTTCCGATACATCACGTTTCGGTCGGCGTACTCCGGGGTGACCGCGCTCATACTCAGCCTGATTCTTGGGACTTACATGATCCGCCTCCTGCAGAAATACCAGATCGGTGAAAAAATACGCAAACACGGGCCCGAGCATCACCACGTCAAATCGGGCACACCCACGATGGGAGGAGCGCTGATCCTTTTCACCTTTTTATTGTCCACCCTCCTTTGGGCCAATTTATCCAACAGTTACATCTGGATCATTATTTTTTCAGCGGTGGGGTTCGGAGCGGTTGGGCTTTTTGACGATATTTACAAACTGCGAACGGGTGACGGATTGTCCGTTAAAACAAAGCTCATTTGCCAGACCTTGTTGGCTCTGGTCATCGGCGTCTATCTGGTTTACTACGATCCTTCCCGGGCGGAATACGCCACAACGCTGTCCGTGCCCTTCTTCAAACAATTGCAACCGGACCTTGGAATCGGCTATCTTTTCTTTATTGTTTTCATCATCGTTGGAACATCAAACGCCGTCAACCTGACCGACGGATTGGACGGACTGGCCATTGGCCCTATCATCATCGCCACCCTCACTTACACGGGGATTGTCTACCTCAGCGGACATATTAATTTCGCCAATTATCTGGACATTCAATACATCCGCGAAGCAGGCGAGATCGCCGTTTTGGGCGCCTCCGTACTGGGAGCCAGCTTAGGGTTTCTCTGGTACAACTCCTATCCCGCGCAGGTGTTCATGGGAGATGTCGGCTCCCTGTCTTTGGGCGCTATTTTAGGAACCATCGCCGTGATCGTCAAACACGAACTACTTTTGATCCTGGTGGGCGGAATTTTTGTGATCGAAGCGCTTTCCGTCATCATCCAGGTCGGATACTTCAAATACAGCGGCGGCAAGCGCGTCTTCAAAATGGCGCCGTTGCACCATCACTTTGAACAATCGGGCTGGGCCGAACCCAAGGTCATCGTCCGCTTCTGGATCGTTGCCGTTGTTCTGGCGATGATCGGATTGAGCACTCTGAAATTACGCTGAACAATGGAATTGGATAATAAAAAAATAACTGTGATCGGTATGGGGCGTTCGGGCATCGCTTCGGCCAATTTCCTGGCAGGGAAAAAAGCCCAGGTGACTCTCATCGATCATAAGAAACGAAAAGACCTGGAGGAGGCAATCGCAAAGGTGATTCCATCGGTGCGCATAAATTTTGAAACGAACACCCTGCCCGGCGATGAAGACTTGATCGTCCTCAGCCCCGGAGTAGACATCCATTCGTCCTTCCTGGAACCCGCCCGCAGGCAGGGCATCCCCATATGGAGCGAAATCGAATTGGCCAGTCGGTTCACCTCCATCCCGATCATCGCGGTGACCGGGACCAATGGAAAAACGACCTGCACGACGTTGATCGGGAAAATACTGCAAAAGGCGGGGAAAAAAGTTTTGGTCGGAGGCAACATCGGGATTCCTTTTATCTCCTTAATCGACCAAAAAGGAATCGATTATCTGGTTCTGGAAATTTCCAGCTTTCAACTGGAAGCCATTGAAAATTTCAAACCCAAAATCAGCATCGTGTTGAATATCACCCCAGACCATTTAGACCGACACAAAACGTTGGCGACGTATATCGCTCTCAAGGCAAGAATCAATGAAAACCAAACGGGCGACGATTTTTATCTCCTGAACACGGACGACGCCAACACAAAAAACCTTGGGCAAAATTCACCTGTAAAAAAGTTTTATTTCAGCTCCAAATCCAAAGTCCACCAGGGCGCTTTTTTGAAAGAAAACCATCTCATACTCTTGAAGGACGGCATCGAAAATAAATTTTGCGCGGTTGAGGACTTGAACCAGGTCATGCAATGGCAGGTGGAAAATGTTCTTGCGGCATCGCTTGCCTGTTCCCTCCTCGACATCCCGGCGGAATCTATCGCCGAATCGCTCAGACAATTTACCGGCATGGAACACCGCATGGAATGGGTGCGGACGGTTCGTGGAATTGACTTTGTGAACGATTCCAAAGGAACCAACGTGGGCGCTGTCCAAAAATCCCTGGAGTCCTTGAGCCGCCCAATCATATTGATTGCGGGAGGTAAAGATAAAGACTCTGATTTTTTACCGTTGAAACAAACACTCAAACAAAAAGTAAAACATTTGATCCTGATAGGAGAAACCCGATCCAAATTTCGGCAGGTTCTCAACGGATCTTTCAGCTATGAAGACGCAGACACTTTGGAGGAGGCAGTGCATCAGGCGATGGGCAATGCGGCTAAAGGAGATGTGGTTCTCCTTTCGCCCGCTTGCGCCAGTTTTGACATGTTCCTGGATTACGCCGATCGCGGGAACCAGTTTAAAACCATCGTCCACCAGCTTTAAAAGGAACATGGAATCTTGAGTCAATCGAACACAAAACATCAAGGCTGTGATTTGCTTCTCTGCATCACCGTGACCATTCTGGTTCTTTTCGGGCTCGTTATGGTATTCAGCTCAAGCGCGGTCTATGCCCTGGAAAAACATCACGACTCCCTTTACTTTTTAAAGCGACAGTTTATCTGGCTGGTTCTTGGGTGCGGAGTTCTATGGTCCGCCCGAAAAACCAACTACCATCATTGGGAACGATTCACCTATCCCATCGTGCTGGGGACATTCCTTCTTCTTTTAGCGGTGATGTTCTCAGGATTGGGCGTGGAAGGAGGAGGAGCGCAGAGGTGGCTGGACATGGGTTTTATTGCGTTTCAACCCTCCGAGCTTGCCAAATTTGCTCTGGTTTTATTCGTGGCCAAATCTCTGGTCAAACGTGCGGACAAACTGCGTAACTTCGCATACGGATACCTGCCCAACTTGATTGTGCTGGGGTTTTTCTTCGTGCCCATACTTTTCCAACCGGATCTTGGAACCGCGATCATCATATGCGCCGTAACTTTCACCATGATGTTCGTTGGAGGAATTCGTAAAAAGTTTTTGATCCTTTCGGGACTGGCGCTCATCCCCTTTCTGGCTTCGGCTATTTTCAGCGCGGATTATCGTATGCGAAGAATCATGGCTTTCATCGATCCCTGGCAGGACCCTAAAGACACCGGCTTTCAAGTCATACAATCTTTTTTAGCCTTCGGGAGAGGCGGGACCTGGGGTCTCGGACTTGGAGACAGCAGTCAAAAATTATTTTATCTCCCCGAAGCGCACACGGATTTTATTTTCTCCGTGATCGGGGAAGAACTCGGTTTTATCGGAGCCACGGCAGTGCTTCTGCTGTTTTTCGTTTTACTCTGGAGGGGGCTGATGATTGCCTATCGGTCCCGAGACGCTTTCGGCGCTCATCTGGCCACCGGGGTGACTCTGTTGATCTCGTTTCAGGCCTTCATCAACATGGGGGTGGCCGTCGGTCTCCTTCCAACCAAGGGCCTGACCCTGCCCTTCATCAGTCTGGGTGGATCCTCGATGGTGGTTTCGATGTTGTGTATAGGAATTTTATTAAATATTTCGGATCAAAAGGTCCGAAGTTTATGAGCGGCACATGCAAAAACGAGTGGTCATAGCCGGAGGCGGCACCGGAGGGCATCTTTATCCGGGCATCGCGCTGGCCAGGGCGCTCAAAAAACACGATAAGGAAATGGACATCACTTTCGTCGGCACAAAACAGGGAATTGAATCGAAGGTACTTCCTCAGGAAGGATTTCCCTTGAAGACCATCAATTCGTCCGGTCTTCTGGGCAAGAAAGGCCTGAAACGACTCTTCTCTCTGATCAAGATTCCTATTGGACTCCTGCAATCCGTGGCCTTTCTGGTGCAAAAAAAACCGGGGCTGGTGGTTGGCGTCGGTGGTTATGTGTCGGGACCGGTGGTGGTCTCGGCCTGGTTATTGCGAATTCCCATATTGATTCACGAACAAAATTCCATCCCCGGAGCCACCAATAAATTATTGGGAAAAATTGCCGACAAAATCGCGGTTTCGTTCAAGGAATCTTTAAAATATTTCCCCACCAACAAGACCATTGAAACGGGAAATTTGATCCGCGAAGAATTGTCCGTCACCAAAAAAGAAACGGCCTTGCCTGCCGGGAAATTCAGTGTCCTGGTGTTGGGTGGTAGTCAGGGAGCGCATTCCATCAACACCGGCATGGTCGAGGCCGTAGACGTTTTGTCCGAAAAGAAAAATCAACTGCACATCGTTCATCAAACCGGGGAACGCGATTCAGAATGGGTGAAAAACCAATACGCCGAAAAAGGAATGTCTGCGGACGTGCGCCCCTTCATACACGATATGGTGGAACAATATAAAAAAGCCAGGGTGATCATTTGCCGGGCCGGTGCGACCACTTTGGCGGAAATCACGGCCCTTGGAAAAATGTCTGTGCTAATTCCCTATCCACACGCGACTCACAACCATCAGGAACACAACGCCAGGATTCTCGAATCTGCCAAGGCCGCTTTGATGATCCTCGACAAAAACGTGTCCGGGGAAAGTCTGGCGCAAGTAATCACAAGTGCTATGGAACAACCGGAAAAAAGATCGGCCATGGAAAATAATTGCTTCGCACTGGGAAAAAGAGACGCCACTCAAAAGGCACTCCAGCTATGCCTTGAATTGTTAGGCAAATCTCATGATCGGCCAGGAGGAATTGGAAATCAAGATGGGGGAAATGCTCTGTTATGTTTTTAGGAAACACCAAACGCATCCACTTTATCGGGATCGGAGGTTCCGGCATGAGCGGCATCGCTGAGGTTCTCATCAACCAGGGGTTCGAGGTCACTGGATCGGACATGGGTCAGTCACCGGTCACCGCGCATCTGGAAAAAATCGGCGCAAAAATAACGTTCAGCCATCATGCGGACAACGTTGAAGGGGCCCAGGTCGTGGTCGCGTCCAGTGCTATCCGAGGAGACAATGTCGAGGTGGTTTCGGCCAAGGGAAAAGCCATTCCCGTCATCCCCCGCGCGGAAATGCTGGCCGAATTGATGCGAATGAAATACGGAATCGCCATTGCCGGAACGCATGGGAAAACCACGACCACCTCTTTAGTCGCCACCGTTCTTGCCGGCGGCGGACTCGACCCCACTGTGGTCATCGGAGGCCGGATCAAAAGTTTTAGTGGATTAGCCAAGTTGGGCCAAAGTGAATTTCTGGTGGCGGAAGCGGATGAGAGCGACGGTTCGTTTTTAAAATTGTCCCCCACCTTCGCGGTCGTCACGACACTCGATGAAGAACATATGGAATATTTCAAAACCCTTGAAAATATTAAAAACGCATTTTTGACTTTCATCAACAAAACCCCATTTTTTGGCGCGGCTATTCTTTGTCTGGACGACCCCAATATTCAATCGCTGATCCCCAGAATCGAAAAACGTTACATCACCTATGGGTTGACAACCCAGGCGGATTACACCGCCAGAAATATTTCGGTGGAAGGACTGCAAAGCTTTTTTACCGTTTACTTTCAAGGAAAAGAACTGGGAAGAATTCATTCGGGAGCATTGGGCCGCCACAACGTTTTGAACACTCTGGCGGCGGTCGCGGTCGGCATGGAATTGAACCTGGAGTTTTCGGTGATCGCGGAGTCGTTGAAAGATTTTCCCGGCGTTCAGCGCCGGTTTGAGATCGTGCATCAATCGGACGCCTTGACGCTGGTGGATGATTATGGGCACCACCCGGTGGAAATTCAGGCGACTCTCAAAACCGCGAAAGAAGTCTGGCCCAACCAGAAATTGATCGCCGTGTTTCAGCCGCACCGGTACTCACGCACCCAGTCGTTATTGAAACAATTCTGCTCCGCCTTCAACGACGCGGATCAAGTGATCGTGATGGACATATATCCGGCGGGAGAAACTCCAATCCCAGGAGTGCACGCCCGCCAGATTGCAGATGGGGCCAGGGAGTTTGGCCACAAGAATGTGGATTTTATCGAGAATAAAGACGAGGTGGTTCCCCATTTGCTTCGCATCCTGAACCCTGGAGATGTAGTGATCACGCTCGGCGCGGGTGACGTGTGGGAACTGGACCAAATCTTACTTACAAATATTTCCAATTGAAATATAACAAAACATCCAGAGAGGATAATCTAAAATGTTGAGTGAATCGTGGAAACGGAAATTGATCAATTTTACTCACTCCGGTGTGGAGCAGAGGTATTTCCTCCGAGCCCGTCTGGAATTACCTAAAACCGTCCTGGGACGCAAATTACGGCAGAGGAAAATCATGACCAATCCTTTTCCATGGCTGACTAAAATCAAAGGTGAAGTGAAGCGCGATGAACTCATGATGGCTCACACCTCCATTCGGATTGGCGGACCGGCGGATTTTTTCATTCTTCCCAGAGACGTTGAAGATTTGCAAACCATCTTCAAGCAAAAAAAGAGTATGCCGGTATTCGCCCTGGGAGAAGGAACCAACCTTCTGGTCAAGGACAGTGGCATTCGAGGAGCGGTGATTTGCCTAAAAAGCAGTTTTCGGTCAATCGATCCTCCAGTGTTCACACAATCTGCCGAAAAGAAAGAGACGGCTGTCATACGCGTTGGTGCAGGCGTGAAGTTATCTTACCTTGCAAAATTTGCGGCCAAGTATTCTCTGACCGGAATCGAACATTTGGTGGGCATTCCCGGTTCTCTGGGTGGGGCGGTGATCATGAACGCCGGTGCGGAAGGCACGGAGATTGGCCCGTTCATCCGAAACGTCACCCGCGTCACTTCTGAAGGAGAAGTCGAGGTGCTGAAAGGCGAAGAAATTAAATTTTCTTACAGGAAGTCCGTTTTCCCCACCGAAGGAGGAATCGTTGTCGAAGCCGAGATCGAGCTTGAGAAAGGCGATACCAAAACCATTCACAAAACCATGAACTCTCACTTGGCCAGAAGAAGTTCCAAGCAACCTTTGACGGTTCCTAATTCCGGCTCGATCTTTAAGAACCCTCCCAACGACAGTGCCGGACGACTGATCGAATCGGCTGGGCTCAAAGGATACAGTGTGGGACAGGCCGGAATTTCCATCAAGCATGCGAATTTCATCGTCAACAAAGGAAATGCCAGCGCCAAGAATGTTCTCGACCTGATTGCCCACATTCAAAATGTGGTGGAGGAAAAAACCGGAGTCAAACTCGAACGGGAAATCATCGTCATGGGTGGATGAACCTGAAATATGGAGGGATTCGTACGGCCTTTAAAAAAGTAACCATGAAAACCAGCGTTTAACAGGTCCGTAATCAAAGGTACCCCTCCTTCCTTTGTCTCCGATCTTTTGGCCGAAGATCGGGGGCGGACCTTGTTTAATTTTTAACCGGAAACAAGCTTTTGGCGCAAAACTTAAAAGGGAAAAGAATCGGCGTTCTGATGGGGGGACTGTCGCCGGAAAGAGAAGTCTCTCTGACCACCGGGCAGGCGGTGTTTAAAGCGATTCAAAAAAACGGGCTTGAGGCCGTCGCCCTCGATGTGGACCGAGACATTGCCCTCAACCTGAAAAATAACAGGATCGATATCGCGTTCATTGCGCTTCATGGCACTTATGGGGAAGACGGAACCATCCAGGGAATTTTAGAATACGCAAAAATTCCCTACACAGGTTCCGGGGTGTTGGGCAGTGCCATCGCTTATGACAAGGTGAAGTCGAAAGAAATTTTTAAATTTAACAATATTCCTTCAGCGGACTACCAGGTGTTCAACAGAAACCAAAAAAATATCCCCGACCGAACTCTGGATTTGCCCGTGGTGGTCAAACCGTCCACTCAGGGGTCCAGCATTGGTATCTCCATCGTGAAAGAGGAGAGCGAGTGGCAAAAAGCCTTAGAATTAGCCTTCAAGTATTCCGAAGAAGTGCTGGTGGAAAAATTTATCGAAGGTCGTCTGCTGGCCATCGGGATGAATGGGGAACAGCCCTTCCCTATCGTCCACATCAAACCGAAATCGGAATTTTATGATTACGAGTCCAAATACACTGAAGGGAAAACCGACTACGTATGCCCGGCTGAATTGAGCGCCAAAGAAATATCGCGCTGCGAAGACGTTGCCATCCAGGTGGTACGCGCCCTCAAGAGCCGAGGCATACCCAGAGTCGATGTCATTCTCGACGATAAGGGAACGCCCTGGGTTTTGGAGATCAATACCATTCCGGGGATGACCCCCATCAGCCTTTTGCCCATGGCGGCCAAACAGGCGGGAATGAATTTTGACGAACTGGTGATGGAAATTTTAGCAACCGCTCAACTGGATTAATAAAATACCTTTTTATGACATACGCATTGGCGGAACAAAAAAAGTCTGGCGCCTCCTGGAGAGTATTGCGCTTGCAAAAACGCAAAAAGCGTAAAAAAGACAGGAGCGCTCCTGATTCCCGAGAGGACTCCAGTCTTTTTTTGATCCTCTCGGCTTTCGCGAAAAGGTTGCTGGATTGGTTCACCAAACTCTTGTTGGCAGGGGCTGTGATTTATGGGAGTTTTATGGGATTTCAGTTTGTCACCACCTCACCGCAGTTTGAGGTATCCAAGATGGCTCTCACCGGCAACCAGACATTGACCGAGAAAGAATTGCGGAAATGGCTGGGTTCCGTCATCGGGGAAAATATTTTTTTACTGGATCTGGAAAATCTGTCCACCCGACTGGCCCGGCATCCCTGGGTCCAAACGGTTTCCGTGCGGAAAGTTTTTCCGCAAAATATTGTAGTGACTGTAACGGAAAGAAAACCTTATGCCAGAATCAAGTTGGATCGGATTTATATCATGGATAACTTTGGCGTTCTGCTTTCACTTGCAACCTCAACTCACCAAGACCTTCCTTTGATCATCCAACCCTGGTCGGGAGAAAAAATTACCTTTGGAGAAAGTGCCGCCCTGGAAGGGGTTATCGAGAGTTTGCAAACCATGCATTATCTAAACAAAATGTCATTTTTCGCCGACAATCCTATTAAAACGTCTGACATAGACGGTTTCTCCAGGGTCACATTTACGACAGAGGATCGCAGTTTGAAAATTTTCATGGGCCTTGAAACCATCGAGCAGGATTTTAAAAATTTCCTGATCGTTCGTGACACTCTGGAAAAGGATAAAAATAACATCGCGCATATCGATCTGTCCTTTAAAGATAAAGTTGTTGTGAAACAGAAAGCGCGCTTGTAACACTCAGGTTAACGATGCAAAAAATATTAAGGGAAGGAATCCATGTCCAAAAAAACTGAGCACATTGTTGGCCTGGACATAGGCACGACCAAGATCTGTTGCATCATCGGTGAAAAAACTCCGGAAGGTGGAATAGACATCATCGGCCTTGGGCAATACCCGTCAAGAGGTCTTCGCAAGGGCGTGGTGGTCAATATAGACAGTACGGTGGAATCCATTAAAAGCGCCGTGGAAGAAGCTGAAATGATGGCCGGATTCGAAATTGAATCAACTTTTGTGGGAATCGCCGGTGGACACATCAACAGCCTAAACAGTCACGGCATTATTGCCGTAAAGGGAAAAGAGGTCATTGAAAAAGATGTCGACCGGGTGATTGAAGCCGCCAAAGCCATTGCTATTCCTCTGGACCGGGAGGTCATTCATGTCCTTCCGCAGGAATATATCGTGGACAATCAGGACGGTATCAAAGACCCTTTGGGAATGGCGGGTGTTCGCCTGGAAGCCAAGGTGCACATTGTCACTGCGGCGGTGACTTCGGCCCAAAATATCGTGAAATGCGTCAACAAAGCCGGGCTGAACGTGCAGGATATCGTTCTGGAGCAACTGGCGTCCAGCGAATCCGTACTTTCTACCGATGAAAAAGAACTCGGCGTTGCCATGATTGATATCGGCGGAGGAACCTCTGACATGGCTATTTTTTACCAGGGAGCCATCAAACACACGTCAGTGCTCACCATTGCCGGATCGCAAATGACCAACGACATCGCCATTGGCTTGCGCACGCCTAATAATGAGGCGGAAATCATCAAGCATTCCTACGGATGCGCTTTTTCTCCTTTAGTAAGAGCGGATGAAACCATTGAAGTGTCCAGCGTGGGAGGCCGGGAGCCTAAAACGGTGTCGCGGCAGATTTTAAGTGAAATCATTGAGGCCAGGTCCAAGGAAATGTTTGACATGCTGGATCTGGAGCTGACCAATTCCGGTTATCGGGACATCATCACGTCCGGAATCGTTCTAACAGGTGGCGCGTCTGCCATGGAAGGAATCGCCGACCTCGCGGAAAGCGTTTTTCAGTGCCCGGTAAGGGTCGGAACGCCCATTGGACTGGGCGGACTCATTGATGTGGTGAACAATCCCATGTACGCGACCAGCACAGGTTTGATCCAGTACGGATTGCGAGTCGACAGATTAGGAAAAACACGCCAACTCCAGGGGCGAAACATGTTCGAAAAAATATTCAGCCGCATGCGGGATTGGGCGGAAGAATTCTTTTAAATAAGAAGGAGGGTAAAATGGGCTTGATCGAATTTGAACATAATGTGGAATATTCCGCTAAAATAAAAGTTGTGGGCGTTGGCGGCGGTGGGACCAATGCGGTGACTTCAATGGTGAGAGACCATATTCGGGGCGTGGATTTCAGCGTTGCCAATACAGACATCCAATCTCTGGATTCTTGTGAATGCCCGGACAAAATCCATATCGGAACGGAATTGACTCGCGGATTGGGAGCAGGTTCCAACCCCGATATCGGCAAAAGAGCGGCAGAGGAGAGTGAAAGCCAAATCCGGGATGCTCTGCAAGGGGCGGATATGGTATTCATCACCGCTGGAATGGGAGGCGGAACGGGTACCGGAGCGGCCCCCATCATTTCTCGAATCGCCAAGGAAATCGGCGCCCTGACGGTAGGCGTGGTGACCCGACCATTTCAATTCGAAGGCCGAAAACGGGCGGCACAGGCTGAAGCCGGGATCGCGGAACTGAAAAACGCCGTCGATACCCTCATCGTTATCCCCAATCAAAAATTGCTCAGCTTCGTTGGCAAAGACACTTCCTTTACCAGCGCCTTCGCTCTGGTCGATGACATTCTCAAACAAGCGGTCTGCAGTATTTCCGACCTCATCGTGGTTCCCGGCCTGATCAACCTGGATTTCGCCGACGTCAAAGCCATCATGGGCAATATGGGCAAGGCCCTCATGGGCAGTGGCATAGCATCGGGAGAAAGCCGCGCTGTCGAAGCGGCGCAAAAAGCTATTTCCAGCCCCTTACTGGACGAAGCGACGGTGGATGGAGCGCGGGGAATTCTCATCAACATCACCGGCGGTGAAGACCTTGGCCTGCTGGAAGTCAACGAAGCTTCCATGCTGGTGCAAAAAAACGCCCATGCGGACGCTCACATTATTTTTGGTGCCGTCATCGACCCAAATATGGAGGGAAAAATGCGGGTGACGGTTATCGCAACCGGGTTCGAGGAAAATAATACCCAGCAAAGTAAACCGCATTTATTGCCAATAGAAAATACTCTTAAAGAAGAAGCGCTAAAAGATGGCACGACGGGACAGCCGGCGTTCACGCACTTGAAAAACCTGGCGTCTGCGATTAAAGAGGAAAACCCGGAGTTCGAGGAAATGTCGATGGACTACGACATCCCTACATTTTTAAGAAAACACGCAGATTGATATTATCACTGCAGAAACACTTTTCCTTCCCCTGCCCTTTCCGGGTGGGGACGAAAAGTGGTTGGCGTGTCATTGGATAAGAAACGGGCCACGCACCCTATTCATTCAAATCCCAGTTGTAGTCCAGATATTTTAATTTCCCGCCATACTGCTTGAGACCCGCCTGCCGGGAAGGGGAAACATAGCGGCTGATAAATGGGATCACACCGCCTTGTGGTTCAAAATCCTCCTCGAACCATTTGAAGATAGAAGAAACGTACACCCTCTTTTTCTTCGCGTCGATTTTCATCCCCTTGCCTGTATTTTCGAGAAACATTTTCACCTGATCGTTCAACTGCTCGCCCAACTTGTCTGGCGTGTAGGCTTCTTTTCTGAGGTCCGGGCAACTCACGGAAGCGCAGACGATGGCCATATGAATTCTGGGTTCGCCCATTTTTCTGAGGATTTCATGTTCCACTTCGTTCAAGGTGCGTTCCTTCCCCGCGACCACACCTGCCCGACGTTTCCAGACCGATTTGAACAGACTGCCCACGTCCTTGATGCTTTTCACCGGATAATTGTCCAGCACAACTTTCACTGCCAGAATATTGTAGGTGTTGATCCAAAAAGATAATTTTTCCTCTTTGGTTTTCAAGCCCTCAATAGAAGCGGTTTTCAATGCATCGATTAATTTTTTGTATTCTGGGTCGTCCTTCAGAATTTTGTACGCCACCGAATTGAGAACAACGCCATCAATCGTCGCCGTATTCACATGTTTCTTAACCAGAGCATCCCACCCCGAAAAATCGAAGGCCATCGCGAAGGAAACATTGAAAAATAATGAAAACCAAACCATTGCAAAAAAATTGATAACTCGCATTTTATATTTTAACATGACGCTCCTTCTCAATTTTTTAATCCCAGGGCCTGTAAAAATAAGGTCCATTTTAAACGAAGTTAACAATCCTCTTTTAATATTTAGTATGCTTGCACGACCAACCCTTACAAAAAATTCCGCGATTAAAACCAGAACCAACCTGGTTCATCGGCAAAGTTATTTTCAACATTAATCCAACTGCCCAGGCCTGGCTTCACGACTTCCACCCAGCAAACGCTGATATTTTTTTCAAAATAAGACAATAAATTCTTTAAATACAGTATTTTTGCATTAAAATAAAATAATGGTGAATTTAATCGAAAGCATGATCCTCAAAAGGGGCCGGAAAATTTCTCCAAATTTTTCATGGACTAACGCGGACCCCAAGGATTTATTGTATATTTCTGATCTGGACGGGACCTTGTTTTCCTCATCGGGAAGCATTTCCACCGAATCGGTTCAACGTCTCAATCATCTGATCGAGCGCGGTCTTAAATTCACTATAGCCACCGCACGAAATTACGACTCTGCCCACCCTATTCTCAAAGAACTCAACCTGAAAATTCCAGCCATCCTGTTCAATGGCATGTACCTCACTGAATTTAAGTCGGGGCAAAATGTTTTTCTCGCCGATTTTATCACCCGGGATGTGGTGAAAGAAATGTTGCAACTGGTCGAACCAAAGGGACTGCACCCTTTTATCTATTCCTACTTTTCGACTGGTGAAAGACACCGGGTGTCCTACTCTAAAACGACCAATCCCGGCGCTGAAGCTTATCTCACCAGCCTCGACGGGGATAAAAGGTTACGCAAAGTGGACAATTATCATTTTGAACAGGGAGAAAAAGTTTCAGGATTTCTGTTGATCGATAAAAAAAGAGCTCTCAAACGCATTTATCAGGAGTTAAAAAAGAAATTCCCGGAGGAAATCAGCTTATACTTTGCGGAAGATGTTTCAAATAAGAGCTATTACTGGCTACAAGTTTATTCGCGAGAAGCCAACAAGGCTCATATGATCAAAGTCCTGGCACGACATTTAAAATTACCCATTAGAAATGTTGTGGTCTTTGGAGATTATATTAACGATCTTGGCATGTTCAATATTGCCGGTCGCGCCGTCGCTGTTTCCAATGCCGTCCCGGAAATAAAGCATGCCGCCCACGAAATCATCGGTTCCAATGACAGCGGCTCTGTCATACACTATCTGGAATCCTTAGGCTTTGAATAACGAATCATTTTAAAAATTCGGGTTCAACCTGAATTTTATTAAACGAATACATTATGAGGTGAAGCAATCTCTCACCTTTATTGAATCAGGAAAGAAACCCTAATAATGTCAGAAAACCAAAACCCCAAAGAACCTGAAAAAACCATTTACCAGAGAGACAAAACCGCTAAAGAGCCCGTGAAAACGGATGACGGCCCAAAAACGCCCGTCCGCCCAAAAATAAAACCGAAAAAGGCTTTCGTCGCTAAAAAAGTGGTCCTGAAAACCAACAAGCCCATGGAATACAGGGTGCGTCACATTCGCTTATCGTCTATGGACGCGGCCCAATTGATTCGGCAAACCCTTCTCGATTTTCAACAGGAACTGGCCGAAAAGCCAGTGGATGACCCGGACAAGGAATATCATGACCGGGAAAAGGTAGAAAGATTTTTCGCCAAGTTAGCAAAAAAATACAGCAATTGTTCTACCAAAATGTTGGGGGGCGATCTGGGATGGATCTATAAAGACATAAATGCCACCGGTACCCTTCTGACTGAGAATTTGGTGGATAGCATTTTAAAAACAGAAAGTCATACCATCCCGGAACCTATCAAGACGGAACTGGGGCTTCACCTGATCCTGATTTGTGAAAGTCAGGTTTATGTGCCAAAAATAAAAGACGCTTCCGGGGACAAGCCACAGTCAATTCCCGGAGTCCCGTCCTGACCCGCGTGTCGCCTGATCCAATATTGTCAGGCAATGGGTTTTGCTCTTCGGGGCTCGTGAGCGTAGCGATCGTCAGCCCTAAACTTCTCTTCCCCACGTAGTGGGGTCAGAAACTGACGTCTTTTCCCATGTCCTCGCGGAGGATGATTTCTGCAGGCGTGTAATATTTTTTCTTGGAATTGCAGGTTTTGCAAGCGGCGACGATATTGCCCTTGCCGCTCTTACCGCCCCGTGAAACGGGAACGATGTGGTCCATGGTGATTTCCTCAGGCTTGAACTCGCCGCCACAATAATGGCAAACGCCTTCCTGAACTTTCTGCAACCACCACTGCGACTTGCGCAATTTGCGGGCCTTGGCTTTTTCTATTCTGAAATTTTCTTCACCCACCGTGCTCTGGCTTTCCATACGCCGTCTGGTGGATTTCCCCATTCTCGTTTTCATCAACTCTCCTGTAGCTCGATCCATGCAGGATCGACCATCACTTTTGGGTTCAAGGCTCCCCTCACCGCCCGAACGGACCCGGAAATACTCCCCTGAGGATACCAGTGCATGTCGCCAATATCAAACTCAAAGCCCAAAGCGGCAGACAATCGGGTTTTACTGGTCCAGAAACAGCTCCCATAGCTGAACTCAAATATCGGGTCTATATGGAGAAGGAACGTCTTGCCTCTGGACTTGAACGGTTTGCCGATCTCATACAAACTCTGGATTTCCAACCGATGGGGCATTCGCCAGTCCGAAAATCCGCCCAGTTTTTTGCCGTTCAAGTCGTTGACATACTCATTCGCGTCGTACCAGTTGATATAGCTTCCGGTTTCCGGATAGGCATAGCCCTCCTGCCACATGAGCCCGGTCTGGTCATCCGTGATAGTGCCGTTCTGATTGTCCGTGAATCTTTCAGTCATCGCGAATTACTCCTGGAAAATCCATGCGGGTGAAGCGGGTTTAAAAGTATAACTGCATTCTTTAATATCGTCTTTGGCCCACGGGTAAGGGTGGCAGATGAGGGGTTTTTCGGGCGAATCATACACGCGGCATTCGTTGTCCGGGCGCAACTGTGAGCAGGGAATCTGGATCGTGT
>VAPK010579870.1_pt1 | contig 16868 bp, 13 predicted proteins | sample 3395031 | NCBI WGS metagenome assembly VAPK01 (sample SAMN08290443, study PRJNA428436) | hydrothermal vent metagenome | isolation source: Deep-sea hydrothermal vent chimney 1 | place: Pacific Ocean: Juan De Fuca Ridge
CATCTCAGTGTGCCCGATACTGATCGCCTGCAGAAGATCGTTGTTGACAATATTGCCTCCTTGCCAGGAGTCGTTGATGAGCGGACGAGTCTGGTGTTCGACCATCGGAGGCGATCAGTCATTCAGCCATTGGAATCGACACGCTGAACTAGGCTCTGATCTTGTGAGGGACGAAGTGGGCTATTCAGGGTCAGCAAAGCAGAGACTAGTACCACTGGTGGTGTTCGGTCTTCTGGCCGCGGCATGTGGAGGTGGCCGCGAAGCAGCAGAGCTCCCCTCGTCGACAACGGAGGCGTTCGTCGCTTCGGAATTGGATGACACCCCAGAGACCGAGGTGTCAACGACGGAGCCAGCATCTACGTCTGCACCAACAGCCGCACCGACCACGGCGGTGGTGGCAACGACTGCATCTTCGACAGCAACTGCTTCAACTACCGAAGAACAGACAACGACGGAGCAGGACCCCGGCACAGTCAATGACGCCGAAGATGGCCTCCGGTTTGATGTTGGCCACATCACTTCAATCGAAGATATTGATGGTGTCACGTTTATCCAGTTCGACCGCTATCAGGGCTATAACGAGAACTTGGTCTTGATCTCGGGGGTAGAGCTGCAAGAGGAGTACATCATTGGGGCCATCACCGACTGGCCATTCATCAACGAGAACCCCAAGCTGCGAAGCTACCCAGTTACACCCTCAGCCCAGGTGTTGATCACGAGCCAGGACTGGTTGGCTGGCCAGGACGAATTCTGCGGCGGTGATTCATCCCAAATCGGTGTTCCCATTGAGTTTGTACCGACTGTTCTCGAGACCGGCCTGAGTGGGGTTGTTGCCTCCTTGGCGTTCGACAATCTTGGCTGGGTCACCTCCCTCCGCTTCATGCTCACCTGCTAGCAGCGGTACGCCATGCCTTCTGACTCGCTCGCTCGATCCCTGACCCTTGATTTGCTGCCCAACGCAAGTATTCGGTGGATCACCACCAACGGCCGCCGAGTGGACGCTCTCGTTATCGACCCGAGTTCTGAGAACGTGGAGCCAGTGCTAGTTCACCTCGGAGGAGCATGGCTGGAGAACCGATGAGACGAATTGCGGTTGTTGGTTGCCCTGGGTCTGGAAAGTCGACGCTTGCTCGCCAACTCGCGGAGAAATTGCGGCTAACCCACATCGAACTGGACGCCCTCTTCCATCAGCCAGATTGGAAAGCCCCATCCAACGATCAGTTTCAGGCAAGCCTTCGCCGCGCCATGGATGAGGGCGATGAGATCACTGATGGCTGGGTGACGTGCGGGAACTACAACAGACAGTCCGGTGAGATTCATCATGAACGGGCAGACACCATTGTCTGGCTCGACCTGTCCAAATCAATCATCGTGCGCCGAGTGATCTGGAGGACGTTGCGTCGAGCGGTGACGAGGGAGGAGCTCTGGAATGGGAACCGAGAACCTCTCAGCAATTTCTACCGTTGGGATCCAGAGAAAAACATCATCCGCTGGGCATGGGTGCATTTCGACAAGTACCGGATGCAGTACACGGCCAAGCTGGCCGGTGAAGACTGGGGCCACCTATCTGTCCACCGACTTCGCAACCAGACGGAAGTGGCGAGCTGGCTTGCCCTTGCCGCCCCTGAGCATTAGCCACTCGCTGATTTTCAAAGACGACACCCAGCCAGGTTCGCATCGAAGCAGTAATTCTGACTCGGCCGGCTGGTGTTGTGAGAAGATGGCTCATGGGAATGGTCGAGACGATCAGCAAGGGAACGGTTGGGCTGGAACGGTGCAGCGACCTCTTTGTGAAGGACCCCATCGGCTGCAACCTGGTTGCTACTTCCCTGAGTCCAGACCAAGAATGCAGCCTGTTTCGGATTCATGATGGTGGGCAGACACTTGGCGCCGCTGTGAGATGGAAGGACGGTTACACGCTGACACCCTTACTGGCGGGCTCCGAGAGTCTTCTTGCCGACGAGCTTCCAACCTCCGGGGACCTTCGTCTGATGGGCTCACCGGGCGATACTGCAAGTGTTGCCGGATACTGGTCAGAGCGTGTTGGCGGGGCAACCGAAACCGTGGAGCTATTCCGGGTCTACCGTCTCGCCGTGCTACGTAGTTCGGACGTTCCAGGCCAGCTCGTTGCTTTGACGGCTGATCATGCTGAACAATCCACCGAGTGGATGATGGACTTTGGGTTGGCTACGGGTCTGACCACCACAACAGAGGCCGCCAGAGCACAGGTCAACCGGTCGATCTCTGAAGGTCGAATGTTTGGCTGGATGGTCGGTGATCAGCTGGTTTCCCAGCTTGGGTGCTCTGCTGAACGCTACGGGGTGGCTCGAATTGGTGGTGTGTTCACGCCCGCTGAGCTGCAAGGCCACGGCTACGCGAGTGCTCTTACTTCTGCTGTTTCCCGAGAGCAACAGGCTCGGCGCGACATCGACGAAGTGACGTTGAATACCCAAGCGTCGAACCCTGGCACGAATCGACTGTACCGACGACTGGGATTCGAACCAGTTGCCGAGCTTCTGGTTGTTTCTCTCAGGACATCTGGCTAAATCCACCACGCCAGAGTCCGATTTGGATTCGAGCACCCCGCTCGCTAATCAATAGAGTGGCTCGGTGATCCAAACGTTGACGTCCCTCAAAGAGGGGCAAGCCATCATCTTCGGCGGCAACCAGCTCAGTACTGTCTCGGCCGAACTCGCGGTCGCCTTTGAACCGGGCGACCGACTTGTTGTTGTCAATGACAACGGGGCGCTGCTGCATATCCCAGCAAACGAATGGGACATCGCCGCAACCGCGGTCACGAGGGCCAGTCAGGCATTCCTTGCCATCGGGTCCGTCAGTGATGATGACATCTCTTGCTTCTTTGATCTCTTCGCTAGCCGCCTCGCTGACAACGACATCTTTGGACCGATCGCCCAGGCCAACGCGGAAGATGTTCAGCGTGCTCAAGCAAGAGGCCGGTCTACCACGCGGCTCGTACTCAGTGACGTGATGCGAGCCGACATGATTTCGGGCCTGCAGATGTGGCGCGATACCAAAACAACTCGAGACTCTGTTCTGGAGACTGTTGAGCATGACGGTTGGAAGGTCGAGCAGCGAATCGCTGGACTTGGTGTGGTTGGGTTCGTTTTTGAAGGCAGACCAAATGTCTTTGCCGATGCGTGCGGCGTGATCCGAAGCGGCAACGCTGTGGTCTTTCGCATCGACTCCGATGCTCTTGGCACAGCCAAAGCGATTGTCCAACATGCCCTGGACCCAGCTCTGGAAGAAGCAGGCTTGCCTCCAGGGCTTGCCTCGCTCGTTCCCAGTGCGGCCCATGCCGCTGGTTGGGCCCTGTTCTCTGACTCACGCCTGGCCTTAGCGGTCGCTCGAGGTAGTGGTCAGGCGGTCAATCAACTTGGTTCTGTTGCTCGTCAGGCTGGGACATCGGTCAGTTTGCACGGCACAGGTGGAGCCTGGATTATTGCTGGGGAGGGGGCAGACCCGGACCGCCTGCAGGCGGTCGTATCTGCCTCGCTGGACCGCAAGGTCTGCAACACTCTCAACACTTGTGCGATCCCCCGAAGTCGGGCTGAGCAACTTGTGCCTGTGGTCCTGGCCGGGCTGGAAGACGCGGCTAAGCGACTGGGGGTGAACGCCAAACTTCATGTTGCGGAGGGCAGTGAATCCTTCGTGTCATCAGAGATGTTCACTGACCAGGTGGCAATCGGTCGAGCTGAAGGTGACGTGCTGGAGTCATCAGCCCAGGCCATCGGCCGTGACAAGCTCGGCCATGAATGGGAATGGGAAACATCCCCGGAAATGACCCTGATCATCGTGGAGGATGTGGCGGAAGCCGTTGCACTATTCAATGACCAGTCGCCCCGCTTTGTTGCTTCCCTGATTTCAGATGACCAAGCGGAGCAAGACTGGTTCTGGGGAGCAATCGATGCTCCCTTTGTCGGCGACGGATTCACCCGCTGGGTTGATGGTCAGTACGCGCTCAACAAGCCAGAACTTGGCCTGTCCAACTGGGACTTCGGTCGGTTGTTTTCTCGCGGCGGCGTCCTGGCTGGAGACAGCGTCTTCACCGTCCGCAGCCGGGTCGTTCAGTCTGACCCGGACCTTCGTCGTTAGGCAATTCTGGCCAAACCAGTATTGGTACGCCAGCTGTGATTGGCTGCGGCATCGATGGCCTTGACGAAGAACCGGTGCTGCCCAACGGGAAGACCTGTGATGGTTGCGGTGGTAGCTCCCACCGTCCGGATCATTGCACCGTCATCAGCGTCATAGATCACATAGCCCGTGACGCCAACATTGTCGGTCGAAGCATTCCAGGTGAGCGTTGCTTGGCTGCCACTCACAGAAACTCGCAGCCCGGTTGGGGTCGATGGTCGCTCGGTATCGGCATTGCCCCCGGAAAGGCTGATGGTCCGGATGCCATTTCGCCAACCGATGTTGCCCGCAGCATCCACTGCTCGTAGGTAGTAGGAGTAGGTTTCGCCAGCAGCAACTGCATCATCGACGACACTGAGGCCCTGGCTGGAACCAACAACGGTGAAGCCCCCACCGCCAGTGGAGCGGTACAGGTCGTAGTGGTCTACCCCGACATCATCATTGGCCGCAGACCAAACAATGGTTGCTTGGCCGGGGCCAGTCTCGGTCAGCTGCATCTGGTTCGCCCGGGAGGGTCGAGTGACATCGAGACCAAGGCCCGGCACGGTCGCACCAGCTGACCCCACACTCAGACCATCGACTGCCAGCATGGAGCGGCCAGCTGGCGAGAGCCACAAGCCTGTCTGATCGGAAATGTTGCTGAGGGCAGACCCGACAGCGACTGTGTCGGAGAAGGTCAGGACTAGCTTGCCGGGAGAGGCAACGGCGGTCGTTGCCGAACCACCGGCAGAGAGCACGAACTGGTTAGCGGCTCCACCCGAGACAACATCGTCTCTGTTGGCGAAGTACAGCTCGACAGTGTTGCCAACATCCCCGACCCGAGCGAAGTAGGGGAGGGGAGAATCAATTCCGACAAGGTCGGCCCGACGGTAGTAGTCCCGCAACAGCAGCTCAGAAAGCTCATCACCGATCTGGCCGTATCCAGCAGCATCGTAGTGACAACCGTCAAAACCAGGAATGTGGTTGGCCGAAACCGTGGTTACCTCAGAGGAGACCTGAGCAAAGTTCCGCTGGGCCTCTCGGACTGCAAGGTCCGATCCGACTATGCAACCTTCGCGAACCTGGATCACGTAGGTGCGATCCATCAAGGTGAAGTCATCGTTCCAATCAGCGATGAGCTCAGGCACCAGGGTCGCATGCTGCTGGGGCTGATTCTGGTCGCTCTCACCCTGGTAGTAGACAGTGGCACGCACCTTGTCGGTCACCCGAGCCTCGCTCAACCGGGTGAGCATTCGGCCGTAGTTAGTGTCAAGGTTGAAAGGGTCGGCATCGTCTCGTTGGAAGAAGCTCGCCGGTTTCCCGCCGTTGGCATGGTTGAAGATCGCCATGGGCACACCGGTCTCTTGCACCGTGACCGCAGCCATATGGCTTCCGAACCCACCTGCACCTCCCACACCGGCAGGCGCAGCAACGAACCAGCGACGGTTGGCTTCTGCTGTAACTGATTGGCCAAGGCCTCCGTAGGTCCGAGCAAACTCTGAGTGGGCACTACCGCCATTTCGCACCGCGTTCGACTGGCCCTGAACAACGAAGACATCACCGGCCACCACCCGGGTGTAACTGGCCAGAGGGGTGCGTACCCACTGGGCGTCGACGGCTTCGATTAAGACATCGTGATCCTGTAGCTCAACCCGGATCCAGCCAACCAGGGAGAACGTGCCGTCAGCGGCGACGGAGGATCGAAAGGTTCGGTTGGCCTGATTGACGGTGGAGACGGTCGCCACCACCGAGACTGCGTTCGTTGCCGTTCCGGTCACGGTGAAGGATGCGGCGGTGGCCCCTGGGGATCGAGGAATAACGGCCAGGTCGGCCAACCCTCCAGAATCAAGAACAACTCCGGCCGGAGCAGCACTCGCGGGAGAAGCAAGACCAGTAAGCACTGCGGCTATCAAGGTGAGAGCAACAATCATGGCCGTTGGGCGCGCCGCCGCAGGTGTGCCCGTCAGGCGGTATCCGTGCATGGTGATCCAATCAAGAGCAAGGTTGGATCACGAGGCTAGGTTTCTTGCCTTCCTACGTCTTGAGCAGACACCGGGGGTATCTAGTTCGAATGGCCCACACATCGACTGCTCTACGGAAGGAGTCTGGCCTCGGCTTTACCGAGCCGGACCTCATAGGACGGACCGGGGAGCACATCAGACTCTGGGTCTCCCACATCGTCCACATACTGGAAGGTGGCAACAATCTTCTCTGAGGTGATCTCCAATAGCAACCAGCCATTCGAAGTGTCAATGTGGCGGAGGTGGCGGTTGAAGAGAGGTAGGAGAGGTGCTGCTGACTCGAATCGCGCGGGGAACTGGGAGCTGATGGATGGGGCCATGAACTCCGGAGCCACCGGCTTTGACGCTGGATCAGTTGGATCGGCGGTGAAGTCGAGGACCATTGATGTGTGCAGGTCCCCAGAAACAATGACGGCGTTCTTGTCGGCCAGCACCCGGGCCAGACTTCGGCGATCTTGGGGAGCACCGTCCCAGGTGTAGGGAAGTAGCGGGCCTTCCTGATCAACCGGAGCGCTCAACCCCGACGCCAGGACTGGACTCGCAACAACAGACCAGGCGGCCTCATGGTCGAGACTGTTCAGCAGCCATTCTTGCTGGACAGGGCCAAGAACTGATCCAGACCCGCCTTGGCCAACATCGGAATACTGCCGAGCATCGAGCATGAGTATTTGGCAGAGATCACCGACCGCAAAGGATCGATAGCCGACGAGTCCCGAGTCGTCGGGGGCGGGCAGCCGAACGGGCTGGTTCTCTCGCCAGGCCTGCAGACCTGCTTGCAACTGTGTTGGAGCCACGTGTAAGTCAAAATCGTTGGCAACCTCGTGGTCATCCCAGATCATGATCCACGGGTGGGCGGCATGCGCAGCCCGCAGCGCGGGATCGGAACGATACTCGGCATAGGTTTGGCGGTACTCCTCTAGGGTGGTTGAATCTCCATAGATGTAGTCTCCGAGCCAGACGACAGCGTCGATGTCGGCCGCGGCGATGGAGCGGTGGGCGGCATAGGACCCGTCGGTTCGGGCCTGGCAGGAAGAGACAGCGAGGCGGAGAACGGGAACTGGTTGTCCGATGGGAGCGAACGTCTTGGTTCTGCCAACTTCAGAGACTTCGTCACCGACGCGAAACCGGAAGAACATTGAACTAGCTGGAGGTAACCCAGTGGCGTCAACCCGGACGCTGTGATTCTCCCCGGTGGTGCTCAGGCCTCGGCCAGTGGCATAGAGCAAGTCAAACTCGGCGTCTTCAGCAACTTCCCAAACCAAGGGAACCTCATCGGGCAGTTCGCCGGTCAGGGTCGTCCAAAGCATGACCGAGCCTGAGGATGGGTCACCGGAGGCGATTCCTAAGGCGAAGGGAAAAGTACTCAACTCCACTGGCTCGGTAGTCAAGGCTTCGACAACGGTTGGTGACGTTGGCTCGGTCTTCGCCTCTGTCGAGTCGTCAAGGCTGATCGAAGTTTCGGTGCCCGGTATGGTCGTCGCATCATCCAACAGCTCAACCTCTTGGGTGCAGGCACCAAAGAGGCCGGCAAGCGCTGCTCCAAGAAAGTTGCGACGTTCCATTCGCTTAGCCTGCCAGACCTGGGTGCTCAGTTAGCTTCAAGGATTGAGTGAAAGAGCCGCTTGGCGTGAGGAGGAATGCCCTCGAAGCGGACATGAACCCCATTGCTGCGAGCGTCAACCGCCAGCTCTGCCAGCTCACCGGCGGCAGTCAGATCGAGGCGGCCAACACCTTGCAATGAGATACGAACGTGATCAATGTCGGGGTGATCGGCGATGGCATCAAGGATTTTCTGACTGATTTTTGTGATGGAGCCAAACCACAACACGCCGTGGGGACGAATCCTCAGGGCCCCATCTTCGGTGTCGTCAATGTCGACATAGACACTAAGTTCGCGCCAGAGATGAACACCAACGGACAGGCCGACCCCAACCAGGATGGCGCGGTCAACGCGCGGATCGAATGCCAAGGTCGCCAGCAGAGTCGCTGCCGCTGAGAAAGACTGGGGCTGGCTCCATGACCACATCGCTCGAATCCGGTCAATACGAATGAGACGGAGGGCTGCAGTAATGACCACAGCAGACAAGACTGTCGTCGGCATGGACGCCAACACACCAGCGAAAGGCAACATTAGCAGGACAAGAACGCCGGTGAAGAAGCCTGACCATCGGGTCTGTGCCCCGGCCGTCACGTTCAGCGAACTTCGACCAAACGAGCCGCCAACCGGGAAGGCCCCAGTGAAGGCTGAAGCAATATTGGCGGCACCTTGGCTGATGAATTCTTGATTGGCACTCCACCGCTCCCGCTTCTCAGCGGCGAAGGTTCTGGCGATGGATGCTGGCTCGGCGAATCCGATCAGGGCGATGACCAGGCCGGGAACAAGTAAGTCAAGCGTACGGTCGAAAGGGAAGTCACTCTCGAAGCTGATGAAGCCACCGGAGATGTCTCCTACCTCTTGCACATCGAGGCCAAAGATCACGCTGATGAGCCAACCGACGACAACGGCGACCAAGGCCGCGGGAAACAAGGGGTTGATTCGTCGTAGCCCGGTGATCAGAACCATGGCCAGCAAGCCAAGAAGCAAGCTTGACCAATTCCAGTCCCCAATCTGGCTGATGGAGTCCCAAGCACGGGACAGAACCCGACCACCTTGGCCTTGGACCCCGAGGACCTTGGGGATTTGTGAGCCGCAGATCAAGATTGCGGCTCCGGTGGTGAAACCGGTGAGAACGGGCTGGCTAAGGAAATAGGCGATCACCCCGAGGCGAAGGAAACCCATAGCCAGCCGGGCGATGCCAACAATCAAGGCCAACAGCATTCCGAGCTTCACATACTCGTCGGTGCCTGCTGGTGCCAGAGATTGGAGTGAGCCAAAGACCAACAGGGCTGTGAGTGCAGTTGGCCCCGTTTGGAGGTACGGAGATGAAACAAAGACCGCGGCAACCAGTGCGGGAAGAGCGGCGGCTACGAGTCCCAGCCGGGCAGGCATTCCTGCCAACTCGGCGTAGGCCAGGACTTGCGGGATGAGAACCATAAGCACACTGGCGGCGGCGATGAAGTCGCCAAGCTGTGGTGGTGGTGGCCGCAAGCGATTGAACACCCGAACATAGTGCCCGAACATCGCTACTTCTCAACCGTTTGGGCTTTGGCGGCAATGATTTCAGCTCGCAGTCTCGCCCAGAGCGATGCGTCTAGCTACGATCAATCAATGGCCCACGGAACACATGATTACGCAGTCGATCCCCGCAATGAAAACATCCTGATTCATCTCAACGGAGAACTCGTTCCCCGGGGCGAGGCCATGGTTTCGGTGTTCGATAGTGGCTTCATGCTTGGGGACGGAATCTGGGAAGGCATCCGAGTCCACAACGGAAAGATGGCCTTCTTGGATGAACATCTTCGGCGCCTATTTGAGGGAGCGAAGTCGCTTGATATGGACATTGGCAAGACACACGAAGAGCTGACAGCAATGCTATTCGAGACCATTCAGGCTAATGAGATGCGCGATGACACCCACATCCGGCTGATGGTGACTCGGGGAATGAAGTCGACTCCCTATCAGGACCCCGCGTTCACGGTCACCGCCCCAACCATTGTCGCCATTCCTGAATACAAGCAACCCCACCCCGAAACCCTGACCGATGGCCTGAGCCTGTTTACTGTCCATGTCCGACGGGGCAGGCCCGATGTGCAAGACCCGAAGTGGAATTCTCACTCCAAGCTGAACTGCATTTCGGCCTGTATCCAAGCAGGCAAGGCCGGAGCCGATGAAGCCCTCATGCTGGATCCGCAAGGCTTTGTCGCCACCTGCAACTCAACCCATTTCTTTATCGTCAAGCGGCCGGACGGGCCGGAGGCTCCACCCGAAGTCTGGACGTCCACTGGCGACTACTGCATGCCCGGTATTACCCGGCGCAATGTGTTGCGCCTTTGTGGCAGGCATGGCCTCATTCACCATGAGAAGAACTTCTCGTTGACCGACGTGTACAGCGCGGACGAGGCATTCATCACCGGGACTTTTGCTGGCATCGCCCCAGTTGCGGAGATCGATGGTCGAGTCATTGGTAGCGGTGAACGAGGCCCGGTAGTCCAACAGCTGCAGGGCTTCTATCTTGACCTCCTAGCTGAAGTGACTGCATGAGCTCATGAGCGAGCCACTTCGATTGGCCATGTGGTCCGGGCCAAGAAACCTCTCGACCGCGATGATGCGAGCTTGGGAGAACCGGTCAGATACGCGGGTGATGGACGAGCCTCTCTATGCCCACTACTTGGCCAAGACGGGACTCACCGACCACCCGCTAAGGGCGGAGATTCTGGCTTCACAGCCTCAAGATGATCAAGAAGCCATCCAGACCTGCTTCCAGACTCTGGCTGAGGGAATCAGCATTGACTACCAGAAACACATGGCCCAACATCTTCTGCCGGGAATGGACCGTGAGTGGCTTGGCCAACAAACCATCATCCTGTTGCTTCGCGATCCGCGGCGTGTTCTGGCCAGCTACAGCAAGGTACGAGCATCGGTGACCTTGGTTGACATCGGCTTGCCTCAGCAACAAGAGCTGGCGGAGCAGGCAACGCTCATTATTGACAGCGGGAACTTCTTGGGTGATCCGGAGGCGTACCTGCGCGTGATCTGTAGCACCGTTGGTGTCGAGTTCGATCCAGCAATGCTGTCGTGGCCAGTGGGCCCCCGTGACAGTGACGGGGCGTGGGCTCCTGCCTGGTATGCATCGGTTGAAGCCTCCACCAGCTTTGGCCCGGCACTCCAAGACCCTGGCTCCTTTGTCGAACTGCCAACTGAGCTGGAACCGGTAGCTGAAGAGGCATCGGCGATCTATCGTCAACTGTTAGCCCAGTCTCTTGTCCTGCCCTAGTCACTGGCCGGTTCGGGGCGTGTCATCTGGTCAGGATCGCTGCCTGTTGCGACCGTCGAGATTGCGATACCGCCGCTTGATTCTTGTCCTGACACTCGGACTCCTTGGTTCGTCGTGCGGGGCTATCTCTTCGTCGGAGGGCACAGGCAATGATCTGCCTCAGGGCCAATCGGTGTCAACGACCCAGCAAGCTCCAGCCACTGTGTCAGCGGTCGATTCGTTGGGAGAACCCTCCACAACTGCTACAACGGAGCAGTCCGAACCAGGACTAGCCGCCGTCGTCCCTGGTTCGGGCACCCTTCTCCGAGATGGTTTTGGTGCCCTTGAGGGCATGACTCTGGGCCTCATCGTCAACCAGACTTCAGTGGTCAACGGTACGCATCTCATCGATCTGGTGAACGATTCTTCTGCGGTCGATTTGGGCGCAATTTTTGCCCCTGAACATGGGGTGAGAGGAACCGCAGACGCCGGTGAAGTGATCGACGACGAGATTGATGCCAGCACTGGGGCAAAGATCTTCAGCTTGTATGGGGAAACCCGCCAGCCAACCGCAGCCATGCTGGTTGGACTCGATGCCCTGGTCTATGACCTGCAAGACGTTGGAGCCCGTCACTACACCTACATCTCGACCATGGGTCTGGCCATGCAGGCCGCGGCCGATGTCGGGATCCCATTCATCGTGCTGGACCGGCCGAATCCCTTGGGAGGCGACAGGATTGAGGGCCCAGTCCTCGAAGGCGGGCTGCTTTCCTTCATTGGTCAGTATCCGATTCCCTCAGTCTATGGACTCACCGCCGGTGAGCTCGCTCTCATGATCAAGGGCGAGCAGTGGCTGGGAGGTCTTGACGAACTGGACTTAGGAGTTGTCGAGATGGAGAACTGGCAGCGAGACATGCTTTGGCCCGACACCGGTCTTGAGTGGATCGCTCCCAGTCCCGGGCTACCGACCTTCGAGTCGGCTCTGGTCTATCCCGGCACGGTTCTGATTGAGGCCACCTCCATCAGTTACGGCAACGGAACCTTGCAACCATTCACCACCGTTGGTGCCTTGTGGCTGGACGGAGCAGTCTTGGCCGAGGAGCTGAATGAGCTGCAACTGCCTGGCGTCACCTTTGAGCCCATCGTCTATGTGCCGACGGTGATCCCGAACATGGCTCCAAGTCCCCGGTTCGAAGGTCAAGAACTCTCCGGGGTGAGGATCGAGATCATGGATCCCGCCAACTACTCGCCCTTAAGTACTGGCTTGGAATTGCTGGGAGCGATCGAGGCTGAAGCTTCTCGACAAGGTCTTGGGTCCATCATCGACCGAGGTCAGGTGTTTGATCTTCTCACCGGCTCTCGCCAGCTACGGACCGACCTAGCCAGTGACCGAGTCCTGGCTGAGCTGTTGTCAGAATTGGAGCCAGCGCTGGATCAATTCCGGAAGCTGCGCCAGCCCTACCTGCTGTACTAGCCAGCGGCCTGCATGAACCGCTTCTGGCACCGATTGGGCACGGTATGGCACGCGCTACCGGTGCCAGGTCGGGGTTTGTGAGTCGCGTTACTCGTTGGTCATTCGAGGGCGGCGTAGGTGGTTGACCGGTCTTGGACTCGGGACGCTCCGACCTGATCTGCAGATGCTCGTAGATCAGCGATGAACTGCCCAACTACTGCCTCATTGCCGGCTGAAATCGTCCCATGCAATGAGTCCGGTGGGCCCTGGCGGTCGAAGTGCCAGCCTCGTTCCTTTAGAGCATCCCCCAGGGCAAAGACATCCATTGGTTGCTCGGCCTTGGGGTCAGACGAGGTAGCAATGATGTGGTACTCGGCGTCGCCCAGTACCACTAAGCCATCGATGGCATTGATGGCACTTCGCATCTGGTCAGCCGCGCTCAGTGTCTGACGAGTGAGATCCAGGTAGCCGTCGACACCAAGGAATTGGATGACGGCCCAAGCAGCAGCCATTGGTGCCCCAGACCGGGTGCCCTGCATATTGGGTGAGGCATAGAACCCTCCGAGCCAGTCATCGAAAATGAAAGTCTGGTAGCTCCGTAACTTCTTGGTCCGGTGGAGGATGACCGAGGCACCCTTAGGTGAATAGCCAAGCTTGTGAATGTCAGCCGAAATTGATGTCACACCATCAACCCGAAAGTCCCAGGGCGAGACCGATCGACCGAGCCTTTCAACAAAGGGAAGAACGAACCCACCAATGCAAGCATCAACATGACACGAAGCCCCGATGCTGGAGGCCAGGGCAGCAATTGCCGGAATGTCATCAACTACACCTTGGGGGTACTGGGGAGCGGACCCGACCATCAGGACGGTGTTCTCGGTCATGGCTGCTTCCATGGCATCCACGTTGGCTGTCCAGTCAGCATTGACCGGCGTTTTTGCCACATCGAAACCGAAGTACGTTGCTCCCTTGTGGAATGCGGCGTGGGCGCTTTCCGCTATCACCATCTGCGGTTTGGCAATGCCTCGCTCGGCCTTGCCGCGCTCTCTGGCCGCCTTCACCGCGACGAGCAGGCTTTCGGTTCCGCCGCTGGTCATGAAACCAGCCGTGGTGTCGGGTCCGTGGAACAGCTCAGCCGTCCAGTCACAGACTTCGGACTGGATGGAACCAAGCGAAGGAAAGGCAATGGGATTCAGAGCATTCTCGTGAAGGAACAGCTTTGTTGCCTCCTCAGCGATGGCGTGGACTTCGGCCCCGCCGTCATAAACCAGGCCAAAGGTCTTGCCGTCTTGCCAGCGGGCATCCATCGCCCGCTTGTCGCGAAGCTCGGCCAGCACCTCCTCGGCTGGCCTGCCCGCATTGCGAAGATGCCCATTGAGTCTTGTCATGTCGAGACCCTACTTGACTCCTTCGAGTCCAAACCAAACGAGCTACTTCTCCTGGGCCATCACATCAAGGTCAACGCGCCCATCAATTCCGTCGATGGTGACATATGACGGCAGTTGCCAAATCAGCCACTCTTCGCTCGGACGGAACGGGTAGTTGAGGCGCCACATTTGGTGATGTAGTCGGTCCGACGTCGGAAAGAGCTCTTCCCATTCATCGCTCATATACACCAGAGGCGGACGTTGCCACGCTTCCTCGATCAGCCGGAGAAAGACATCGAGCTCATTGGCGACCACAGAAGCTGATGGACGATTGAGGCAGTTGCCAGCCAACTCAAGATCAACCGCTGGGGACAGGACCCCCTCCTGGGGCGGGGCGACTTGAAGGAAGTTCTCGGCTTGGGTTGCACCCGAGGTGCAAGCGGTGAAGAAGTGATAGGCGCCACGGTCAAGGCCTGCTGAACCGGCGAGTCGCCAGTTGCGTCCGAACTGTGGATCGATCAAGTCTTCGCCCTCGGTTGCCTTGATGTAGACAAAGGTGATGTTGTCGCCAGCAACAGCTTCCCAGTCAACTTCTCCCTGATGATGCGAGACGTCAATCCCATAGCGTTCGCCCTCATGGAGAGGTGGTCTGATTCGAGGGAGCACGAAGTACCAGACAATGGCCGCGAAGGCAGCGAGGAAGACGAGTCGTAGGAGCCATCTGCGGATGAACAGTAACAATGAACGTTTCTTCTTAGGAGACGAAGACGGCGACACCGAGGTCAGCTTAGGCGGTGTTTGAGTGGCGACTGAGGTCAGGCGAGAGGAGTCCTTGGTCGGCAAGGTCCTGGCTGAATTGAGCGATCGGGACTGGTCGCCCGAAGAAGTAACCCTGCACCGTGTCACAACCCATGTCTTGAAGGAGGGTTAATGTCTGTCGGTCCTCGACCCCTTCAGCGGTCAGCGTCAAGCCAAGGTCATGAGCAAGACCGACAAGGGCCTGAACCACGACACGATCCGGCGGTGAGTGCACCATCGAAGACACGAACTGGCGATCAACCTTCAGTTCGGTGAGTGGCAGACTTCGAAGATGAGATAGTGAGGAATAGCCAGTGCCAAAATCGTCGACGGCAACACCGACTCCTAATCTGGCTAGCTCTTGTAGGGACGCTTCGACTCTGCCAGTGTCATCCATGAACTCAGATTCGGTGAGTTCGACGGTGAGCCGAGCTGGCGCTATGTCGAAGGTCTCGATGGCCCGTCGAAAGAGAGTAGTAGTGTCAGTCTTGAGCAGATTGACGGCCGACAAGTTGACGGCAACGTGTAGATGCTCAGGCATCTGGGACATGGCTTGAACCGACGGCCAAAGTATGGCACGGAGCAGGTCATCAAAGCGCCCTGAGACGGCGATGAGTTCCATGAACTCAGCGGGTAACAGAGTGCCGTTGGTCGGGTGTTCCCATCGGGCTAGCGCTTCGGCGCCAACAATGGCACCAGACTCGGTGTCGCACTTTGCCTGAAAGTAGGGCACGAACTGCCCCGTAGCGAATGCCTGGTCCAACTCAGCCATGAGTTCAAGTCGCTCGGGTGTGGTGTCAAAGCTTGCTTGGTATCGACGGACTGTGCTGCGGGAACGTTTGGCGTCATACATTGCGACGTCGGCGAGTCGCAGCAGGGTTTCGGGGTCAGACCCGTCACCGGGGGCAGAAACCAGGCCAATGCTCACTCCGACTGAGATGGATGAGCCGTCGATGGAGACTCGATCGCGACAGGCGCGGATGACCGCATCAAGCCGTATGTCGACTTTCGTGTCCAGCTGGTGAGAGAAGATGATGGCGAACTCGTCGCCTCCAAGTCGGGCAACCATGTCGCCTTCGCCAATGGAATTGTTGAGACGGGTCGCCACAATCTGGAGGAGCTCGTCGCCAGTGAGATGGCCGAGTGTGTCATTGACTGCTTTGAAACGGTTCAGATCCAGCATGGCAAAGGTGAACGGGTTGTCCTCTTGGAGGAATCGTTCCATCTGTTCCATGAGAGCAGTGCGGTTCGGCAGGTGGGTGAGCGGATCATGGTGTGCTTGGAAGCGGATGGTGGCTTGGGCTCGTTCTCGGATGGTGACGTTTTCGATGATCAGTGCGGTTGTTTGGTCGGGCATGGAGAAGAGCTGAACGTCAACAATGAGTGAGTCCGAGTCAGTTCGATGGAGCTCCTTGGGACCAGCATGAACGGTCTTGGAAGTCTTGAGTTGCTCGATTCCTTCAGCCAGCCAGGGCTGTCGAGCCAGTTCGGGAAAGACCGCACCGAACGGCAGGCCAACGGCGGCCCGAGGGTTGACCAGCAGATCCCGACGAGGATCGCTGATGGAGACAATTGTTGCGATTGGCAGGGCTTCGTTGGCGAGAACGATCGTTGTTGCCGACATCCGCTCGACGATTTCACTCTGTCGCACAAGGCTTTCCTGGGTTCGGTGCAGCTCGGTAACATCAATGCTGATTCCCCGAAGGACTTTCTTCCCCTCAATCTCGACCTCTTCGACCTGGTCGGTTAGCCAACGTTCGGCACCCTGGTCGCCGTGGAATCGATAGGTCAGCGAGCATCGGTCGCCATGGGAGAAGCGACGCAGGAACGGTTCTTGGTCCAAGGGGTCGATCCGATTCACGTATCCCCGCCCAATCAAGTGATTCACTGAGGTGAACAGGACTCGTTCGGGTGCTCCGAGTACGGTCAACATGTCTCCGGTGGCCAGGTCGGCCTCCCAGAGGGCCGTTGGGAGCGATCCGGTGATGGCAGCGACTCGTTCCTGTTTCCAGCGGTCCTTGAGCCTTTTGCGAGTGGTCCCCAGAAAGACGGCGGGGAGTAAAACTGCAGCAATGATGAGTATTGGGACGGCAACGGGATCAACCGGCAAGACGATGGCAATCGTCAACATCGAGAAAAAGGAGCCACCCCCGAGCCAGTAGGACCATCGGGTTGTGAGGAAGGGGATTGCTCCGATGAGATGGATGGTCTGGAAGAAGAATGCTGGAACGAATGCCGACGGTTC
>VAPK010752289.1_pt1 | contig 16866 bp, 12 predicted proteins | sample 3395031 | NCBI WGS metagenome assembly VAPK01 (sample SAMN08290443, study PRJNA428436) | hydrothermal vent metagenome | isolation source: Deep-sea hydrothermal vent chimney 1 | place: Pacific Ocean: Juan De Fuca Ridge
CGGTTCTACAATTTTTAGTGTAAAAAAAATTAACCGGAAAATCAGTCGAAAGCCGGATTCGGTCTTTGCCGAAATATTTTTTATCATCGTTATAAATCATTATTTTACATAGTATTAATTTTGCCCCCGAATTGCTGTTGATTGAATAAAAGCTAACTTAAAATTCAAGAAAACCGTATTTTTAAGCTTTAAAAAAAACAGTTGGTGATTTTGGAGAACGGAAAAAAATTTCAAACAGGTAGTGTCTTTATAATTGCATTTACGCATTTTTTGCATGATGTTTATTCCTCATTTTTGGCTCCGCTGCTTCCTCTGCTTATTGAAAAATTTTCTCTCTCTTATACACTTGCAGGTTTGCTTACTGTTTTTCAGCGTCTTCCTTCTTTGTTGAATCCGCTTGTCGGAATTATTGCCGACAAACTACCGATAAGATATTTTTTAATTTTTGCACCTTCAGTAACTGCCGTTGCTATGAGTTTGCTTGGTTGGGCGCCAACTTATTTTATTGTAGCACTTTTGCTGTTTGTTAGCGGAATAAGTGCTTCACTTTTTCATGTTCCTGCTCCTGTTGCTGTTAAAAAAATATCGGGAAATAGAATAGGAAAGGGAATGAGCTATTTTATGTTTGGAGGTGAAATTGCAAGGTCTGTCGGTCCTTTTTTAATTTTAAGTGCTGTTTCCATGTGGACATTGGAAGGTTCATATAAGGTTATGCCTATTGGTCTCGGTGCATCCGTACTTTTGTTTTTTCAGTTCAGAAAAGTTGATCTTTCGCAAAACTTTAAAAATAAAGCGGTAGAAACAAATGTAAAAGAAACTTTGAAAGGCGTTTTACCGTTAATTGTTACTGTAGCCGGAATTTCATTTTTTATGTCAATAATCCGTTCGGCATTAACAGCATTTTTGCCGACATATATTTCCGCGCAAGGGCACACACTTTGGGAAGGCGGAATTGCACTTTCGATTGTTCAGTTTGCCGGAGCGCTCGGTTCATTTTCATCGGGGACACTTTCCGACAAATTGGGAAGACGTGAAACACTTATTATTATCAGTGTAATTTCACCGGTACTAATGCTTCTTTTTGTATATTCTTCAGGCTGGTTTGCTGTTCCCATTCTAATATTATCCGGATTTTTTTTGTTTTCCTCAACTCCGGTTCTGCTTGCTATAATAAACGAATACAAATCGGAACATCCATCATTTGTAAACGGATTGTTTATGACTATGAATTTTATATCAGGTGCGGGAAGCGTAATGATAATCGGTGCTTTAAGCGATTGGCTCGGTTTTGCAGCTACTTACAAAATCTCGGCATTTCTCGGATTGTTGTCACTGATCTTTGTTTTGAGATTGGATAAAAAGTAGTTGGACTGTAATTACTGTGAAGTAATGCTTAATCAAAAAGCAATAGCCGATTAGTAAAATATATTGGGAGAAACACTAACTTTTGTTCAGGAAGTTCAGAATATTCAGCCAAGGACAGAACAAATCCATTTTCGATATTACCATATTTTCCCAAAAGCAGATGCATGCTTTTCAATTTGCCGGAATGTCCGCTTTTAACTTCGATAGGAATTATCTTTCCGTTTTTTGATATAATATAATCCACTTCGGCAGAACTGTTTCTTGAATTTCTCGACCAATAATAAAGATGAGAAACGCCGGCAGATAATATTTCCTGCCCGACAAATTGTTCCGCCAAAGATCCTTCATAAATGTTTAACAAATTATCATTTAATATTTTAGAACTATGCTGCAATCCGCAAGCAATATTCATTAATCCAATATCTAAAAAAATTGTTTTGAATCGTTTTGACGACACTGTTGCACCCAAAGGTAAACCGGAGGGATTAACAGAAGACACTTTGGAAATTACTTTAGCAGATTCTAATAAATTGTAGGCATTTTTAATCGTGGGATTTGAAAAACCTTCTGCAAGTTTTGAATAATGCGTTTGCTTCCCAACGTTTTTTGCCGTGGAAAGTAAAACTTCTTCCAAACACTGTTTGTTCGATTTTCCCGCATATTTTGAGAAGTCTTGAATATATGTTTCGAGTAAACCTTTCTGTATATCGAACACATTAATATAACTTTCGGTTTTTAGAAATGTTTTTACGGCTTCCGGCATACCGCCGATAAAAAAATATTTTCTGAGTTCTTCCAAAATTATTTCGTGAAAATTTTCGGGTAGCTCGTTAAACGGAAGATATAATGTATCGGTTAAAATTGAATTCCCAATTGCTATTAGGAACTCATAAAAGTTCATCGGATGCATTGATAGGGTTTCGACTCTTCCGACCGGAAAAGAAATATTTTTTATTGCAAACTCAATTAGTGAGCCGGCTGCAATAAGATGAAGCTGCGGCATCTCCTCATAAAAATAACGTAATGACGAAAGTGCCTCCGGAACATTTTGAATTTCATCAAGAAATAAAAGATCCTTTTCAATATTTATTTTCTTTCTAAGATGTAATTCTAATTCTACAATTATTCTCTTCGGGTTTTTATCTTTTTCAAAAATATTTTTTATTCCGGGATTTCTTTCAAAATCAATGAAGTGAATTGTTTTATAATTTTCATCGCCAAATTTTTTTACAGTATAAGTTTTACCAACCTGACGTGCACCGCGTATTATTAACGGTTTACGCAGCGGATTATTTTTCCACACAAGAAGTTTTTTCTCAATTTCTCTAATCATATTATTTTCCCTTTAAAATAACAAGGTAAAATTACAGAGTATTCTTTAAAATAACAAGGTAAAATTGGCAGCCATCCTTTAAAATATCAAGGTTGTTTTTTGATAAAAAGAAAAATTTGGGCTAAGTTATAAATGTTTTTAATTTCAGATAATTTTTTATCAAAATGGAATTTACTTCACGAAATTGAGCTGTTGTTTAACCCAAATTATGCTTTAGAAACTGAAAAATGACAATAAAATTATCTCAACGGTAGAGTAGCAAATGGTTTAATCCAAAATTAGATTTCCTTGATTTAAACCCAAAAGGTTAAGCAATAAATTTGGTTCAAACCTTAAAAAAAATTAGTCGTTTATGCATTAATCTTTTTCTAATGCATAATCCGGATTTAAGGTTTTCGTGCAACAAGTTCAATCATTGAATGCTGCTCAATCGGACCATCTCCGTGCCGGTGTTTTTTGCCAAGACCTTCCCAATGATGAATTATTTCAAAACCGTCGAACAAAGTTAATATTTCATTATCCGCTAAAAATGTCCTTATTCTTTTATCATCACTTTCGAATGAATTTGTGCCGATTTCATTCCAATTATTTTTACAGTTTTTATACTTATCATCCCCGTTACCGAATGCAGTTACAAAAATAAGTCCGCCGTTTTTTGACCATAGTTTTACATTATCAATTAAATTCCTAATCTCTTTCCACGTTAATATTTGAATTATTCCAAGCAATAAAATTGCAGAATAGTAATTATTTGGTGAGTGAAATTTTGAAATGCCGCTTTTAACATAATTTATGTTTTTATGCTGCTGTTTTCTTAAAATATCAATTGCTGCTTGGGATGAATCTACAGCATCAACAATAAAATTTTTTTCCGCCAAATAAAAAGAGTGCCTTCCCTGACCGGCTCCAATATCTAATACACAGGAGCCTGCTGGAATTCTATTAACATATTTTACCAATATTTCTTCGGGATTATCTCCAAAATAATTTTTGTGGTGCAAATAACTCATATCAAAATTTTCACCCATCCAACAACTCCCATCAAAAACATTTATTATTGATATTGTATATTCTAATATAAAACTTTATCTCCTTTTTATTTTTTACGAATCAATAATTGTAAAATATAGCTGATGATTTCAACCACCAAGTGGTTGATTATCAGCCACTTGGTGGTTGATTATCAGCCACTTTTTCTTATATTTGGAAGTAGTATTATGAAAATAATTAAAAGAAATATTACTCTGCGTTTATTAGATGCCTTAAAAGATACGCCGGTTGTTTTGCTCCAGGGTGCACGTCAAACAGGTAAGAGCACATTGGTTCAACTTTTAGCACGAAAGCAACATCCGGCTGAGTATCTTACTTTGGATGACTTATCCATCTATTCAGCTATAAAAGACAATCCTGATGATTTTTTAAATACCTATTCAGATAATATTATTTTGGATGAAGTTCAGAAAGCTCCTGAATTATTCAGGGCAATTAAATCGGTTGTTGATAAAAACAGAAAACCCGGTAAATTTATTTTAACCGGCTCTGCAAATATTTTATTACTTCCTAAAATATCGGAATCTCTTGCAGGCAGAATAGAAATATTGCAGCTTTACCCATTTTCGCAAAGCGAAATAATGGGAAATAAAATAAACGTTCTTGATAGATTATTTACAGAGAATATGAATATCAAAGCGAATCCCGCTGATGGACACGTTGATATTTACAAAAATATTGTTGTCGGGGGTTACCCCGAAGCAGTATTTAGAAAAACCGATAGAAGAAGAAATGCGTGGTTTGAATCTTATGCAAAATCAATGCTGCAGCGTGATATTAAGGAATTATCACATATTGAAAGTATCGCTCAGTTCCCTAAATTGTTAAATCTACTTGCCGCACGAACAGGGGCACTTTTAAATTTTGCAGAAATTTCACGTGCTATATCAATTCCCCAAACTTCTCTAAAAAGATATTTCACACTTTTGGAAGCTTCTTTTCTTGTTTATTTATTACCGCCATACTATAAAAATAGATCTAAAAGACTTATTAAAACAGCAAAAATATATTTTAATGATACAGGTTTATTAAGCCATCAATTATCAATAAATATTAATGGATTGAAAAAAGACAAAATTCTTTTTGGGCATATATTAGAAAATTATGTTTTAATGGAATTAATTAAATATGCTGCTTGGAGCGATTATCAGTATAAATTTTATCATTATAGAACAGTCTCGGGTAGAGAGATTGATTTTATTATAGAAAGAAGTGATGGCAAAACTGTTGCGATTGAAGTCAAATCGTCTGCAAATACTGAAGCAAAAATGTTTGTTCACATTAAAGATTTTGAATCGGAAATAGGAAAAAATTTCCACAGGGGATATGTATTTTATCTCGGAAATAAAATATTTCATTATTCCAAAAATAGAATTGCCGTGCCGATAAATATCATCTAACCCAAATTCTCACTTTCAATTATCAATTTTTCGTTGCAGCCTGCTGTGTTGGGAATTCTCTTTCGCAATATTTCTTAAAATTCTGCAAGTTCACCTTTTGAGAACTTAACATCGAATTTAAAATCATTCCTAATTTCATTTTGTAAATCATTTTTTTGAAAAAAGATTTACCGTTTTCCTCATTGTAAATAATTTTATACTCAACTTTAGTATAGTTGCCGGATTTGGTTAAATGGAAATCATTGATAAATTTAACATCGCTTTTAACAACAGCTTCTTCCTGGAAAAAATATTCGCTATTTATTATTTGGCTTGCTTTGGTAGTAAACTGCAAATTCATTTTATCAAATTTACAAATGTGAACTGCATTAACCCGATTGATTTTATTATTGTCAGTAATGTTGACTATATCTTTTACCCAATTTACTTTGCCTTTTGTATCAATTAGTTTCAAATGAACAAAATCAAGTGGGGCATTAATTAAAACTGAAATTGTTTCGGATTTTTCTCCTTGAGTAATTCTTTCAATTTTTGGGAAACTCGGTACTTCATTTATCAGCGGAGTAAAATCCAAATACTTTGTTTCAATTTTTCCGAAATTTTCATACTCCTCAATATTGTTTATCAGTCGATTTTCGTAAATAACAGAATCACTTTTCTGAGCTTTGAAAAATTGTTCCGTGATTAATAAATATTCATTTAGCGGAACGCTGTTTTTCAGCAAACGATGTATGAGTATAACATCACTTCCGATTATTTTTTTAAAATTAGCAACATCAACTTCCTTTAGCTTCCCAAAATGTGAAATGAATTTCAGTGTTAATTTAGCAGACCCAGTGCAAGCCCCGCAACTGCAAACATTGTCCCTTTCAATAATTCTTAACTGCGAATGAAAATTAAGGTAAATTTTTTCGGCAAGGTTCTTCAATTCGTTATAACTCGGAGGTTTGCCTATTTGGTATGTTAATACGGCATCTCCTTCAATTTCGGAAACAATGAATTTTGGACTTAGCGATTTCACAATAACTTCAATCAACTCTTTAATAATATGTTGACTATGATTTATTTCCGTTTCGGTAACAAATTTTGTAAATCCGCTAATGTCCGGAATAAATATTAAGGCTTCATTTTCCATTTTTTTGAAACAAGTTTGAAAAGACAAGTGTTAAATTTATTATCATTTAGTTATTGATACAAAAATATTTTTACACAATACAATAAATAACATTTTTCAACGTTTACTGTAATACAATTGTCAAATGGTTCAGAATTTGGAAAAAGAGTTAATAAGCAAATGCCGGCAAGGGAACTCAAATGCGTTTAGGGTTTTGGCAAATAATTATAGACGAAAATTATTTGGCTATTGTTTAAGAATGTGCGGCAACGAAACAGATGCAGAAGATATTTTTCAGGAAATATTAATTAAAGTTTGGAGAGGAATAGGGAAATATAACGAACAGCAGAAATTTTCTAACTGGCTGTTTACAATTGCTCACAATGTAATTCAAGATTATTTTAGAAAAAATAATCGAAGAAAACACGAAGAAACTTTTGAAGATTTATCAATAATTGCAAACAGTGAAACTCCGCATACGAGTTTTATTTTAAGTGAAGAAAAAAGCTTAATGATGAAAGCAGTGATGAATTTACCGGACAAGCAAAGGGAAGTGTTTTTACTGAGGCAGCAGACAAATATTACTTTTAAGGAAATTGCTGTCATAACCGGAGAACCGATAAACACAGTATTAAGTAGTATGAATTATGCAGTACGGAAAATTAAAAAATATGTCGAGGCGCAATATGCTGACGAATAATGAGAATCTGATTGAACTTTTTGAAACTGAAAGATGGCTTTATGTTGACGGTTCTCTTGATGAAAAAAGAACGGAATTTTGGGATAATAAAATTGAAAATAATTTAAAACTCAAAGAGCTTTTAACAGATGCACAAAAATATTCCGCTAATTTTTATGAAGAGATCGAAGCAGACTTGAGTGAAGATAAATTTAATAAATTTGTTAGTAATGCTATAGAGCAATCGACTCGAAAGTCAATTAATTCAATGATAAAAGGATTTTTTACAAAAACAAAAGGAGTGCAGAATTCACGTTCCTTAAAAATAGCATTTGCCGGAAGTATCTTCGTCATAATTATTGTTACTCTTTTTTCACTGCAATATCCAACTCAACAACACAAAGTTGATTCTAAATTTTTAACGTGGGATGATAGTTCCTTCAGTAAGGAATTAAGTGCGACGAAAATTGAATACACAAGCTTATTTGATAATCAAGCAAAGCAATACATTAGATATCAACTTGCCAACGACAAATGGTTCAGGGATGTTGTTTCTATTCAGAATGAAATTAATAAATTAAGTTTAACTACAGACACTAAATCATTATAAAAATAAAGAGGAAATGAAATGGCACACAGATTAAAGAAAAAGACAAACTCGGTTTTATTAACGGTTCTTATTTTATTATTAAGCGGTTCAGTTTTTGCACAAGAAAAAACATTGCCTCCTCCTCCTCCAATAGCTCCTCCGTTCCCGAACTTATTTGATAAAAATTCCGAACACGAATACTTGCAATCCTTGAACAATGTTCTACGCAAAAAGTTGAGTACAATTAAAAGATTTGATAACAAAACGTACCAGAAACTTTTGCAGAAAACATATTTTAACACGATGGATGTTCCGTTTTTCAATGAGTTTGATAAAGTTCGAATGGAAAGAAGAAAAGAGATTTCTACTCTTGAAATAGAAACTACATCTCTTGCTCTTACTTATAAGAATGATGCAAATGCGGATAAATCAAAAATAAAAAAAGAGCTGACTAAAAAATTAAATGAATTATTCACGTTAAAAGAACAGAACAAAAAGCAAGATGTTGAACGCCTTGAAAAGAAATTAAAAGATTTAAAGAAGTCTCTTTCGGTTAGGAATGACCACAAAGACGAGATAATTAAACGAAGATTCAACCAACTGATAGGCGAAGAAGAATATTTGGATTGGAATAAATAATAACCAAAGCAAAAACTAAAGCTCAACAGAATTGTTGGGCTTTTATTTTACCGCACTGATGGATATTTCGGAAAAAGACAACAATTTTTTAAGCACGCGTTCAACGTCAGCATCCGGGCAGGAAGCACCGCTTGTTAAGGCAATATTTATTTTGTCTTTATCGGGCAAAAATGAACCGGTTTCCATTATTGTTTTCGTTGATAAATCAAAATGATTTATCATGTTTTTAGAAATTATTTCATCGGCTGAAGAAATAAAATATGTGGGGAATTTTTTTTCAAGCAGTTCAACTATGTGTGAAGTGTTTGAGCTTTTATAACCGCCTACTACAATCGCCAAATCTGCGTTTACATTTAACAATCCATGTGTTGCACGTTGATTGTCATTTGTAGCATAACAAAGTGTATCACGCGTATCGGCAAAATGTTCCGGTAAATTTTCTTTGCCGTATTTTTCAATCATTGCAGCTTTAATAACATTGCCTATTTCTTCCGTTTCCGAAGCAAGCATAGTCGTTTGATTTACTACGCCGACTTTTTGCAAATTGGTTTCAGCATTAAAATTTTTGGAATATTTATCCTCAAAAATCTTATAAAACTCAGCTCTTTCAATTTTACCGGTAATTATTTGTGCTAATAAGTCAGCTTCCTTAATATCACGTATAATAACTGATTTTCCGTTTGCCGTGGAATGTGAAAATGTTGCCCGTGTTTCTTCGTGCTTGTGCTTTCCGTGAATTATAATTGTTTGGTTGTCCTTCCCCAAGTCTTCGGCTCTGTTCCAAACTTTTTCAACAAACGGACAAGTTGTGTTGTATTGATAAATTTCTATTCCAATTTTGCTAAGCCGATTTTCAATTTCCAGAGTTGTACCGAATGCAGGAATTATTACAATGTCGTTTGGTGTAAGTTCCGCCCAATCAATTATTTGACTTCCGTCAGTCCGCATTATAAATTTCACGCCTTTTTTTACAAGGTCGGCATTTACTCCGGGATTGTGAATCATTTCGCTGAGGAGAAATATTCTTTTATCCGGATTTTCGTTAATAATTCGATAGGCGGTTTCGATTGCGTTTTCCACACCGTAACAAAAACCGAAATGGCGAGCAATGAAAAATTTAATTTTTCCATAGTCTAATTTTGTTGGAGAAAAGTCTTTTTTACGCGGGTCGTCTTCTTTTCTCTGCTTTTTTATGTCCGAAATAATCACGCTTTTATAATATTTCGGTATGTCAAATTTTTTCATTGATTAAATATAGTACTAATTACTAATAAACAAATTGCTAAAACTCCAATAATTTCTCACTTAAAAACCAAAGTGAAATTAAAATTATACTCAATTTATCTGCACGAAACAAACCTCACGGTGTTTTTTGCTTCTTCAATTACTTCTGCAAAACTTTTAACCGTTCTTTCAATTTGTTCTTCGGTTGTATGTAACCCGAGTGAAAACCTAACGGAGCAATGTGCATCTTCTTCCGAAAGTCCGATTGCCAAAAGTGTACCTGATGGTTTTGGAGAACCCGCTCGACAAGCGGAACCCGAAGAAAGAGCGATTCCCTTTTTATCCATTGCCAACACAACCGATTCGCCCCGTAAACCGGGAAAGACTAAGTTCAAAGTTCCCGGAAGTCTGCTGTTTTTATCACCGTTTAATTTTGCATCGGGATAAATTTTATAGATTTCCTCTTCTAATTTATCACGCAGAGAGGCTACGGAATCGTTCTTTGATAATCGCTGCATCGCAATATCGGCAGCTTTTCCCAATCCCGCAATACCCAAAACATTTTCGGTTCCTGCACGCAAATCATTTTCCTGTTTTCCGCCGCAAATTAGAGGCTCGATATTTACACCTTTGCGAACATACAAAACGCCGATGCCTTTCGGTCCGTATAATTTATGTCCCGAAAACGAAAGTAAATCCACACCGAGTTTTTCAACATCCACCGGAATTTTTCCAATTGCCTGAACTGCATCGGTATGAAAAAGAATATTTTTTTCTTGGGCAATTTTTACTAATTCCGCTATCGGCTGAATAGTTCCGATTTCATTATTTGCCGTCATAATGCTTACCAAACAAGTTTTGTCCGTAATTGCATTTCGCAAATCATCAGGTTTTACCTTCCCGTTTTTATCAACCGGCAAATATGTAATTGTGCAGCCGAATTTTTCCGATTGTTTGCAAGTGTTTAATATTGAAGGATGCTCAATTGAACTCGTAATAATGTGATTTTTGTCCGAGCCGGATGCAAATGCAATTCCTTTCAAAGCAAGATTATTTGCTTCGGAGCCGCCGCCGGTAAATATTATTCTTTTGGCTGTGCAGTTTAATAATCGCGCGATGCTTCTTCGCGAAGACTCGACAACAAAACGTGACTCTTTTCCTTCTTCATAAATACCGGAAGGATTTCCCTGTCCTTCATCAAGGAAACGAATCATTACTTTTTTTACTTCCGGATCAATCGGTGTAGTTGCATTGTGGTCAAGATAAATTCTTTCGGCTGTTAATTTTTCATTTGTATAATTTGAATTTGAATTGTTTTCATCTGTAAAATTTTCCGATTCCCAAATTACCAGACCAATTTTTTCACTTCTATTTATTTTTTCTACTTGGCAAAGCAGAGTTTTGTAAACAGGGAAACCTGAAATAGGATCGTAATTTTGCAAATCGGTAAGTTCATTAATATTTGTATTTTTCCAAGCATCTGAACCAACCGGACCGCCGCCGCCCATATCCGCATCAATTGCACCTTGCACAATATTATCGGTTACAAAAGCCCGCATTGTAACTGCACCTCGTTTTGTGCTTATTTTAACAATATCGCCTGTTTTTATTTTTCTGTTTTCGGCATCAATTGTATTTAATGTTACTATCGGCTCGGGGTGCATTTTTTGTAATGATTTTACACCGTGATGCTGCGAACGGAAATCACTTGAAACTCTTGATCCTGAATTAAAAACAAGCGGATATTTTTTTGCAAGCTTCGGCTGCGATAGCGGTCCTTCCTTCGGTTCAGTATATTCGGGCAAAGGATTGTAACCATGTTCGGCAAGAATCTCCGATGCAAATTCAAATTTACCGCTCGGCGTTTCAAAACCCGGTTTGCCGTCTTTTCGTAATTTCCCTTTTTCCCATTTTTTATATTGAAGCATTTCCGTCGGCAGTTTTACTTCTCCGCCGTTTTCCCGGACATCTGTCAAAGTAAAACCGGTTCCTTTCAAAACATAATTGAATAATTCTTCTTCCGTTTGCGGATAAAGATGTCCGTAGCCAAGCCGTTTCGCCAATTCCGCCATAATAAAAAAATCATTTCGTGCTTCACCTACAGGTTCAATAACTTTTTCACGAATCTTAAACATCGGTCCGTAAGTCATATACGATTCAATTTCGTACATTGTTGTAGCGGGCAAAACAATATCGGCATACGCCGAATCGGCAGTTAGTTGTCTGTCAATTGTTACAAGAAAATCAAGTTCGTTCAAAGTTCTTTTCCAAATTTCCGGCTGAGGCCAAGCAGTAATAATTGAGCCGCCGAGAATAATTAAAGAACGAATTTTATAAGGTTTACTTTCCAAAACTGATTCGGGAAGTGAAATAGCATGCGACTCACCGCGATACGAACTGTAAACCGGAAATCTTTCGCGTCCCAATGCCTTAGCCGGTTCCGGGTTTTCAATTAGTCCGTCTCTGTTTACTTTAAAAACATTTTTCTTCATCGAAAAACATCTTCCGCCCGGAACATCAAGCTGCCCTGCTAATGCCCACAAAGCCATAGTTGCACGAATAGCCTGAACACCGCTGTCGCTGTATTCCAAACCGCTGTACATAATCGGAGCAGCGCCATTGGCAGAGGCAATTCTTCTTGCAAGCAAACGAATTGTTTCCGCATTTATTTCCGTTATTTCTTCAACAACTTCAGGACGGAAATGCTGTGAATATCTTGCAAAATCATCAAACCCCGAAGACCAGTTTTCCACAAATTTATCGTCGTATAATTCTTCTTCAATAATAACTTGGCATAAACCGAGAGCCAACGCACCATCAGTACCGGGACGAATTGGAATCCACTCGGCATTTACTGCTTTTGCAGTTTTAGTTTTTCGCGGGTCAATTACAACTACTTTTGCCCCTTTTTTGCTTGCCGCAATTATTCTGTGATAATCCAACGGCGGAGTATCTGTTGCGGGATTTGCTCCCCAAACAACAATTAGTTCGGCATTTTCAATATCCGAAAACATATTTATCATCATTCCGCCCATTGTAACGTGCGGTGCAATCATTGCAAAAGAAACGTAACACAAAGCACCAACACCCAAAGTATTTGGCGAACCGAATGGAAACAGAACACTTGATGCGGAAGAAACCGCAACACCTTTCGGCTGATAAACATCGCACATTGCAAGTTCAAAACTTCCGCGTCCGGTATAAACGGCAGTTGCCTCAGCGCCGCTTTCTTCCTTTATTTTATTTAATTTTGAAACTATTGTTTCATAAGCCTCGTCCCACGAAATTCTTTCAAATTCAAAAGTCCCTTTTTTACCGACACGTTTCATCGGATATTTTAACCGGTCTTTTGAATAAACTATATCAGCCGAATGCTCGCCGAGAGTGCATATCATTCCATAATCGGATTCATTATCGGCAGTAACCTTATCTATTTTCCCTTCGATGTTGTATGTAACGATAACGTGGCAGCCTGCCGGACAAATACCGCAGATTGCTTTTTTTATTTTGTGATTCATAATAATTAAGTTGAAATTAATTTAAGAGTCTCTTTTTTGCAGAAATAATTTCTTTTTATAAAAATCAAAACTTACAAAAAATCATTGAGTGAAAAAGATTTTTTTAGCGGAAATGGCAATTTAACAGCTTACGCACAGCACAAATTTTAAAGTACTTGGTTTGTTTTCCTTAACTCGTGTTGTTTGTTAATTTTTTATATAGATTTAAACAATTAAAAATTACAGATTCTGTTTTTTGTTTTTCGGTTTGGTTAAACGTTTGCTAAAATATATAAATTTATCAAGGAATCAATAGTGAATTCTCTTATTCTTAAAAGAGTTTTAATACTTATCATTTGTTTAAGTGCTTGGTTGAACATAAATGCCCAATCGATTAATTATTCACAATCCGATTCTTCTAAATTTACTAATGCTTTGGAAATCAATTTTTTGAACGAACAAAGTATTTCATTCAGATATCGATTCAATAACAGTTTGTACTGGAAAATTGGTGCTGATTTATCATCTTCTTTTGCAACAGATTATAAATCCGATACTCATACTAATGGTGTTACTTTTGGAATTAGAATTAACAACCAATTATATATAACAATATTTTCAGTCGATTTTTTTAATATTGATTTTGGTATAGGTCCCTTAATTTCATACAAAAGTAATTACAAAAAAACAAATGTTAATGCGGACAATTATGTTTCGGATTATCATGAATATACTTTTGAATATGGTGTAATAAATAGTTTGGTTACCGAAATAAAATTATCGAAAAAACTGTTTCTTATCTTCAAATATGATTATACAATTTCAAAAAGCATTTTCAACAGCAATAAAAATAGTTCTTACAAATCCGAACAGAAAACTGATAATAACCATATTGATTTTTTTAACTTGACACTAAGTAAACTTAAAATCGGAATAGGAATTAACTTTTGAAAAAATTTTACGGCATATATTTTTTAACATTTATTTTGTTCTCTTTCCTTACCGTTCCGGGCAATGAATTAAAAGCACAAGATTCGACTAAAAACTTTACAAGCAATTTCTTTTAGTATTAATGATGTTCTTGAAATTGGTTACAAAAGAGTTTTTACCAAAAATTGGTATTGGAATGTAAATATTATTGTCTCCGGTAAATATCACCGTGAAACAGGAAATAGAGTTATGCGGGATATCGATAAATTTGTTGAGAACAAATATACAATCGGTCTAAAAATTTATGCAATTAGGAATATAAATCTTTACAAAATGATTTTTATAAATCTCGGTACCGGTTTCAGCTACATTTTTAGTCATGATAATATCGAACACGGAAATGAAAATTCTGCTGCATATACTTCAATCAATATTAACGAAAAAAAATACGGGCTATCATTATTTGCAGAATTAGAATTTACAGTTTATAAACAGTTTAGAATAACTGCACGGTATAGCTGGTTTACCGGTTTTAAAATTTATAACTCCTATTATACAAACCTGACTAATCAGTTTTTGACTGAATTAAATGAAATGACAATTGGAGCAGCCGTTTATTTTTAGATAATATTGATAATTTTTCCTTCCCCTGCAAATTAACAAAGGACAAATTCTTCTGTTTTTCTTAGATCTATTTTTTTTCCCGTTACTTTTTTTCGCACAATTTGTTCTGCAATAAATTGTCATATTTTGATTGATTCTATCAATATTATTATTTACTTTATTAAATAAACATCCTCTTTTTATTAAATAGTGGAGACGGCAATGATTCGATTATTTATTATTTTAATTTCATTTGTTCTATTTGCTAATCTGTCAGCACAAAAACACTTAATTTTGCGCTCGGACGGAACTCAGTTTACGAATTATGGGCAAATGTATTCAAACGAAGTTTTACCAATCAATTCTAAAACAAACAAAAAAGCAATTAGACAGTTTTTTAAAGATAACAACACCATAACAGACTACAACTATATTTTGTTTAATCATTTTCCAATTGATGGAGCTGCTAATTTTGGCTTTTTCGGTCAAGATTGGTTTGTGCAATGGTTCGAAGCCCCTTCGGATATGACAATCAATCGTGCAGGTTTTAATGTGGCGGCTGTTGATGCTTCCGGTTTGACTGTGGCTGTTAAGCTTGTTAATGTTAATTGGACAAAGCCGCAAATAGATTCTGCCGGTACAACATTGTGGGGATATTATCAGGCCGATGGAAATGGATTTGGCAATGCAACTGCTTTTTATGATAATCCCGATCGGACCGGAGATTGGGTTGACTTGGAAGGAAGCGGAAAGGTTCCTCCTTTTGGAACGGATATTTGGTCTGATTCAGGTAACGGAATATCTATCGAAGCAATACCTTCCGGAACCGGATTAGCAAATATCTATCAATGGGTTGATATGTCAGAACTTGGCAGTTTGCCGGTTGTTTCTCAAGGTTCTATTGTTGGAGTTGCAATAAAAAATAACAGTACAAATTTAGATCTCGACAGAATCGGAATGATTGCAACTTCCAGTCTTGGAATTTCCGGCTTTAAATTTTATGCAAATGGACGAACTTCAGGTGATACTGCAACTGCGGGCTGGTGGACACGTAGCTATATTTGGGATTTTGCTTTGGATGTAAATCTTTCTTCATTGCCCCCTTTAAATATCATTGTTGATGCGGTACCCACAACAATTAGCAATGAAGACCGGACAGTTACTGCACATATCACCGGAATAAATCCGGTAGGAAATAATGTGTCGTCTGCTAATTTATTATACAGTACTGATAATCAGGCGTCCTGGAAAACTGTTGTAATGACGGGAACTGAACCTGATTACAGCGGAATAATTCCCGGAAATCAATCCCCTGGCAATCGGATTTTTTATTCTGTTGTTGGCATAAATATAGACGGGGATACAACGAGAAGCTCAGTGCAATATTACGACATTATTAGCGAAGGCTCTGAAAATTTATTAGTATTCAACGGTTATTCAACACCGGCAGGATATCCGCAAGGGTATTATTTTGGAGAGAACAATTCTATTATTAATTGGCCGCACGATGTTTGGACATACGGTAGTTTGACTTCGGACTTATTAAATAATTACAAAAATATTATTTATATAACAACAAATATGAAGCAAGCTGATTCGAACGAATTAACAGTACTTCGTAATTGGATAGATACTGACGAAACTCATAACTTAATGATTGCCGGAGATGAATGGCTTGAAGCACAAGCGGGTTGTTGGAGTGATACAACTTATTCCCCCGGTGATTTTCAATACGATATTCTTGGAATTCACTCAGATCATAGCGACATTAATTATATTAACCCGGGTGATGAATTACTGCCATCTGAAGTGCAGCCGATACAAGGCTCTTTGCTCGGCGGACAGCTTTATGACGAATACAACCAAGTTTCAGCAGACAGCAATTGGACAAATCCGATGATGTATAATCCGTATTTTGAAATTGGTGTTGATAACTGGTTAGATGGTGTAGATTTTTTAAGTGATGTTGAAGTTGATTTAACAGGAACTGCAAAAGACGGCGTTACAAAATATCCAATTGCCGGACATAGAATTTTGCCGGCTGGAAACAAAATTGCTTTTTTTGCTTACGATCCGCTTTCGTTAGATTCTGATACACCGGAATATTATTGGTATGGTTTTAGCCTGTCAGCACCGCAAGTTAATGTGTTAGATTGGTTCGGAATTACAACAAATATTCAGCAAATCGGGAATGAGTTACCTGAAAAATTTGCATTATCTCAAAATTATCCTAATCCGTTTAACCCGACTACGACAATAAAATATTCATTACCTGCTGTTGAGACAAGGCATGCCTTGTCTATACAACTGAAAATTTACGATGTTTTGGGACGAGAAATCAAAACACTTGTAAACAAAAAACAATCACCCGGTAATTACCAAGTTCAGTTCAATGCTTCGGGACTGCCGAGCGGAGTTTATATATACAGATTACAAGCCGGAA
>VAPK010762383.1_pt1 | contig 16866 bp, 14 predicted proteins | sample 3395031 | NCBI WGS metagenome assembly VAPK01 (sample SAMN08290443, study PRJNA428436) | hydrothermal vent metagenome | isolation source: Deep-sea hydrothermal vent chimney 1 | place: Pacific Ocean: Juan De Fuca Ridge
TAACTACTGCCCACCTTGTACCAAACCTGGGAGACGACAACAGGGGCACGATGGTCTTCCTTTACCAGCACTTTCATGCCATTAGCCATTTTAAATTCATGAACTTCAGCAGACGATGCCAAAACAAAATTACTTCCCAGCGCACTAGCAATATAAAACGTCGCAATAACCAATAACCGCATACTCATTAAATACTCTTCCTTTTACAAATTATCTTAACTTCACATTTAACGACCAGGCTGGTGCTGAGTTTACTAACCCCAATATCACTTAATAATTGTTGGGTTTCGTGCCTCAGAGCAGCAACCTACGAAAAACCTGACTTTAATGATAGAATAACTTTTTATTTAACCTATTTCATAACAATTTCTACGACCCATAAATCAATGTTTAGTTTCCTCAAATCAGATAAAAACAAAAATACCAAATCCGAAGTTTTATCTGAAGATTTGCAAGAAAAAGCACAAAATCAGTCTCAGGATCAATCTGAGGGGTTCTTTTCCCGACTCAAACAAGGATTAAGTCGAACCCGACACGGTTTAACCGATGGTTTAGCCAATGTCGTACTTGGTGCAAAAACCATTGATGATGACTTAATGGAGCAAATCGAAGATATTCTGATCACTGCCGATCTGGGTATGGATGCAACAAACCGCATTAGTCAAAATCTACTAAAACAGGTCTCACGCAAGGAATTAAAAGATCCTCAGGCATTATTCTCTGCATTACACGATGAAATGCAGGCCATCCTTGCCCCCAGTGAACAGCCTTTAATTATACCTGAACAAGATAGCCCCTTTGTTATTCTCGTAATTGGTATTAATGGTGCAGGAAAAACCACCACAATTGGTAAACTGGCAAAACGCCTGCAAAATGACGGCAAATCGGTGATGTTAGCTGCGGGGGATACCTTTCGCGCCGCGGCGGTTGAACAACTTCAGGTCTGGGGTGAACGTAACGATATCCCCGTCATCGCACAACATAATGGTGCAGATAGTGCCTCCGTCATCTATGACGCACTGGAATCTGCCCGTTCAAAAAAAATTGATGTCTTAATTGCCGATACTGCAGGCCGCTTACATACCCAAACTAACTTGATGGAAGAATTAAAAAAAGTAAAACGGGTAATGGGAAAAATTGATAAAGCCGCCCCGCACGAGGTTATGCTGGTACTTGATGCCGGCACAGGACAAAATGCCTTAAACCAGGCCGAACAATTTAATCAGGCCATGCAGCTCACTGGTATTACCCTCACCAAGCTCGACGGCACAGCTAAAGGCGGAGTTATTTTTGCAATAGCCCATAAACTTGGGCTGCCGATACGCTATATTGGCGTCGGTGAAGCTATTGAAGATTTACGCACCTTTGAAGCTAAAGATTTTGTTGATGCGTTGTTTGACAAAAACGACTGAATTATAATTTTTTCACCGCAAAGACACAAAGTGCGCAGAGAAAATCTTTATATTAATCTAAAACCTTAATATTTTTCATCTACGATCATTACGAGGAAGTATAGAAAATATTTTTCTGTATTGGCAAGGCAGTTTCATAGTAAATGCTACACATCGTGAGATTGCTTGTATTTTAAAATTAAATCCTTTGCGTTCTCTGCGTCTTTGCGGTGAAATTATTTTAAATTACTTAAAAGCTGTGTTCTTTGCACTGTGTGTGGTAAAAATAAGGTCTAATAGTAATTAAATTAAAAGACTTATGATTCGTTTCATTAATGCCAGTAAACGCTATAGCAGCGGCTTTGATGCGCTACAAAATGTGAATTTTCATATGCTCCCTGGTGAAATGGCATTTTTAACCGGCCATTCGGGGGCGGGAAAAAGTTCGCTATTAAAACTTATTGCATTATTAGAACGATCCAGTCGCGGCCAGGTTATTGTTAATAACCAGAACCTCACTAAAGTCTCACGCCGCCGCATTCCCTATTTTCGCCGTAACATCGGTATCATATTTCAGGATCATCAACTCTTATTTGATCGTACCGTTTACGATAATGTTGCCTTACCTTTAATCATTGCCGGTTTTTCACATCAGGATATCGGCAAGCGTGTTCGTGCTGCACTGGATAAAGTAGGCTTGCTCAATAAAGAAAAAAAATACCCCATTACTTTATCGGGTGGTGAGCAACAGCGTGTCGGTATTGCCCGTGCAGTGGTTAACAAACCACCTCTTATACTTGCTGATGAACCTACGGGTAACCTGGACCCTGAACTTTCAGCAGAAATTATGGGCTTATTCCAGGATTTTAGTGATGTTGGTGTAACCGTTTTAGTCGCCACTCATGACATTTCCTTAATTTCCAAGCTTCCTTACCGAACACTAACGCTTAAAGATGGCAAGCTTATTAATGACAGTCAACCAGCTTCATGAAAAACAAAAAAAGACAACGCGATACACAAGTTCGTCCCGACTTAAAAACGTTGTTTCGTTCTTATTTTATACGCCATATCCAGGTCTTTTTTTACAGCCTTGGGCAGTTAAGCCGTGCTCCCATCTCCACCTTAATGACATGTATGGTTATCGGTATTGCTTTGGCATTACCCGCGGGACTGCATACCCTGCTAAAAAATGCTCAACAACTTAGTGGAGGCTGGGAAAGCACGGCACAAATCTCTGTTTTTCTAAAAAAGTCTGTTCGACCATCCCAGGCACAGAAATTAAAAAAGATCATTCAACGCTGGCCTGATGTTATTTCTGTGGATTACATTAGCCGTGAACAGGCTTTAAAAGAATTTCAGGAGCTTTCAGGATTTGGGGATGCATTAAAAGCCTTAAACAGCAATCCTTTACCTTCTGTTTTAATTGTTAAACCAAAATTATCCCACGCCAGCGAGCGAGCTACACAAAAATTATTAACTAAACTGCGAACACTAAGACAAACAGATAAAGCACAACTTGATATGCAATGGGTAAGACGACTCTACGCAATTATGAATATCGTAGAACGTGGCGTGCTCATTCTGGGGTTTTTGCTCGCACTGGCAGTCTTGCTTGTGGTCGGTAATACCATTCGATTAGCCATCCAAAACCGACGCAAGGAAATTGTTGTGATGAAGCTCATTGGTGGTACTGATGCCTTTATTCGCCGCCCCTTTCTCTATACCGGTTTCTGGTACGGATTATTCGGTGGCATTATTGCCTGGCTACTGGTGAGTCTTACAATGCTCAGTATTAGCAATCCTATCGAAAAATTAACCACACTTTATCAAAACCAGTTTGAACTTAACAATATGTCTTTTTTAACCACTTTAATTCTGCTCGGTATTAGTATTCTTCTTGGTTTAACCGGTTCGTGGTTTGCTGTTGGCCGTCATTTAAGTGAAATTGAGCCACAATAATATTTTACTCCCTCTAAATTCCGTAAACTAAGCCATAATAAAACTAAACTTACTTCCGCTAATACCGATATAGTTAGTACTCACCGATTAATAAAAAGAAACAATTAATAACATGGCTGAAAATACAACCCACATCCTCGTAGTAGATGGCTCAACGGTATCCCGGCAAATTTTGTCGCGAATTCTACAAGAGGAAATGTCTGAGATTAAAGTCGATAATTGCAAAACGGGTGACGAGGCCGTTCAAAAACTGCAAGAAAATCGTTACGATCTCATCACCATGGCGCTCATGTTACCCGATATGGACGGCTTAACCTTATGCAAAAATATTCGAAACTCAAAGACACATAAATATACTCCCGTCATTGTTGTCTCTGGTGATGCCGATAAGCGCCTGGTACAGGAAGGCTTTAAAGCCGGGGTAACAGACTATTTTGACAAGTCCAATGGTTACAAAGCTTTTGGTGATTTCATAAAATCCTTTATCCAGCGAAATTCCAGCCTGGTTGGACATGTATTATTCATTGAAGACAGCAAAACTGTTGCCGCCGTTATTACCAAAATTCTGGAAAAACACGGTTTAAAAGTGACTCACACCGATTCCGCTGAACTTGCCATGGAGCTACTTGAAAAGCAGCGCGATGATAAACACATCGCAAACACGTTTGACCTCGTGGTCACTGATTTTTTCCTCAAAGGTGAGCTCACTGGTGGCGATTTACTTTATGCCATTCGCACCCACTTTCATTATTCACAACAGGAATTGCCCGTATTGGTGATCACCGGAAACGATGATCAAAAAACACAGGTTGAGGTTTTTCATGCAGGAGGCAATGACTTTGTCACCAAACCTATATTAGAAGAAGTCATTATGGCCAGAATTCGACTGCTTTTATTGATTCGTCACCAATTTGAAGCATTAAAACAACAAGCTGAAAATATGCGCTGGATCGCTGCGACTGACAGTCTGACGGGGGTTCGTAGTAAACGCTATCTGGTCGATAATGGCGAAGAATACATCCAAAATACCGCAAACCAGACCGTCTGGGCGATGCTTATTGATATTGATTTCTTCAAAAAAATCAATGACACGCTTGGCCATATTACGGGGGATCATGTTTTAGCTGAGCTGGGCACAAAGCTAAATCAGTCATTTCCAGCAGATATGGTGGTGCGTTTTGGTGGTGAAGAATTTTCTGTACTCATGAAAAACAAAACGCCTGCAGAAGCGATGAAAAAGGCTGAAACCTTACGTAAAGAAATTGAAAAACTTAAACCAGCCAATGTCGAACTCACCATCAGCGTTGGTCTGGCTAGTATGCAAGATCATCCGGATAGTAATCTGACCCAAATTTTAGCTCTGGCAGACAAGGCTTTGTACCATTCAAAGCAAACAGGCCGAAATTGTGTTTCCTACAACCTCCCAGAGGGCATCAAAATCTCTCCATTGCATGGAACTTAAGCACAACCCCCCTACAACTAAAACAAATACTCCAATTAAATCAACACTTTACAACTTTTAACAAATTGAACTAATGCATATATTGGCACTCTAACGCTGTGAGTGCTAATATTGGTTAGTGCTAATATTGATTCATAAAAAACCAAGGGGTTAGACATGAGCAAGAGCCTTCAATTACAGTTTGCAGTATCTTCAGGTAGCCTGGAGTCTTACTTACAGGCTGCACGTAATATTCCTATTCTGAGCGCAGAAGAAGAACGCGAACTCGCAGTACAGTTACAGGATCATGGTGATCTTGAAGCCGCTCAAAAACTGGTTTTATCACACCTTCGTTTTGTCGCACACGTTGCCCGTAGTTATAGTGGCTACGGACTGGCACTGGCTGACCTGGTTCAGGAAGGTAATATTGGTTTAATGAAAGCAGTTAAGCGATTCGATCCAACTGTCGGTGTCCGTTTGATTTCATTTGCAGTTTACTGGATCCGTGCTGAAATTCATGAGTTCATTTTACGTAACTGGCGCATAGTAAAAGTTGCTACTACAAAAGCACAGCGTAAATTATTCTTTAACCTGCGCAGTAAAAAGAAACAACTCGGCTGGTTTAGCGATGCTGAAGTAAGTTCTGTTGCAGAAGACCTGGGCGTAAAACGCACCGATGTTCTGGAAATGGAAAAACGCTTAAGTGGTCTGGATATTGGTTTTGATGGACCCGATGATAATGATGAAAACATTGCGCCGGCACCGGCTAACTACCTGGAAGATAACAGCCTTGAACCTGCGCGTTTAATTGAGCAATCTGACTGGTCAGAAAATCAGGAAACTCGTTTATACACAGCTTTAAAAGATCTGGATGACAGAAGCCGTGATATTCTGCAGCAACGTTGGTTAACTGAAAATAAATCTACCTTGCACCAGTTAGCAGATAAGTATGGTATTTCAGCAGAACGTATTCGACAACTTGAAAGTAATGCCATTAAGAAGTTAAGAAATGTCATTGGTGAAGCAGCATAAATACCTGTAACACGTTACCTAAAAAGCCTCTTTATTTTAAAGAGGCTTTTTTATGCCCGACAAAATATCTGCAATCACTATCTATATTCGGTATACTTTTTTCTCAATTAAATAATTATAAAAGTTGAAAATTTCTATGAAATATACTCGTATCACACTGCTGCTCACTTTTTTAACATCTTTTATCTCTTTTCCTATATTCGCAGAACAAGGTGTATGGGCAGATGTTAAAAGTGACTACGATGAATTTTACTCCTCAGATCGTTTTATTCGCATGGGTATTATATTTGCCGGTGGTGCAATAATGGCAAACACTGATATCGATCAAAACTTTCAGGATGATTATCAAAGTAATACTCGTTCAACCGCTACTGATGATTTTTCAGTTTCTGCCAAAAAATTAGGCGAAGGTAAATATTTCATTCCCCTTTCACTTATTTCTGCAGGAATTGGTCATTGGTTAAATGATGGAACGGAACTAACAGGAATAGGCAGGTGGGGTGAACGTACTGCACGTGCATATTTTGTCGGCGGTCCTGCTGTGTTAGCAACCCAATTACTTACCGGAGCATCACGTCCAAGTGAAGATAAAAAAATATCAGACTGGAAACCCTTTAATGATTCTAATGGTGTCAGTGGTCACGCATTTATCGGCTCGGTACCTTTTTTAACCATCGCATATATGAACAATGACAATGTTTTTATTAAATACAGCGCCTACCTTGCCTCAACCTTTGCCGCCATTTCACGCATAAATGACAACCAGCATTATCTATCACAAGCTATATTAGGCTGGTATCTTGGCTGGGAATCTGTTGATTCTGTTTATAGTGTTGAGTCAAACAAGAAAAACAGCTTACATGTTCAACCGGTAGTAGGAGCAGATAGTTATGGTTTACAGTTAAGTATGCGATGGTAATTTAATCTAATCGTCTTTATTTTCTTCTATTTTATCTTCTTCGTCGAGTTCGTTTAACTCGGATTTGACCCGCGCTTCTTCGCTGCTTAATGATTGTTTTAATTTATACATTTCATTTTTTACTCGCTTTTCTCCTTCCTTTTTTCCACCCTCATACATTGAAGAAAACTCGCCCATCATATTTTCAATAGTTTCAGTTGCAGAATCCAATCGTTTTTTTAATGAAGCACTCTCTACTCTTAATGTCTCATTTTCCTTTCTTAACTTGACTTCATGCGACTCTTTATTCTTACTTGTTTCTTTCTCTGCCTTTAATGCCAGCAATCGTACATAATCATTTATCAGCGCATTAATATCTTCAGTCGTTAACTTTAACAAACTGGTATCTTTACTGATTGAAACTTTTATTAAACGATCATAAATTTTTCTTTCATCTTTAATTAATGTATCAATATTAAAATCAGCTTTATTCTCTTCCAGCTCAAGTTCATTTTTAAAATAATTTGTCAGTGTATCCCGATGAGCCGGAATTACAGCTTTAATATGTTTAATTAATTCACGGGTGTTTCGATTTTCTTTTTTAACATTAAACATAAAATAAATAATCCAGCAAATAGCAATCAGAAGCAAAACACCGCCCAGCTCAGCAAAAATTATGGTTAAGCTTAATAGTGATTCACTCACTTATGTCTTCTCCTTTTCCTTTTCCTTTTCCTTTTCCTTTTCCTTTTCCTTTTCCTTTTCCTTTTCTTTTTCTTTTTCTTTTTCTTTTTCTTTTTCTTTTTTTACATTGTTGTCGTCGTCTTCATTCATTTCATCATTTATTGAAGCAGCCAACTTTTCTTTTCTACGTTTTATAAAGATATATCCACCACCTACTATAACGATAATGAGCATATTTCCAACAACAATTGAAATAATGATTAAGGTCCAGTTAATCTTGCTTTTTTCCTTTTCCTTTTCCTTTTCCTTTGTGTTTTCCGTTTTATCTTTATCATCCGTTACTTTTTGTTTTTTACTTTCATCTTCCTGATGTTTTTTAGCTGCTTTCTTTGCACCCTCAAGTTCTTTTTTATTTTCAATTGTTAGTGCTACTGCTTTATCGCCAGCCTCCAGTACCTTATTAAAACTAACAGACATATGTTTACCATCTGCTCTTGTTGCTTCAATATTTATCGAAAAAACTTTGCCTTCATATTTCTCATCAACATAAAACAACCACTCTTTACCACTTTGAACCAGAATATATTTATTTTTATCTTCAGCCTCTGCGGTTATTTTTACTGAATCTGGTCTGATTAAATTCGGGTACGGTGTTACAGCAATCATAAATCTTTTATGATCTTTTGTTATTCTCACATCTGCCGGAACATTATAAACTGTTAATTGATGACGAACTTCACGCTCAGCTGTTGGACTTTTCGCCTGAACTACAAACGTATTATCTCCAGTTTTAAATATAGGTGGCAACTGAATGCTATAAGTACTTTCATCCTTGTCTGATTTCAACATAGGATAATACTGCTCGTCAGAACCCTTTTTCGTTCTTTTTAACGTGAACTTGAATTTTGAAAGTAAGCGTTTATCTATAAGTTCCTTACCATCTTCATATAGCTGAGCATGAACACTAAACACGTCACCCAGCATGGCATAGCCGGGTAATTCATTAAGTTTTAATTTAAGATTTGTTGCTACAACAACACGATTATTATTATCTGCCGGCGCCATTATTTTCCATTGCCCCTGCTGTGGTTTTTTAATCGTAATTAAATCAAAACCGTCATCACTAAACCATTTAACGTTCTTTAATTTTGTTTTAGCATCCCAGGTTTTTTTACCCGGCGTCACAATTGTGGTGGGATGTGCCTGCTCTTTATTGAAGATCAGTAATGTCATATCGTTAATGCCGGCATCAACATTAAAATGATTATCTTTTATTGGTAAAGTATCCAACTCCACCGACTGTTCAAGCATTTGCAAAAAAAGTTTTTGCAAATCATCTGCACTGCTTACCTTTTTGTAGAGGCCATCAGTATAAGAAGATAAAGTGCTCAATAAAACTTCATCAACATCATCTGATAATGCGATGGTATGAATTCGTACCTGTGCTTTTTCAAGAGTGGGTAAAATTTCTTTTATAATTCTTTTTCTTGAAGCCTGGTCCAACTTGTCATCCTGACTTACATCAACATGACCATCAGTTAATAAAATAAGATTCCGTTTATATCCAGGATCCGGTTTTTTCCAGTCAAAGCTCACCTTGCGTAAAGCACTTTCTATATTGGTATATAATCCAACTGAATTTATTTTTTTTGACTGCTTTCGGGCTTGTTCGCGCCAGACATCATTTACCGTTCCAATCCTGACCGTCATGCTGACTTGTTTAGCAAAATTCCAAATCCCCGCACGTGATCCCAGAGGAATCAAACCGGCTAATAATCGAATAGCGGGGCGGCGTAAATTATTGGGATCAGTCTTTTTCATGCTGCCAGAAATATCCACAATAACCCGTAAATCTGTTATCTGTTTAATTTTTCCGGATTTAATCTCTGCATCATTTGCATGTACAGGTAAAGCCAGCATGAATATACTCAGCAGAATTAATATGCCGCTAATCAACTTTTGATGAGATCGAAGGTGGTTGGACGTTGCTACTTTATTTTGCACGGCAAAAATACTCCCCAAGCTAAAGTGCCTAGCTTAAGAATAGCATAATATTAATTAAAGCAAAGACTTAAGGGGTTTTTCTAGAAAATACTAAAGAATTTAATGCTAAACCTTTAAAATATAACGATATGGCGCAGTAATAATAGGTTTAAAAATATAAAAGAGGTAATATAAACAAGGGGCCCTGCTTTTCAGCAGGGCCCCCTTTCTTGAATCTGATTAAACCAGACTTAATTTAGCCAAAGAAAATAACAGACAAAAAACTCAACCAGGAAACCGCTATCAATACGATGATAATTGCCATTGGAAAATTCTGAAAAGTAAACATGTCTTTCATTTGAAGCCCTCAAATCTAATTAACGCTTAAACTATTTAAGTGAATTCTAATGTACCCGTTAAATAACATCAAGGTACTTTAATTCAGATCTATGCTTTAAATATAGACTAGTTTGCTGAATCCTGCTTTTTTGATGTTTTTTCAGGGTTTCGAGTCGGAATACGAATATCGTCATCATCCATCAAAATGCGATATGCCGGCCCTTCCATATCATCAAACTGACCTGTTTTCACCGCCCAAATAAAGCCCCAAATCGCCACGCCCAGCACCAGTAATCCCAGGGGGATTAATAAATAAAGTATTTCCATAGGTGGATTATACGCGGTCTCAATACTTGCGCCTAACCCAAATACCTAAAATCTTGAGCTGTGGACGACTGCACGGATTAAGAAGTAATTATCTAGAGAAAATATGTATTGTCTTTTGGCTAAACTTAATAACAGAAGCGAGGATATGGAATTGGGATAGCTAAATAAAGACCGTCTGCCGCATGGAGGCGGCAGTCGAGCAGCCATGGATGGCATCTTTTGCGAGTCTTTATTTAGCTATCCCTGTTTCATATCAGGATTCAATGCGCTAATTCTCTTATCGCTACTCAGGCTAACACCGCGTCAGATTAAAATCTGACCTACAGTAAATTTAAATATCGACTGACTTATTCAGACGTAATGCATTCAGAACCACAACCAGCGAGCTGGCTGACATGCCGATTGCCGCCATCCATGGCGCAATATAGCCCATCGAGGCCAGGGGCAATGCTAGTACATTGTAAATTAACGCCCAACCCAGATTCTGATGAACGATATTTACGCTACGCTTTGCCATTTTAATAGCATCCACCAAATGTGGCAGATGTTCGGATAACAACACCATATCGGCACTGGCTTGTGCCAGTTGCGTGCCACCGCCCATTGCAATTGAAACCTGTGCTGCAGCAAGTACCGGAGCATCATTAACACCGTCACCTATCATTGCCACAATTCCACCTTGTTTCTGCAGTTCATGAATCACCACAAGTTTATCTTCCGGTTTCATACTGTGACGCGTTCTATCGATTCCCACTTGCTCTGCTATGTATGAAACTGCCGCTTCATTATCACCGCTGACTAACCAGATTTTTTTACCCAACGCCTTTAAAGCCTGAACAGATTCTGCTGCCTGTTCGCGTAATTCATCACTAAGGTAAAAAATGGCTAATAATTTATTTTCATCCGCCAAAAAGATTTCTGTTGAGTGTTCAGGTTTATTTTCTGCACTGGATTGATTTTTCTCAAATTCAATGCCGCCTTCTACGTAAGCAGCACAACCCAAACGATATTGAATACCATTAATTAAACCCGTTACACCTTGTCCGGGTATTGCTTCAATCTCTTTTGCTACCACCGAATTCGGACTTGATACTTTTTGTAAAAATACTTTTGCTACAGGATGTTCTGATCCCAGTTCAAGCGCAGCAGCAATACTTAAACTTTGTTGTTCATCTATCCCGCTCATGATTTTAATATGTTCCAGTGCAAGCCGACCTTTGGTTAAGGTGCCGGTTTTATCAAAAACCACGTGTGTGACTTTAGCTAAGGTTTCCAGCGCATGTCCGCGTGTAGTAAGTACACCTAAGCGGGTTAGTGTCCCTGTCGCTGCCGTCATCGCTGCCGGCGTTGCTAATGATAATGCACAAGGACAGGTTACAACTAACAAAGACAATGCAATCCAAAAAGCTTGATCCGGATCATGTTGCCACCACCATGCCGCAACCAACGTAACTAATACTAATAAAAAACCAACAAAATAAGCGGCAACTCTATCTGCTGTCTTTGCAATAGTCGGTTTTTCAGTTTGCGCACGATCCAGTAATCGCTGAATAGAGGCCAATACAGTATCTTCACCCAGTTTTTGCACTTCAATGACTAATGGACTTTCAATATTAACCGTACCACCAATAACTTTTTCACCTATGGTTTTTGCTGAAGAATGACTTTCACCGGTTAATAATGATTCATCAATACTACTGCGACCATCAATGATAATGCCATCAGCAGGAATACTATCCCCTGGCTTAACCCGAACTTGATCACCTATCATTAACTCTGTAACCGCTACAGTTTCATCACCATCCTCTTTAATACGCGTTGCCATTGCAGGAAGCAGTTTGACCAGCTCTTCAGCCGCTTGCCCTGCTTTTTGCCGTGCCCCCATTTCCAGGAAACGACCGGCTAGTAAAAAAAATGTAAACATAGTGACTGAGTCAAAATAAACCTGACCACTTTGATTTACTGTTGCCCAACAACTTGCGGCATAGGCTAAACCTATCGCAAGTGAAACAGGCACATCCATTCCCAACTGATGAACTTTAAGATCACGCCATGCAGAGCTAAAAAAAGATCGCGCAGAATAAAAAACCACCGGCGTTGCGATAAACATACTTACCCAACGCATGAAGTTTTCAAGCCCCGCATCCATGCCAGAGTAGTCACCAGCATAAAGCGCAACCGCAAGCATCATGACCTGAACCGCACCTAAACCAGCAATAGCTAAACGTTTAAGAGCGGTTGATCTTTCCTTTTTATAAACCGCTTCTTGTCGCCCCGCATCAAAAGGATGAGCCAGATAACCAATTGCGGAAATAGCCTGCAAAATATCACTAAGCTTAATTTGTGAATCGTCCCAACGAACACGCGCACGATGAGTAGAGTAATTAACATGAAATTCAACCACACCAGGTAAAGCACTAATGTGGCGTTCATTTAGCCAGACACAAGCAGCACACACAATACCTTCAAGAATAAGGGAGGCTTGTTTTATATTTTTATCATCAGTACTGACAAATGTCCGTTGTAACTCGGGTTTATCGTATAAAGTTAGCTGATCTAAAACTTCAGGAAGTGCTGCACGCGCAGTGGGAGATATTTCAGTACGATGTTGATAAAAACTGGTTAGCCCACCATCAACGATTGCTTTTGCAACTGCCTGACAGCCTGGACAACACATTGCTTGCTCTTGCCCATCTATTTTAACAAGATAAGAACTGTTTTTGGGAACAGGTAAACTACAATGGAAGCAGTCTTGTTCGTTATTACCGGTCATAAATTGTCCTGTTAAAAAAAGAATTATTTACCGCTAGTTTTCTTTAATAACTGTTTTAGCACGCACTTCATGGTAATCATTGTCTTTATATATTTTTAAAATTAAATCCCAGTTACCCGGTTGAGTCAATGTAATACTTTGTTGATAAATACCGGGTTCAACTTCCTGCATTATAAAACTTGTATCTAATTTACTATCCGCTGGTCTTAAAAATTTACCGCTAACTTCAGCTTTGCTAACAACCTGTTGTTTATTCGATTTAATCTCAACTATGAATATAGCGGGTTTATTAACAACTGCTTCACTCAGCCAACCCTTGCGAACAGTCCAGTTACGTAACTTTTGCGTTTCAAAACGTTTCAGGTAATCATTATATTGATTTTGTTTTTGATGATAATCGTGGCTTACTGTTCCCGGGAAATGTGAGCTGATTTTTCCACCGGAAACGGGGGCAGGCAATAACCACTTCGCTATATTTGTATTCATACCTTTTGTCGCAAACATAATAAAAAATGAATCCATGATAATAAGCACAACAAAAAAAGTCACGATCGCAGCGGGTGCCCAGTGAAAACCAAAGCCTTCTTTACCAGCCTGACGACGAGCATCACGTTGTGAGGTTACGATACCCAGGACATAAACGCTGACGAGATAAAGCGCAATGTGAATAGCAAAAACATCTGCACCGGGCCAGATAAATATTGATATAGGCACATAGGTCGCAGTAACAGCAAAAGCCATAACTACAGCAACCATTTTTCCGGACATATTACTGACGCTGTACAGCAATATAAAAATAGCTGCGATAGAAAAAACACCACCTAACAATGTTACTAATATGTTATCCACGTTTCGTTACTTCCTATCTTCTTTTTTAACTAATTGTTTCTCTGGTACATAAAAAACATTTTGCTGACTAATTTTTTGTTTTATTTTTCTATCTACTGAATTAATAACAAAATTAAAGCTGGTACGGATTTTCGATACATTAACCGGTGCAATTCTTACTTTTGCAATCAACTTAACACTGTGTTCAGCAGCAAGATGTATTTCACTAAACCGTCCCATATCCAGTTCCGCATCCTTAAGTCCTTCAATTGAAATACGAAATTTAACAGGCCTGGTTGTTTTATTATTTATTTTAATATCATAACGATTCTGTACGCGCCCATCTGATAAGGTCACGGACAATGGTTGACGAATCTGTCGTACCAGCATTTCGGTATCACTTCGGTTTACAACACTCCAGACAAGCAAGGAAATTGTCAGCAACAATGCCAGGGCATAACCAATATTTTTCCCTTTAACGAGCTGGGTCTTCTCACCTTTAAGAGCATGTTCAGAAGAATATCGAATTAAACCTGTTGGAAACTTAATGGACGTCATAATAGTATTACATGCATCAATACATAAGGCACATGAAGTACATTGATATTGCATGCCATTTCTTATATCTATACCTGTAGGGCAAACCTGAACACAATATCCACAATCAATACAGTCACCAACCGAAGCATTATCACGTTCTGCTGAGGTCATTAATCCTTTTGCAGGTTTGAGACGTCCTTTTTCTCTTTCTCCACGCTGCTCATCATAAGCAACAATCAAGGTATCCGAATCAAACATAACTGCCTGGAAACGTGCGTAGGGACACATATATGTACACACCTGTTCTCGTGCCATACCTGCCATCACATAAGTTGTCATCGCTAAAAATAAGGTTGTTGCATAAGCCGCAAAAGGTGCATCCCCGGTTAACATTTGCACAATAAGATCAGGGGCATTTCCCCAATAAAGGGTGAAAGATAAACCGGTTAAAACAGCAACAAGAAGCCATAAAAAATGAGTTAAACCCATTTTAATTATCTTTTCGTTAGTCCAGTCAGCTTTTGAAAGTTTTATGCGCGCATTACGTTCACCTTGTACCAGTCGTTCGATAAAGACAAAAACATCTGTCCACAAGGTCTGGAAGCAAAAATAACCACAGAAAACCCGCCCCGCAAGACCGGTTACAAAAAAAAGTAAAAAAGCACCAATAAGAAGAAGACCCGCTAACCAGAAAATATCCTGAGCATAAACAACTAAATCAAAAATATAAAAACGCCTGCCGTCAATATCAAACAAAATAGCTTGTTCAGGACCAACTTCTCGAGTCCAGCGTAACCAGGGTAATAAAAAGTAAACTGAATAGGCAAGAAGAAGTATCCCGGTTTTTATAGAACGATAACGTCCTTTAACCGAGCGTGGGAATATCTCAATCCGTTCCTGAAATAATACTTCTGGCATAGCGACAGCTAACCTGTAATACCCAATAAAATTTTCATTATAAAATCTTTTTCCAGAGACTAAAAAGAGGATGTGCATAAAAATGCACATCCTCCAAAAAATTTAACATAGCCAAATGAGCGCACTATCACGGACAGCGAGGAGCCAGAGAACAAGGCAAAAAGTTATGAAAAAGCGGAGCCTACGACAAGTAAGTCGGCATTTTGAATAACTTTTTCATAGTGCCCCTCAATTAATTTATAAAAGAGGGTAAACGCCGTTATCTGGCTCCTCGCTTTTCGTGATTACTTACCGCCACCTAGCTGGTGAACATAGAACGTTAACATCTTGATTTCAGTTGCTGATAAACGATCTTTCCATGCAGGCATTTGGCGCGTTTTACCATTTTTCACAACATCCATTACTGCCGCTTTTTTAGCATCTTGCGTATCAACAGCAGTAACATCTGCAATAGTCCAAATCTTATCAGTTAGATTAGCTGAACCCATTGCAGTAATACCTTTAGCATTATTACCGTGGCAGGCAACACAACCACCAGTAGTAGTAAATACTGTCTTTCCACGTTTTACAGCGGATGCATCAACCTCATTACCGGACAAGCTTAAAACATACTCTGCAACATCAGATGTTTGTTTGTCGGTTAAACGACTTTTAAATGCAGGCATTGATCCGTTACGACCATTTGAAATGGATTCCTGAATCTTGCTGAAACTACCACCCCATAACCATGCATCATCAAGCAGGTTTGGATAAAATCCGATGACACCATCACCACCAGACTGGTGACAAGCAGCACAGTTATCAGCAAAAACTACTTTTGCCATTGAATAGGCAAAGGCACTTTTTTCTTCATCTGATGCAATTTGTTCAAATGTTGAAGCATTAATATCTTTTAGGAATTCTGCTTGTGCTTCACGCGCATCCTGCATTTCTTTTAAGAATAACGCGCGCGTATTCCAATGTGTAGTTGTTGTTTTACCATCAGACGTTGTGTAGGTAATGTCATTCATCATACCTTTGGTGTAACTATCACCAACAGGCCATGCTGGATACAAGAACCAGTAAACAATGGCGAATACCACGCTTGCATAAAACGTCCATAACCACCAGTTAGGTAATGGATTATTAAATTCCTGTATATCACCATCCCATGCATGACCGGTGGTCTGTACAGTAGGTTTATTTTTTTCACTGCTCATTTTTTATATCCTTACTCTGTCCGTTTTTTTCATCATCTTGAAACGGAATATTCTTGTAAGACTCAAGCCGTTTGCTACGCTTACGGTTTGTAAAAACATAAACTAAAATTAAAACAAACGTAATCGAAAATATTACCAATACAAACGGCTTGGTATTTTCCATATGGGTAAACCAGCTAAGCCACTCAAACATAGTGATTTACCTCTCTAATCCTTAATCAAATTAACGGAATTTCGCAAAATGACCTTCGTCAAATTTGCTGAAATCAACCATCGTGCCTAATAACTGCAGGTATGCAACAAGCGCATCCATTTCAGTCACATCGTCTGCATTGCCATCATAATTACCGGTGGCGGCTTGTGCTAATAAATTTTCTTCGGCATGAAGAATATCCAGATTTTTAGCGATGTTTTCACCAAAACGTTTTACGTTAGCCTTATATTCTTCTGTATTTTCAGAATATGGAACGCCCACCATTTTCAGTGCACGCATGCGATCTGCTACATCTTTATAGCTTAAAGGCTTCATCAAAAATCCATAGTTCGGCATGATA
>VAPK010101939.1_pt1 | contig 16857 bp, 15 predicted proteins | sample 3395031 | NCBI WGS metagenome assembly VAPK01 (sample SAMN08290443, study PRJNA428436) | hydrothermal vent metagenome | isolation source: Deep-sea hydrothermal vent chimney 1 | place: Pacific Ocean: Juan De Fuca Ridge
ATCCGTGCTGCGGTGGCTGCCGGAGCGGACGAGATCGACATCGTCATCAGCCGAGGAGCGTTCCTCGCTGGCAACTACGACTATGTCTTCAACGAGATCGAAGTCCAGAAGGAGGCTTGCGGCCAAGCCCACCTCAAGGTGATTCTGGAAACCGGTGAACTCGGAACCTATGACCAGATTCGCAAGGCTTCAATGCTGTCCATGGCCGCTGGTGCAGACTTCATCAAGACCAGTACCGGCAAGGTCTCCAACAACGCCACCATGCCAGTCGCCTTGTGCATGGCTGAGGCCATTCGTGACTACGCCGACCAGACCGGTGAGATTGTCGGCCTCAAGGTGGCCGGTGGAATTCGCACGGCCAAACAAGCCTGGCACTATCTGGTTTTGATTGGCGAAACCCTCGGCGAAGACTGGCTCACCCCGGACCTCTTCCGCATCGGAGCCTCAAGCCTGCTCAATGATGCCCTACTGCAAGTTCAGAAACTAGATACCGGCCGCTACCCCGGCCCTCGCGACGTGAGTATTGACTGAATCATGAACCAACGATGAGTACCGAGAAGAACGACAAGATCGAGCCCGCTTCTGGCGGCTCCGCCGTGGTGCCAAGCCCATTGGCTTTCGGCCTTGACTATGCCCCAGCCCCCGAATCCACCTCAATTGTTTCTATTGAGAAGGAATACGGGCTGTTCATTGGCGGCAAGTTTGTTGAGGCTCAAAGCAATGAGACCTTCACCACCCTGTCTCCAGCCACCGAAGAACCGTTGGCCCAGATTGCCGCCGCATCAGCTGCCGACGTTGACCGGGCTGTTGCCGCTGCCCGCAAGGCCCAAACCGAGGTTTGGGGCCCAATGCCTGGACGGGAACGGGCCAAGTATCTGTTCCGCATTGCCCGCCAGCTTCAAGAACGTGCCCGCGAATTTGCCGTGCTGGAAACCATGGATGGTGGCAAGCCAATCAAGGAAAGCCGTGACGTCGACATTCCGTTGTCGGCTGCCTACTTCTTCTACTACGCCGGTTGGGCCGACAAGTTGGAGTACGCATTCCCTGGGCGAAAGGTGGCCCCACGAGGTGTCGTCGGCCAAATCATTCCTTGGAATTTCCCCCTCCTGATGGCGTCATGGAAGCTGGCACCCGCGCTGGCTACCGGCAATACCGTTGTGCTCAAGCCAGCAGAAACCACTCCACTAACCGCCCTGCTCCTCGCTCAGCTCATGCAAGATGTTGGCTTACCCGATGGAGTGGTCAATATCGTTACTGGTGCCGGCCCAACTGGTGCGGCTCTGGTAGAGCATGGCGATATTGACAAGCTGGCGTTCACCGGGTCGACCGCGGTTGGTAAGCAGATCCAACGCTCGGCCGGAGCCCGCGGCGTTCCTCTCACCTTGGAGCTCGGGGGCAAGGCCGCTCATATCGTCTTTGAAGACGCGGCAATCGAGCAGGCGGTTGAAGGTGTCATTGACGGCATCTACTTCAACCAGGGTCATGTGTGCTGTGCCGGCTCACGGCTGCTGGTGCAAGAGTCCATTGCTGACTCCTTCGTTGAACGATTGAAGCGCCGCTTGGCCACGGTGCGGGTTGGTGATCCACTGGACAAGAACACCGATGTTGGTGCCATCAACTCTGCCGCCCAGCTGGCACGGATTTCCGAGCTGGTCGAATCGGGTGTTGCCGAAGGGGCCGAGCTGTATCAGCCCGATTGCTCGCTGCCCGATCGAGGCTTCTGGTTCAAGCCAACCATCTTCACCAATGTGCATCAGAGCCATCGCATTGCTCGGGATGAGATCTTCGGGCCGGTGCTTTCGGTCCTGACCTTTCGCACACCAGAAGAAGCGGTGGCCAAGGCCAACGACACTCCCTATGGACTGTCAGCGGGAATCTGGACCGAGAAGGGTTCGAAGATCCTCTGGATGGCCGACCGCTTGGATGCCGGAGTCATCTGGGCCAACACGTACAACAAGTTCGATCCGGCCAGCCCCTTTGGTGGCTACAAGGAAAGTGGTTTCGGACGTGAGGGTGGCTTGCATGGCCTGGTGCCCTACGTTTCTCACACACCGATAGCGGGGGGTTCGTGATGGTCGAGCGACTGGATGTTCAAAAGACCTACAAGCTCTTTATTGGTGGTGCGTTCCCCCGGTCTGAATCGGGCCGCACCTTTGCCGTCAATGATGACGACGGTGCCCTGATTGCCAATGTGGCTTGGGCTTCTCGCAAGGACTTGCGTGAGGCTGTTCGTACTGCTCGTTCGGCCCAGTCGGGGTGGGCCGGCCGTACTGCATATAACCGTGGCCAGATCCTGTATCGGGTGGCCGAGGTGATGGAAGGCCGACGGACACAGTTCGTCGAAGAGCTTCGCCATTGTGGTGTTGATGCCCGCAAGGCACGACGCGAAGTCGACAAGGCCATCGATCGTTGGGTTTGGTACGCCGGCTGGTGTGACAAGTTCCAGCATGTTGCTGGAACCGTCAATCCGGTAGCTGGCCCCTACTTCAACTTCACCTTCCCTGAACCAACCGGCGTGGTTGGTGTTGTGTCGCCGAATAGTCCGAGCCTGCTTGGCTTGGCCTCTCGCCTGGCTCCCGCCTTGGTGAGTGGCAATACTGCCATTGTCTTGGCTGGTGAGAGTTCACCATTGGCGGCGGTGGCTATGGCTGAGGTCTTCGCCACCTCCGATGTACCCGGTGGCGTGGTTAACATCCTGACTGGCGATAGCAGCGAGCTGCTGCCCTGGCTACTTGGTCATCGTGACGTGAATGCCGTCGACTTGACCGGGGCACCACAGGACTTGGATCCCGATGTCATTGCTGAAGCAGCCGACAATGTGAAACGTCTGGTGCGGGGAGCGGCCGATGAACAAAGCCCCTACGTCATCGCTGACTTCTGCGAGATGAAGACCGTTTGGCATCCCCTCGGGCGGTAATCACCGGTGAGAGCGGCCCCGGTGCGATGATTCCTGGTGAGACAGGCCTCCCGTGCCGGTCGCAAGGCTGGTCTGGTTTCGGAACGTTTGCACCGATTGTCCAAGAAATAGTCCGCTGATTTCTATTTATTGACCTGTTTCGGCATGATCATGCTGAATAGCACTACCACATGCCCAAGTTAGGTCGATAAGCTATGTATCTGTACGATCGAACCGAATCGAGGTGGAGCAGTGGAAACCAAAGTTGCAGTGTTGGGGATGACAGCTCGCGATCGACGCCGCGCCCTTGGGCTCCGCCAAGACGAGCTAGCCGACCTTGCCGGAGTGTCTATCCGCTTCATTCACAGCCTTGAACACGGCAAACCAACCCTGCAACTGGACAAGCTTCTGAACGTTCTTGAGGTGCTCGGACTTGATCTTCAGGTCGTCGCCCGGACATGAGTACCAATCTGAGTTCGGTAAAATCGGTCGCTCGAGCCGACGTCTATAAGGGTGGCCAGTTTGCCGCCACCCTCAGTCGCTCCGCTACGGGAGTCGTATTCGCCTACCAGCCTGACTATCTGTCTTCGACAAGCCAACCGGTGTGTGCTTCCTTGCCGCTACGTGCCGAGTCCTACCTCATCGCAGGAGGTGCCGTGCCTCCATTCTTCGCCGGCTTACTTCCCGAAGGGCGGCGGCTGACGGCGCTTCGGCAACGGATTAAGACTTCGGCTGATGATGAGCTATCGCTGCTCCTGGCGGTAGGCACCGATCCGATTGGCGATGTGGTCGTGGTTCCGGCGGGGTCACATCCGAAGCCGGCTGAGCCTCTCATGGATATCGAAGGCCCACTTGACACGATCCGATTCGTCGACATCTTGAACCAACAAGGAATCATCGACCCCGTCGCTATTCCTGGGGTGCAAGACAAGGCATCAGTCAAGGGGCTGTCCCTGCCAATTGGTCAGGCCAACGATCGTTTCATTCTCAAGCTCGACCCACCGGAACACCCCAACATTGTTGCCAACGAGGCGTACTTTCTAGCCTTGTCAACCCAGGCGGGAATCCCCACTGCCGATTTCACCGCCGTCACTGATGCCGACGGGCGGCCGGGGCTATTGGTACGAAGATTCGATCGAGTGGCCACCGAAGACGGGCCAACTTCGCTTGAGTGTGAGGACGCCTGCCAACTCATGGGCCGCTGGCCCGCAGACAAGTACAACCTGACGTCCGAAGCAGTCGTTCATTCAATCACGGCGAGCTGCACGGCCCCCATCGTGGCTGCTCGCGATGTACTGCGGCAACTGGTGTTCGCCTGGCTCACCGGCAATGGCGACGTACACGCCAAGAACCTTTCTGTTTTGCGAGACCGAGATGGTGAACGACACCTCTCCCCCGCCTACGATCTACCATCGACTGTCCCCTACGGGGACACCACCATGGCTCTTTCCATCGGCGGAAGAACCCAGGGCATTTCTCGGCGACGATGGATCGAGTTTGGCCAGTCCATTGGAGTTCGCGAAGCCGCAACTACCAAAACTATCGACGGATTGCTCGACGCTACTGGTGACCTGACGAAAGATCTTTCCGAGGGTGCTCTTCCCTTTGACCAGACCGTGACTCGCAGACTCGTTGCCGAGCTACGGAACCGGCGCCAGCTACTGACCAACCGCTAGCAGGACGATCACCTACCTCAGCACGCCCTGCGGCACCAACCCGAAGAGCAACGGCTCAATTAGCCAACTTCGGAGATGTCGAGCACAACGGCTGGACCAGAGTGCAGGGTGGAACGAGTCGGGTTCTGGTTGTAGACCCCGGTGTACAAAAGGCCGACGGCTAGCTGGGTGCCATCGTGGGAGAAATCCATGTCGAAGGGTGCTTCGAGCATTTCCAGTTCGGCCACCACCTTGCCGGTGCTGGTGTTGTAGAACGTGAGGAGCCGCGACACGGCATTGACAACCAGAAGGCTGTTGTCAGGAGAAAGGGCCATGTCGACGGTTGGGCTGAAGATGTCACCACCAATGAACATGTCATCAGCTACAACGACAATGTCCAACAGCTTTTCGCCGGTAGCGGTGTCCCAGATAATGAGGAGTCCCTCGGCGTCGATGGAGACCAATTGGGAGTCATCGTCGCTGTAGATCATCTCCGCGATTGGTGCTTGGTGACCTTGCAAGAGCATGCTCTCATGCTCTTCAATGAGGGGCAAGTTCAAGATCTCATGCCCAAGATTGGCAACAGAGTAGGAGTCTTGGCCAGCGACAACCAGTTCAATCCCAGTCTCGACCGGAACCTCCTGTAAGAAATCCCCGGTCTTGACATCATAGAAGTGGAACACACTCTCGTTATAGGAAAGCAGTGCGTCCCAGGGCTCGACGTAGGTCTCCTTGGAATAGGGAGGAACACCACTATCTGCCACCTGTTGCTCGCCGTACATCGGGCCAGCAAAGACCCGGCCCGAGTTCATATAGCCCAGGTACCCGGCCTCGGTCACAATCATCTGGCCGCCGCCTTCAATAACACAGTTGTCCTCACGGGACTCCGGGCACGTCGATACTCGACTCCCATCAGCGATCAACCACTCTTCAACCCGGTCCGAGGAGGTGTAGAGCCGTAGTCCATCGGCAGAGAACTCGACCTCTTTGGTCGTTCTGGAATCGCGGCGATCGCCAGCGCCGGTGGGAAACTCTTCCACACAACCAATCGATGCCGATTGGGGAAGGTCTTCGTTTCTCTGCTCAACCCAGCACTCAGGAATTGAAATGGCCAACGGACTTGTTGTGCAACTGGTGGCCAAAACTCCGATGGCGATGAGTCCGCTGACTAGCCCTTGACTAGGTTTGCCGCTCATCGAGAGACGCCTGCACTATTGATTCCACTCATGAGGTCAAAGGGTATGTCTCGGCCGTGTCTTGGGGCGAAACCGGGTGCCACTGTGGTCAGGTGCCGGTTGCTACTGGTAGCTCACATAGTCCGGATCTGGGTTCAGGGCCAACACTGCTGTTGGCGACATGGTCGGGGAGTCTTCGTCGTAGAACACCTTGAAACCGCGGGCGAACCGTGGAGGAAGCAAGGTGTTGTAGTCGGCAATCTTGGCCCCAGGGCCGCCTTCGCCGTCGGCTTGGAACAAGATGATGACCCCAGGGCGCGACACGATGATGTCGGTGTTGGTAACCATGTCGGGGCGGAAGCGATGAACAATGAGCAACTTGTCGGGGAGATCATTGGCGGCTACCAGATCAGACAGATAGGCCGAAACCTCATTGACTACGGCCCCGTCGGTTGTGCCAACCCGACCAGCTGGAGTCTGGCTCGGCCCAACGACCCATTCGGGATCCATGGCCAACCCCACTTCCGGTTCCAAGAGCAGGGCTTCGTAGGATCGAGCTTCATCGAGGAAGTCTGCACGGCCGGGCTGTATGTCCAAGATGACCTGGCCACCGACGGTCCGGATGGTCTCGATATAGGGTCGCACTGCGTCATGGTCGACTCGGCTTCGATAGTGATTGTCGGGTCCCGGTGAGGCGGTCACCAGGGTGGCAATGAGTTCGAACGCCGGTATGACCGGGCGGCCTTGTGCCCGGTAGGGCTCGGCCTGGGCCAGCAGGCGGGGCAAGATCTGTTCGGGCGTGCCTTCTCCCGCCACTCCAAGAACATCGGTGGTTGGGTGGCCATAGAAGGCCACCAGCATGTAGTCCAGTGAGCCACCTTCGAACCCTGCTTGGTAGTTGAATCGGTAGTCGACTCGTTCGACCTCGGTCCCGTCAAAGGCAAAGACAGTGACGATGACGGGTACCACCTGGCCGGCGGTTAATCTTGTTGGCAATCCCACCGGTTCAAAGACCAGGTCGGCTGAGGTTGCACCACCCAACACCGAGCCCGCTACCCGCAGGCCATTCACCGAGACCAACATTGCCGAGGCAGAAGCAATGACATCACGATCGAGAGTCACCTTGATGGAATGCAGATGAGTAGCTATTGCCAGCGCAGCGGGTTCGGCTCGAACCACCGAAAGCTCCGGCTGGAGAACTCCCTCCAATGATCGCAAAAACTCGGCCGCCACCTGTTGACGGCTGGTACCTCCCGATACCTGGCCAACCCAGTATGCCAGTCCGTTTCCTTCGGGTGATCGGTTGAGAACGTCTCGGTATAGACCGGTGACGAAGCCTTGGTTGGTGCCCCCGGCCCGGGCAAAGTACTCCGGGGAGGAGAAGAAGAGGGTGTACAGGTCGCCGGCAGTTTCCTTCTCGACCAAGAGGTTGGCCCAGTAACCCAAGCCGGCGGCGTCAGGCGAGCGGCCGAGAATGTCTCGGTAGGCCCCGGCAACGACATGGCGCCTTTGTTCCAAGGAATCACCGATCTGTCCAACCACCACACCGGCTGATCCACCCGAATCAATCTGGTTGGTCCAATAGGCAAGCCCGTCCGCGTCGGGTTGGCGGCCAAGCAGCCCTTCATAGGCGGCAGTAACAACAGACTCGGCTGAATCGGTGCGCGCCTGGGCGGGGGCAACGGGCAGTACAACAACACCGAACAAGGACAAGACGACCATCAAGGCCCGCACGATTCCAGCCATCTATCGAGACTGGCACAATCCCTCACACCGAGGCGGGACCCTTCGCTTGTGCTCCTCAGTCAAGCTCGACCGCTTCAAGGGCGACTACTGCCTCAGCCAGCGCGGAAACAGAGAGGACAGAAGCATCACGGGGCAGCGGTTCGACGACGACTCTCGCTCGCTCGTCAGACCCGGTGCAGCCAACAACGAGCCCCTGAACGTCGACACCTAACCCACCAGGGACAGCAGCACTTTGAAACAGGAAGGCTACGAACGAAACGCCGCTGAGTTCAATGGGCACGGCCATGGGGTCCGGGTCTGCCCCTTGGGCCCAGGTAGAGAACATCGAAATCACCGGCCGGCTCATAGTCATAGGAAGGAAGACCCGAGCGCAACAGGGAGATGATCTCAGCAAGATCCGTCTCGCATGACAGTGGGCCGATGCGCAACGGCGATCTCAGGTCATCCTCCGGCTTCACTACCTCCTCAATTGCTTCCGAAGAGCAGGCGGCGGAAACAAGTCCACACATCGCTGCCAGCGCTATTGCTTTGCCTATCTTCGTCACCAGTCCCATGGTGCTCTGACGTTAGATCAAGCTGGTCCGGTTCCCGACGAACCGAAATGCGGTCCAAAGATATGCCTGGATCTAGGCTGCGGACAATGGATTCCACCTCGGTGCCAGACACCGTCATCACCCGTCAAGCCTGGCTCGCTCTTGGGGTCACCTTGCTGGTCACCTTCTTTGTCGTCGTCGACGTGTCGGCGGTAACGGTCGCCTTTCCGTCCATGCAACGAGAGTTTGATGTTTCTCGCTCCACCCTGAGTTGGGTGATTTCCGGCTACAACATTGTCGTTGGTGCTCTCCTTCTGGTCTCGGGTCGCATGGCGGACAGCATTGGCCGCCGCAAGGTCTTCCTTCCCGGGGTCACACTATTTGGACTCGCTTCCCTCGCTGCGGGATTGGCTAACGGCCCCGAATGGCTTATCGCTGCCCGTCTCGCTCAAGGAGTCGGCGGAGCAATCATTCTGGCCACATCCTTCGCGGTGATGCTTCCCGAATTTCCTCCAGCCCGACGTTCAACCGCGATTGGCTTGGCTGGGGCGACAGGCTCACTTGGCGCCGTCGCTGGGCCTGCCTTCGGTGCCCTGCTGATTGATCTGTTCACCTGGCGAGCCATCTTCATGGTCAATGTTCCTCTCTGCATCCTGGTGGTCTTACTCGGACCGCGGCTTCTGCGAGAGTCAAGTGATCCCCAAGCCACTGGCAAGATTGACCTGACCGGCGTCGTCATCGGTACCGCCGGAGTCTCCCTGGTTATGGGATCAATCGTGCAGAGTGAGTCATGGGGTCTGTCGGACCTGCGGGTCATCGCCATGTTCCTAGTCGGAGCCACACTGATCCCGATACTGATTCATCGTTCACGAAACCACCCCGAGCCTCTCATCAATCTCGATCTGTTCCGCTACCGGTCATTCGCCAGCACCAATATTGGAGTGACCTTCTATGGGCTGGCCTTCACGTCCGGGTTCCTGGTCAACTCACTCTTCTTGCAGGATTTCTGGGGCCAGCCAATCCGTACCGCTGGTCTTGCCCTGATGCCCGCCCCGCTCCTGGCCGCCATCGTGTCCCCTATCACTGGCCTGCTTGCTGACCGGATCGGCCATCGCTGGCTCCTATCCATTGGCTCGCTGCTCTGCGGAGCAGGTTTCGTCGCTACGGCTCTCACCCTGGATGAGACTCCCCAGGTCTTCAGTCGCTTCGTACCCATCAGTATCATTGTCGGTGTTGGCATCGGGCTGACGGTTGCCACCTGGTCAAGTGCCGCCCTTTCCGATGTGCCTCCAGCACGCTTCGGGGTCGCTGGCGCCACGTACAACACGGTTCGCCAAGCCGCCTATGCGCTGGGAATATCCATCGTCATCACCCTGATTGCCACCGGGATCGACGAGTTCGATATCAGTGGCTACCGCTGGGCTTGGTGGTGGGTCGCGGCCTGCTACTTCCTGAGCGCCCTCGCCGTGGCCCTGACCTTTCCTGCCGGATCAAGCTCGGACCGGGCGAAGGCTTGAACGACAGCGAACACAAATGTCCGTATGTTCGGTCATATACTTGTTCGACCCCGCTAGCAAACGAAAAGATGAACAATGGCATACACCTCGAAATTCCAGACCCTCGCCGACAACGCTGTCGCACAGGTCGATTCGGTTCGACCCGAGGAAGTAGATGCGTTACTGGCCACAGGAGCCATCGCCTTGGACATCCGCGACAAGGAAGAACATGACGCTGGCCACATCGACGGCTCACTCAATATCAGTCGCGGGAAACTCGAGATGAACATCGAAGGCGAGATTCCCGACCTCACCGCAACGATCCTTTGTTATTGCAATGCCGTCAATCGCGGAGCGCTTTCGGCTGCTTCGCTCAAGGACATGGGCTACCTAAACGTACGCTTCATCAACGGCGGTCTCAACGGGTATCAAAAACTCACCACAACCTGAGCTCAACGTTTCCCATCAGCTTTGCTCGGCGAACGCGCTAGGGAAGCGTGACATGAAGGCAATGGCCAAGCGCAGCTCCCGCCGGTCAACACACTCACCAATCTTGTGAGTGTTCTGCTCGTAGCCTGCCCCGAATCCCAGCATGGCTGGGTGCTTGAACCCACCCGCCTCAATCCAGTCTTTTGCCTCGGGAATATTGATGGAGGTGTCCTCGACGGGGATCGGGAAACCAACGCCGTCGGTAGAGAAGATCCAACGATCAACTCGACAGTCAGTCGTCATGCCTCCCTTGGTTTCCGAAGGCACGATATTGGGGGCAACAACGGATTCGAAGACGGATACTGCGGTGGTGATGGCCTGGTGGTCCTCCGGTGTCGCCCAGCCCATATAGACCTGCGGGTTGCCCGGTTCATAGCCACGCCAGGTCAAGCCGTTGTAGGTCGGGATGGCGACCTCGACCTCCAGTCCAGCATCACGAGCTACCTTGACCGCGTCCATCGCTTCAACGTCTGCTCGGGCTTGTTCGGGGTCCTCACCCACGGTCAGCCTGCGGTCGAATCGGAAGGTGAAACGATCCGGAACTGCACAGTCACTTGGGGTGTCCAGGTGTGACCAGGATGCGGTTCGGGTTCCATGGCCAAGGAATGGATCATCGAGGAAGCCGTCACGCTCCTCATAGCGCCTTGCTGCTTCGGTGATGATGGCAGCGCCATACTCCAATGGATTCAGGCCTTCCCACGGCATTGATCCATGACAGGAGCGCCCGGTGACAGTCACCTCAATCTGCATTCGACCACGCTGACCCCGATAGATACCAAGGGCTCCCTTGTTGGCATCGCCGGTACCTTCAGTCAGGATCACGACGTCGGGCACCAGGCTTGGGTTTGCTCCCGGCAGCACGTGCTTGACCAGATACATGGGTCCGGCACCATCATTGTCTTCCTCCGCCGCAGTGGCGTAGGAACGAATAATGACTCCCTGGAGCGCACCCTCAGCTGTCAGCTCAATGGCAATCTTGGAAGCAATCACCTGTGAGACAACACCAGCCAGCTGATCGGCCGAGCCGCGCCCAAAGATCAGATTGTCCCACTCTTCATCAGGGGGGAGGTAGCCAAGCTGGTCACGCAGATAGTCACGATCCACTGCATCGATGTCGGTGAGACCGTCATAGGAGTCGATCCCGACCAGCTTCTCCTTCCAGGAGGAACGCAGGGCTTGCACAGTGTCGCTGTGCCCATCGAAGTAGACAACGCGCTTGTGGTCCGGATCCATGGTGTCGTCGGGATCAGTCAGAGTCCAGACCAGGTTGCCGTACTCATCGAACCACACGTCCTCGGCCGCACGAACGGCCTCGATGTCGATGATGGTGTTCTTCAAGAATTCCAGGCGAGGGCCTTCGTGATTGCTCAGACCACAATCAGGGTCTCCTCCTTCATCGATAGGCCGATCCACATAGTCGGCGGGGATCCGGATAACTTCCTCCAGGATCTTGGCTGCGAGCGGTAGATAGAACTCACTGAGTTCGGCAACGCGTTCATCAAGGTTCTTTGTTGTTGTCATTGTTAGGCCTCCTGTTCGAGTGATGCCAGCTTTGCTGCCAGGTCGGGAACCTTCGCTCCGGCCAGCAAGGCCATCACCACATAGACTTTCCAGTTGGCCTCTTTGGCCACGTTCACCTTGTGTAGATCCATCACACCTGGACTGACTTCATCGCCAATGTCGGCGGGAAGACAATGCATGTAGAGAGCCGTGCCTTCATTGGTTAGACCCATTCGCCGTTCATCGCAGATCCAATCGGTGTATTCGGCATTTCGTTCCAACGCCCGTTTCTCGATGGCTGCCATTTCGTCGCTGCTACCGGCCGCGTTGGCATCAACTCGTTCCAGCATGAGGTCATAGGCCCCCCAACTCTTGGGGTACACCACGTGGGCATCAGCAAAGGCGTCATCCATATCGTTAGTCACCCGGAAGCTTCCACCGCTGGCCTCAGCATTGCTGGCCGCTGCGGTCATGGTCTCTTCCATCAGTTGATACCCGGGAGGGTGAGCCAGCGTGATGTTCGCCCCCGTCCGCGTCAGCAGGGTAATGAGACCTTGGGGAACCGACAGTGGCTTGGCGTAGGAGGGTGAATAGGCCCAACTAACCGTGATGTTCTTCTGGTTTAGATCATCGAAATTGTCTTCCAACCAGAGCAGGTCAGCCATGGACTGGGTCGGGTGATCGATGTCGCACTGGAGGTTGACGATCGGGACCTTGCGGGTGTCCTCGGTTGAATCCAGGTAGCTGTCGATGCCGCTCTTGAGATCACGGATGAAACTATTGCCCTCGCCCAGTATCAGGTCGTGGCGAATGCCCATGGCGTGGGCGTTCATGCCGAGCATGGCACCGGTCTCCGCTGCTGTCTCGCCGTGGGACACCTGGGTCGAAGAACCATCAACAATCACTGGTTGCATACCAAGACGAGATGCTGCACCAGCCCAGGCGCTCTTGGTTCGAGTCGATGCATCGAAGAAAACTGCCCATGCCAGCTCGTTGGGGCAGAGCGGTGTACGGATGCCCTTCCGGTCAAGCTCAGCCAGTTTCCGAGCCAGCATCCGCACGGTGGCCAGGTCTTCAGTTGACCAGTCCTGGGTCAAGAGCAAGCTCTGACCGAGCAAGGAGCTCAGGGCAGCTTGGTCCAAAAGGGGAGACGATTTCAGCTCACTCATTACCTATTCTCTTCCTGTTCAAACGAATCATGATGTCTTGTTGTTCAGATTGGGGCGGTGGTTGGAATTGCATCATTGCCAGCTAGTGGTCACGACGAATGTGGGTCCCGGCGTCGCTGTCAATAGCTCTGACCAGGTCTTCGGGCTCACAAATGATCGCGACCCCGTCGGTTGATTCCAGATAGTCGACTGCCGCTTCCATTTTCGGGGCCATACTTCCGGCAGCGAATTGGTCTCTGGCTTGCAGATCTCGAACCTGGCTGACCGACAACTCCGCATGTCGAATGGGATTGTCGGAGTAGAAGTCTTCGTATACCCCATCAACACTGGTGGTGATCACCAAAGCCTTCGCGTTGAGCTTGTTGGCCAGAACCATGCTGACCCGGTCCTTGTCAATCACCGCTTCTTGTCCAACTATCTGGCCATCAGCGGACCGACTAATGGGGATGCCCCCGCCACCGCAACAGATCACGGTGATTCCAAGGTCACACAGCTGCTCGATCGTCGCTAGTTGCACGATTCGTTGGGGTTGGGGGGAAGCGACCACTCGACGGACCCCACGCTTGGGGTCCTCCATCAGTTGCCAGCCTCGTTCTTGGGACAGCGCAGCTGCCTCGATTGCTTCATAGAAACGACCGATTGGCTTGTTCGGTGCATCGAACGCCGGATCATCAGCATCAACCTCAACCTCGGTGACGATGGTAACTACCCGAGAGTCGTTGCCTCTCTGGCGCAACTCCGCACGCAGGGCACGTTCAATCATGTAGCCCATGGCCCCTTGGCTGTCGGCAACGAGGGAGTCCAAAGGGACCTCAGGCAAGGAGTCACGCGCAATCTCGGAGCGGAGTTGCATGAACCCAACTTGGGGACCGTTGCCGTGGGTGAGCACCAGGTGCTCGCCACGCTCCAACAGATCAGCGATTGGTTTTATTGCCTCGCGAGTGACAGAGAATTGATTGGCGACCGTTGGCGGTAGGTCTGGGGCCAGAAGTGAATGTCCACCAATGGCAATTACGGTTGGTCGGGTTGTTGTTGGCTCCACCGGCTACAGGACCTCCAGCTTGACTTGATGCGAACTTCTCGCTGGTCCAAACCATCAGAAGGGCCGATGGGGGCTTCAAGCGGCCACCGGCTTTGGTAGAACCACTCCTCTACCAAAACACGTTTCAACAAAATGTGCGAGGGTCCAATGTCCCATTCTCGGACCGGACGTCTGACATCTGGTATCTCACATGTCACCGAGTCCTGTTGCTGCCTCGCTACCCATCAGGCACCCAGTCTTGGAGACTTCAGTTGACGCACGGAATCTCAAGATGCGCGGAGCTGGTGTCCGCAGCAACCATGTCGCCAAGGTCCAGCGCAATGTCGGCAGCCAGTTGACCATTGGCAACTACCACATTGCTCACAGGAAAGCTGGGGAAGTCTGCACCAAGATCAGCGAAGGCGGCCTGACCACTCCCGTTTTCAGCCTCAAAGGCCAGCTCACCCAGATCGAGGCTGATCAGGTCGGCCGCTCCGGTCGAACCATCAAAGTCACAAGACTCAACAAGGACCTTCAAGTAGGCCCCCTCAAAGATCTCCAGGTAACCAGCAGCCAACTCACCAACGATCTCGGCCGGAAGTGGAGCCGGAGGTTCGCCCGTCGTCAGCCCGTAGGTACTAATTTCTTCGATCGACATACGGTGGATACTGGAAGCTTCGGCTGCTTCTAGGGTGTAGAAGTAGAACTCTGGTCCCGCTTCGTCACCCAGCATTGCCCTGAAGTACTCCAGCTGTGACCGGTGGGCGGGGTCATCCTCAGGAAAGTCGCTGCCAACTGATCCATCATCACCGGCCCAAGAATGCACACCGACGAAAGCACCAGCCTCCAAATAGCGTTCGACGCCAGCGGTGAACATGTCGACTCCGCCCGAAGAAATATCCCCGTTGGCTGCGACCCAGGTTGTCCAGCCGGCATCTCGGATGAGGCGAGCGGTGTGCACATTGATCTCGTCATTCTCTGAACCATCAACTTGGGTCAACACCAGGGTGTCCACGTTTGGCTCGTTGGCCATGATGTCACGTAGTTGTACATAGGTCGAGGTACCGAGAGTCCCCGAAATCAGTGCATAGTGGCCCTTGGTTTCGACAACCGAGCTGCCCCCGCCGAGCAGGTTGACGTCCAGCAGCATTCTTACGTCGATGACATCGGTTTTGTCTTCGACATTGGACATCGGGAAACTGAGTTCCAAGATGTCTCCCTCACCAAATTCTTCGTCCAGTTCATCGGGCACCGCGCTGTACTCTGGCTCACCGTCTTGCTGCCACAGGGATCCCTGATACTCCAGAATTGAACCTTCTATCCCATCGTCACCGATGACGGCTGTGAGCGCGCTGGAAGCAGTGGTGAACTCCAGGGACTCTTGGGCCGAAGCGGTCAGGAATGGTTCTTCTGTTCCATCAATGGACAGGTACGAGGTGGCCTGGGCTGATTCATACGAAGCGACATAGGCGGGAACGTCTTCGGCTGGGAGATACCCGTCAGCCTCCGCCTCCGTTGTCGCTTCGTCGTCGGGTGTTTCCGTTTTCTCCGCTTGCTCCCCATCGGATTCAGAGTCCGATTCCGCTCCCGCAGCGAGCGATGTCGAGGTGGCTGTAGGCGCATCGTCGGACGCCGAGTCTGATCCGGTGGACCCACCACAGCCGGCCGCCACCAGTCCTAGTGCAAGGAGTAGGCCAAGACCACGACTCATCCTGGTCGGAGTACTCTGATTCTGGGCGAACATAGATCTTCTCATTCTGTCAGCTAGGCGATTGCCCAGGCCTCTACAGGATGATCGGAGTCCAACGGGAAAGCATTAGCCAATGGATCAGTTTGCCGCTAGTCGAAAGACCAGGTCTCTCTCATGGTCGTGGTTCAAACGATTATCTGGGCTGCTCATGATTCTACGAGTAGGCCCCAATTGTTGTTCGATGCAGCAAGCGATCATGACCGTCATAGCCACCAGTCGCTCGATGCAAAAGCGAACGGTTGTCCCACATGACCAACATGTCTGGTTCCCACGCATGGGAGTACACGAACTCGTCGCGGGTCTGCCAGTGATACCACTCCGCCAGAAGCTCATTGGCCTCGCCTCCGTCCATCCCTTCGATTCCGATCACATAACCAACACATCCAAACAACCCCCGGCGTCCGGTTTCGTCATGCGTTCGGATGACCGGATGTAGCTGTGTTGCCAAAGCCTGCTCGGAGGAAATGATGTCCATGCTTCTGTCGGTCTGCTGATCCGCTTCGCCATAGGCACCGTCGGGGGCGTAGCCGCCACGGGCCGAGTGGATCGCTTCCGCGCCTTCCAGTCGCGAGCGAAGCGTTTCTGGCATGGCATCAAGGGCCGCATATTGATTGGCGAAGAGGGTGTTGCCACCATGCGGAGGGATGGTGATGCCATACAGACACGTGCCTGCTGGTGGGCGTTCTTGGAAACTCCAGTCGGTATGCCAGTTCTCGGCGAAGAGGGGCGCTTGCTCATTCGCTACTCGACGAATAGCGGCAATATGGGTCCGGTCAGGAATCGGATTGATGTATGGGTCATCGCCGAATGGTCCGAAGTACTGGGTGAAGCGCTCGAGCTGATCATCATCCAAGTCCTGCTCCGGGAACGAAAGAACCTGGTGTTCCAACCACAGTATTCGCAATTGCGCAACTACGTCAGCATCAAGCTGAGCCGACAGATCAAGACCGCGAACGGATGCACCGCATATTTGCCCCGAGTGAATGATCTCAAGTCCCATGGGCCCGATCCTAGGTCCAAGTCGGCCAGCGGTCCGATTCGCCTCAAATGGGAGGCCGATCCAGCGGGGGACGAGAACGCTTCTGACATAGCGTCTAGGTGGCAAGTCCAACGACGAAACTAGCTTCGTCGGACGACTCGAGTATTGGCGGCACGGTCAAAGATTGAACGATTCCCCTCTATCAACACCAGGATCGTATTCAGGATGCCAATGAGTTGACCAACCACCGGAAGCATGGTGAGAATCTCGGCTGCGGCTCTTCTCAAAGCGGTTAGCGGATCACCCTTGATTGACTTGCCTTCCCCATCAACGACGATGAGAGACAACAGTAGCTTGCCTGGGGATGCACCGGCCAGGAGGTAGCTCAGGAATTGATACACAACAAGGCTCCCTCCGATCAGGACGTAGTAGCCAATCGGAAAGATCG
>VAPK010390299.1_pt1 | contig 16850 bp, 12 predicted proteins | sample 3395031 | NCBI WGS metagenome assembly VAPK01 (sample SAMN08290443, study PRJNA428436) | hydrothermal vent metagenome | isolation source: Deep-sea hydrothermal vent chimney 1 | place: Pacific Ocean: Juan De Fuca Ridge
AGAGGTAATTGTAATGAGCCAACACACTGTTGTTTGGCAACTTTTCCGCCAACACATCGGTCAACTTTATTGGTCAGCCAATCTTTACAAGCAACAGCTTCCAACTGTAAAACTTGCTCTAGATAATCATGAAATTTGTTAGAATCATAAGTAACTTTTGTATAACTCCTGTTGACAGTTACATCATTCATTATAGTTTTTGGCGAACTGCCAAACATATCTTCCAATGCAAAATCCATAGGTTTATGACCCTTGGTTTTCGACTCAAATGTAAACCTGTTATCACCTGTAACATCACCAACGGTATACATTGGTGAACGTTCACGATCAGCAATACGTTGTAGTGTGTCAATGTGATTTTCAGAGATCACCAAGCCCATACGTTCTTGAGACTCATTACCAATAATTTCTTTAGCAGATAAGGTAGGATCACCTATAGGTAATTTATCTAAATCTATTAATCCACCAGTATCTTCTACCAATTCAGACAAACAATTTAAATGACCTCCGGCCCCATGATCATGAATAGAAACAATAAAATTTTCTTCACTTTCTACCATTCCTCGAACAGCATTAGCTGCACGTTTTTGCATTTCAGGATTTGAACGTTGTACAGCATTGAGTTCTATACCACTTGAAAATTCTCCTGTATCTGCTGAGGAAACTGCAGCACCACCCATTCCGATTCTGTAATTTTCACCACCCAGTAATACAATTTTATCTCCGGTTTTTGGAGTATCTTTTAAAGCCTGGTCAGATTTTCCATAGCCAATACCTCCGGCTTGCATGATTACCTTGTCATATCCTAATTTTCGAGAAGACCCTTCGCTGGCACTTCGACTCCGCTCAGTGTGACTCAGTGTGACATCTTTTTGTTCATCATGTTCAAAAGTCAAAACGGAACCACATATCAGTGGTTGCCCAAATTTATTACCAAAATCTGATGCACCATTAGAAGCTTTTATTAAAATATTAATAGGTGTTTGATAGAGCCATTTACGAGCTGGCATGGTATTCTCCCAATCAAAATTATTTTTTTGTAAACGTGAATATGAAGTCATATAAACAGCTGTTCCCGCTAAGGGAAGTGAACCTTTTCCACCTGCTAATCTATCTCTAATTTCTCCTCCGGAACCAGTAGCTGCACCATTAAAAGGCTCTACAGTTGTAGGGAAGTTATGCGTTTCTGCTTTTAATGAAATTACTGATTCAAACTCTTGAGTTTGATAAAAGTCAGGTCTATCAGCTCGTTTTGGTGCAAACTGTTCCACTTTGGGGCCTTTTATAAAAGCCACATTGTCTTTATACGCAGAAACAATATCATTAGGATGTTGTTTAGCGGTTTCTTTAATTAATTTGAAAAGTGAAGTTGGTTTTTTTTCACCGTCAATTATAAATGTACCATTGAAAATTTTATGCCTACAGTGCTCACTATTTACTTGTGAAAAACCGAATACTTCGGAATCTGTTAATGGTCGTCCAATTTTTTTTGAAACACCTTCTAAATATTCAATCTCTTCCACATTTAAAGCTAAACCTTCTTGTTGATTATAGGCAGCAATATTATCAATCTCTAAAATAGGTTCAGGCTGAATATCAATGGTGAAAATTTCTTGATGTAAGCCATTATATTTCTCTGAAATCATTGGGTCAAAGTCTGTAAAACCTTCGGTAATGGCATGAAATTCTTCAATTCTAATGATACCCTCAATTCCCATATTTTGAGTGATCTCAACAGCATTTGTACTCCAAGGGGTTATCATTGCAGCTCGTGGGCCAACAAAAAAGACGTCAAGTGACGCCGTATTTAGATTTGGTTGATTTCCAAATAACCAACTCAATTTTGAATTATCTTCTTTTGTAAGTTCTCTGTTATTCTGTCCGCCTGATAAGCGGGTCTGTACAGCAAAAATGGTTGTTTTAGGATCTCCAAAAAAATGAATCATTACAAATGAATTTGAGATAAAATTTAAAATGTAAAAATAGACATTTTGGATAAAAATAAATTTGGGTAAAAGCGAAGTTTTAAGCAACTTCTTAACAATAGATTTAACTAGATATGTTTTTAGAAATATTTTGTTAAAATTCGTTTTACACTATTACAATAAGAGCTTCCAAACATGTTAAGATGTACTAGTAGGTAGTACAATTGATAAAGGTCTATTCTTGCGTTTGTTTGTTCTGAAAACGGAAAATGTTCTTGATACTTTTGATAGAACGAAGGTTCAAAACCACCAAAAAGTTTACTCATAGCAATATCTACTTCATGATGTCCGTAATATACTGCAGGATCAATAAGATATGGAGTACCATCTATTGCAATAAGATAATTACCGCTCCATAAATCACCATGCAATAGGGAAGGAGTGATGCCTTGAAAAAGTTCTTGAAGTACACGGTGTATTTTCTGTTTTTTAGGAAGATCATTTATTGAGAGTAAGCCTTTTGATTTTGCTAACTCTAATTGTGGATTGATACGCTCGTTGAAGTAAAAAGCTGCCCAACCTTGATGTTGTTTATTGGATTGTGGTAGGTTTCCAATAAAGTTATCTTGATTCAAACCAAATTTTGAGGCTGTGGTTTTGTGTAAACTTGCAAGGTGGTCCGCTAAGGTTTCTAAATCTTTTGAAGCTGGTGTTTTTGGCTCAATATATTCCATCAATAGAAAAGCATCACTTTTATAGCATCCGCAATAATATACTTTTGGTGTAGCTATGGTATTGGTTTGGGAGATGATTTGCAAACCTTTCTTTTCTGTAACGAACATTGTATAAGCCTCTTTTTGAGAGTTTGCCTTTAAAAAAAAGCGATTTTGGTTGGTCTCTACCAAAAAGGCGTTAGAAATATCGCCTCCCGAAATGGGTTTGTAACTTGTGATAGTTTCACCGATACGTTCAGCGAGGTAATTAAGGAGGGTTCTAAAATTCATTTTTTTCAAAAAACAAAGAGAATAAATGAATAAATAAAAACTATAAATTTTTGCTATTTTTTTGAATTTCTAATTCCTAACAGCTGCAAACCCTATAGGTTTATTCTTATAGTATATTTTTCCGTAAGTAAACTCTTCTTGAACCGGAAAGTCGACATAATATGCTATTTTACGATTCTTTACGTTCATCTTTTTTAATGTCTTTACGGTAGGAATACCTTTCCTCTTTTTAAGTCCTAAAAAATTAACTTTATAGGTTTTGGCTTCCAAATTTTTATACCCTTCGATTATATGTTCTTCAAAAACATTATAATTTTTATTTAAAGGTTTTGATTTTAAATATACTTTTTTTTCATTTTTATAATAGAAGATACCTGTAGGTCTTATTCTTAATTTTTTATCATCAATTACTAGGGATAATAGGTTAAAGTTAAAGGACTCTTTTCGATCAATATTTTTTTCAATTGTTACTCTAACGCTTAGCGTTTTCAATGTTTTATCTTCATATCTATATGGCTGAGCCCAAAAAGATTTATTGACAACAGCTTTTCCAATAATAAAATTAAAAAGTTCTTTTTGAATGGTATCTTTTGTTTCAACTATACTATCAAGTTGTATTACAGTATTCGTTTTGACAGTATCTTTTAGTTTAATGAAAGGTATAGGCTGTGCTATTGTATCTGTTTGCGCAGTACATATAGTTATTACCGAAGTACTAACAAAAATTAGAAATAATAGAATAAATCGTTTCATACCCATAATATAACTAGTTGATTATTAATTTCTTACTAGTGCTTCCTTTTTCTGAATTTATCTTAAGAACGTAAAAACCTGATGGTAAATTGTCTAAGATTATTTGATTGTTGTTTTTTTTGGGATTATTTTGAACTAGAATTTGCTGACCGGTTAAATTAAACAGTGCGATTTGTTTAATAATCACTGTATTGGATTCTATAAAGATAGTATGCCCAGTGACAGGGTTTGGGTATATTTTAAAAGCATCGACTATAATATGATCAACATCTAATGTTCCCCAAATATCTTCTGCTTCAGGGCCACCCCAAATTTTTGTTGCTAAATATGGATTGTCTATAAATGGGTTTCTATTTCCTTGTTTGTCTTCAGAAACAGGATTTCGTTGTTTTTCAACATCAGAAACCGGGTCATCTGCATTCCATTGTAAAAATAGATCGATCATATTAGCATCGTTGGCAACTGCGTTACCAACACCTACATTGCTCGCTAAACATTGTGTTTCTGCAACACTACTGCCATCACCATCATAACGTAAATACATATACATCATCATTCTGGCAACATCACCTTTCCATTCATCACCAGGATACCAATTGCTTCCAACTGTTCCAGAATTACCTGAACCTGTAGCAAATTTTCTACTACCTCTGGTATTATTCCATTGTACGTCAGAAGGTCTTAGATTATGTATGTCAGTTCCAGGTCCCGGATTACTGGTTGTTAATGATGGTGTAGCTAACGATTTAGAAAAGACATGTTCTCTATTCCAATCTCCGTTATCACCACTATTATTATTGATACCACGTTCTCTATCATTTTGTACATTACCATCAGAGCCATCTTCCCATCCATAAATTAAAAGAACTTCAGTTGCATTTTGCGGATTGACATCTGTTTGTTTTAAGGCATCCCAAGTGTCAAAACTACTACTGGAATATGGTAGCGAAGTTGTGTTATTACTTATTTTAGTTGTTAGGGCATTTTTTAGGTCTATTCCGTTAAGAGAGAAATCGACTGCGTTTGGGGCATTTAAATAATATGCTTCTTGCGAAAATACAAGAGTTGATATACATAAAAAGAGAAGTAGTATTTTTTTCATTCGTTTATTTTGTTCTTTCTAATAATGCCATATAAAATCCGTCAAACCCGCTAACAGAAGGTAAAATTTTCTTTTCTGCAATAAAATTAAACGCTGGATGTGACTCTAAAAAACTTTCTACTTGTTTTTCATTTTCTGAAGGTAAAATAGAACAAGTAGCATAGACTAATTTTCCGCCTACTTTTACCATTTTAGCATAGGTATTTAAAATTTCAGCTTGTGTTTTTTGTATTTCAGTAATAAATTCAGGTTGTAATTTCCATTTTGCACCTGGATTTCTTTTTAAGACCCCTAATCCGCTACATGGAGCATCAATCAATACTCTATCGGCGTTGTTATATAGTTTTTTAATAACCTTTGTAGAATTAATATGACGAGGTTCTATATTATGAGCACCATCACGTTTAGCTCTTCTTTTTAATTCTTTTAGTTTATTATCATAAATATCAAGTGCAATAATTTGCCCTTTATTTTCCATCAAAGCTGCCAAATGCAATGTCTTACCACCTGCACCAGCACATGCATCAACTACACGCATACCTGGTTTTACTTCTAAAAATTCAGCTACCAATTGTGATGAGGCATCTTGTACTTCAAAATGACCATTTTTAAAAGCATCTGTTCTAAAGACATTTTTACGTTCTACTAATTGCAGAGCATCTTGATGACCTTTGACAAACTGAGTTTCAATGTCATTTTCTAGCAACAATTTTTTTAACCGTTCTTTTGTAGTTTTTAAGGTGTTTGCTCTCAAAATAACACTTGCTTGTTGATTTAAAGTGTGTATTTCTTTTGTCCATTGTTTGCCTAATTCCTTTTCACCTAATGCGTCTAACCAATCTGGAATAGATTCTTTAAAAACACGTTGATTTTGTAATTCATCAAATTTACCTTTGATACGACGTACGGGAGTGCTATCAAATTGTTTCCAATCAGGTAAGGTAATACCTTTTAAAGTTGCCCAAACTGAAAAAATCTTCCATAGATTTTCTTGTGTATAATGATCTTTAGTTCCTGCTATTTCATTGTATAGTCTTTTCCATCGTACACAATCATAAATGGTTTCTGCAAGAAATTTTCTATCTCTGGCACCCCATCGGGTATCTCTTTTTAAGGTTTTTTCTACTACTTTATCAGCATATAAACCGTCATTAAAAATATAGTTTAATGAATCAATAACTGCTAGTACTAAATTTCTGTGTAAGCGCATTAAATATGTTTAATCGTTTATTTGTGTAACTGTTTATTTGTAAAGAGTGCAAAGGTAGAGAATCTGATGTTGTTTTTGTAAAATTAAATTTTTATTAATGTAGATAGAGAAAAAAGAGTAGAGATGAAAGACAAAAAACTTAAAACTGTTGTGAATATTTAGTTAGCATAATAACATCAAGCTTCCAACATCAAGCATCCAGCAATCTAGATTCAAAACTTTTCAAACACGCCCAATCCAAAAAGAGCGAAATCATATTTTGCAGGATCTTTAGCATCAAGTTTCCGTAAATTAGTATCTAATTCATGTAATGCTTTGGCATCATTTTGTTTTCTGTTGAGTAAACCTAATTTACGAGCTGTGTTACCCGAATGTACATCCAAAGGACAAGATAAAATGGAAGGAGATATGGTCTCCCAAATTCCGAAATCAACACCAGCAGTATCTTTTCTAACCATCCAACGTAGAAACATATTGATTCGTTTTGCTGCAGAACCTTTTAATGGATCAGAAATATGTTTTTGTGTTCTTGACGGGTGTTGAATTTCAAAAAATATAGCTTTAAAATGATGGATAGCGGTTTGTAGAGAATCCGCTTTAACGTTATTAGAAAACACAACTTCTAACCCTTTATGATGCTTATAAATATGTTGTAATGCTTTGATAAAATACACAAAGTCAATTCCGTTAAATGTGCGGTGTGCAAAACTGTTTAATGGTTCTAGGTGGTGTTCTTTATGATTCATTATAAAGTCATAAGGACTATTACCGAGCAATTCCATCATTCGATTTGAATTCCTGATTATCATCTTTCTATTTCCCCAAGCAATGGTTGCTGTTAGAAATGCTGAAATCTCAATATCTTCTTTTAAAGTAAACTGATGTGGAATCTGAATTGGATCTGACTCAATAAACTTTGGATTGTTGTACTGTACAACTTTTGCGTCTAGAAATTCTTTGAGCTCTGTTTTGGTCATTATCTTTTATAAATGCCAAAAATACTATTTTAAAAGAAGTTGTTTAAGAAGAATTGATAATTGTCTGTTCGAGCGCAGTCGAGAACTATTATATGTTAGCAATATAAGACATCTCGACTGCGCTCGATGAGACAAACACTTTTATTTGGACTTTTTGACAGTTTCTTCAAAATTTGTAAAACAGCTATTATAAAACAGAACTGTCTATTTTAATATCTGCATGTTGCCAGGCTTTATCAAATTCTTTTTTTATTTCTTTTGCTTCATCAACCTTGCCTTGAATCATTAAAGTTTGGTATAAACCCATTAGTGACCAGCCATTTTGTCGAAGTATATCTAGATCTTCTTTGTATATTTTTTCAGCCTCTTCATATTTATTTGCTTTCAATAATACCGCACCTAAATTTTGTCTTGTTGGAATATGCCATGCCGCAGGTTCTGTATAAACTAATTTATCTTCATTAATAACTGCATTTTTAAGATGTTTGATTGCACTTGGTAAATTTCCTTTTAATGCAGCTAACTCACCAGCTACAACTTCGTAAGCTACCAATGCAACAGTGGCAGAAGTATTGTTCGCGGTTGCTACTAAATTTTCTAGTTCCGGGTCATCTTTAAGTGTAATTATAGCATCTAATTCTTCTTGTGCTTCTTTTATATTTCCTTTTCTAATGAAAGCCATACCTCTGGCATAATGTCTAATAAGATTTAAATGTTTAATATCTGGACTGGGAGCTGGGATGGTTAAAATCTCATTCCATTTTCCAAATCGTGTATAAGCCAGCAGTGGTGTTGCTGAAAAATCTTGTAAAAAAGGTAGTTGTACCAATTCACCAACCGGGACTTTTTCAGACGTTTTTTTTGCGGCATCAATAGCAATCTCGCTGCTACCTAATAGACTAGATGCTGACCATAGAAAGTGAATATTATGGGGATAATATGCAAGTGGATAAAGACCTTGAGCAAAACATTGCGAAATATAATCTTCATCTGCTAATATTGCCGCTTGATTAACTGTAACTGCATCTTTATACCTACCAACACGAATGTAAATATGTGATGGCATGTGTACTATATGTCCGGCTCCTGGCATTAGTGAAGCTAATTTATCAGCACTGGTAACACCAAGATCAGGATAGGGAAGTTCTACCATATGAATATAATAATGATGTCCACCGGGGTTTTCAGGTTCCATTTCCATTGCTTTTTCTAGCGCCGTTTTTGCTTTTTCGATATTTGGAGATGGTTTCCCTTCTTTATCCCAATAATTCCACGGTACTGTGTTCATAACTGCCGCTGCATATAGAATCTGAATATTGGCATCTTCAGGAAACTGCTTAAGCACTTTTTCCATTGCTTCCATATATGACATATTGAGCTCTGCAACATCTTTACTTAGATCTTCACTATATCTATAAGATAAAGCTTCTATTAAAGCTTGTTCTTTTGACGTTGCTGTTGAGGCGAATTTTTTGGCATTGGTAATCGCTTCATTATATTTTTGTTTACGTTCATCATCTGGTTGAGGATCATTTATATTTGGACCTAGTGCGTAAGCTTGCCCCCAATAATTCATAGCAACTTTAGGAGCTAGTCTAGCTGCTTCTAAGAAAGACCTGTGACCTTCAGCATGATTAAAGGCATAACTAAGTTTTAAGCCTTGATTAAAAAATGCTTGCGCCCTTTTATTTTTTGTGCTAATTGTAAAATTAAGATTTCCTAAATTATTAAAAAGAGGTGAAATTTGTTTAGTAGTATCTATATCAGCCAATAAAAACTTTGTAGAGGTACACTTAATAAAATTCATAGCCACTTTTTGTGGAGGTTTCAACTGTTTTTTAGCTTGTTGAGTACTTATAAATATTAATAATAAAACTGCAATAGCAATTAAAGATAGGCTTAGTCTAGTTTTCATAAGGAAAGATTTAGTTAGTTGATAGGTAATCAGTTTATGAGTAGGGCAAGTAAAGCTACAAAAAAAATATTAAATACTGATTATTAGTTGTTTAGTAAACTATATCCACCTTCGTACTTTTTTGAAATATGTTGAATAATCATCTCCAAATAGTTTTGTTAATATTTTTTCTTCCGGCTTTATCTGAAAAGTAGTGATATACCAAACATACAATATTAAAACAGGAAAAGTAAATAAGCTACCGAGCCTGATTACAAACGCAAATAGGATGAATAACATACCTAAATACATAGGATTCCTTGAAGCTTTATAAATACCAACAATTACTAATTTTGAAGCCTTGGCAGGGTTTAATGGATCTGCAGTTGTACGCGCTTTTCTGAATGCATAGATAGCGATAACTTCTATGAGAATTCCTATTGCAAAAACTATCCAGCTTATTGTTTTTTGTTGCTCAAATTCAAAATGTGTAATAACTGTTATCTTTTTAATAATCCACATTAGCATTGCAAATATTGCTACTTGAAGTGCAGGCGGAATTTTTAGTTTCATAGAATATCGGAATAAAAATACTTAATCAAATATAAACTAAACTTTCCATTTATTTTCATATTTCAAATTAGTATATTCGTCACTAAATTTTACACTTTTTGTCAAGTACAGATTTACATACTCCCATTGAATATTTAAAAGGTGCTGGTCCTGCACGGGCTGACTTACTTCGCAAAGAATTAGGAATTAGAACACAGGCTGATTTGGCTAATTTTTTCCCTAATAGATATATAGATAGAACACAATTTTTTAAGATCAATCAATTACAACAAAATAGTTCTGAAGTCCAGATCATAGGGAAAATAACTAATATCAAAACGATTCAACAAAAAAGAGGAAGTCGATTAGTAGCTACTTTTGTTGACGAAACAGGAACAATGGAATTGGTATGGTTTAGAGGTGTAAAATGGATTAAAGAATCGCTAAAAGTAAATACACCTTATGTGGCTTTTGGGAAGGTAAATTGGTTTAACGGTGCATTTAATATGCCGCATCCTGAATTAGAATTAGTTACTGATTATAAAAAGAGTTTACAAACGGCTATGCAGCCTGTGTATCCATCAACCGAAAGCTTAACTAATAAAGGTGTTACCAATAGAGCTATTACTAAAATGATGCAAAGTTTGTTTATTCAGGCTAATAATACATTTGAAGAAACACTTTCACAAGATATCATTGGTAAACTGCATTTGATTTCTAAAAGTGAGGCTTTATTTAATATTCATTTCCCTAAAAATCAACAATTATTAACAAAGGCACAACAACGATTAAAATTTGAAGAACTGTTTTTTATTCAATTACAACTCATCCGAAAAAAGTTGATTCATAAATCAAAAATTAAGGGATATGTTTTTGAAAAAGTAGGTGATTATTTTAATGATTTTTATAAAAATAACTTACCATTTGACCTAACCAATGCACAGAAAAAAGTATTGAAAGAGATTCGTAAAGATATGGCTACCAGTGCTCAAATGAATAGACTGTTACAAGGTGATGTAGGGTCAGGTAAAACAATAGTTGCATTGTTGACTATGTTGATAGCTTTAGATAATGGATTTCAAGCAGCATTAATAGCACCAACTGAAATTTTGGCAACGCAACATTATAATGCAATTTTGGAATTATTGCAAGGACTTAATATAAAAATAAATTTATTGACAGGTTCTGCTAAAACAAAAAAGCGCAAAGAGATTCATGAAAGTTTAGAAGATGGTTCATTGCATGTTTTAATTGGCACACATGCCTTATTAGAAGATAAAGTAAAATTTAAAAATTTAGGATTGACCATTATCGATGAACAACATCGGTTTGGAGTGGCACAACGCGCAAAAATGTGGATGAAAAATAAACTTCCTCCACATATTTTGGTAATGACAGCGACACCTATACCGCGTACGTTGGCAATGAGTGTTTATGGAGATTTAGATATTTCGGTTATTGATGAGTTACCGCCGGGACGTAAACAAATTGCTACTGCACATCGATATGATAGTAACCGACTGAGTGTTTTTAAATTTATGAAAGAGGAAATTGCCAAAGGGAGGCAAGTATATGTGGTATATCCGTTAATTCAAGAATCGCAAAAATTGGATTTCAAAGATTTGATGGATGGCTATGAAAGTATTACTAGAGAATTTCCGAAGCCTAATTATCAAATTAGTATTGTTCATGGTAAAATGAAAGCTGCGGATAAGGAGTTTGAAATGAATAGGTTTTTGAATAAAGAAACACAAATTATGGTAGCGACGACTGTTATTGAAGTTGGTGTAAATATACCTAATGCTAGTGTGATGGTTGTAGAAAGTGCTGAACGATTCGGATTGTCTCAATTACATCAATTACGTGGTAGAGTAGGGCGTGGTGCAGAACAAAGTTATTGTATTTTAATGACCAGTTTTAAATTGACCAATGATGCTAAAACCCGATTAGAAACGATGGTAAAAACTAATGATGGATTTGAAATTGCAGAAGTTGATCTGAAATTACGTGGCCCCGGAGATTTGATGGGAACACAACAAAGCGGCGTTTTAAACTTACGAATAGCTGATATTGTTAAAGATGCTGCTATTTTAAAACGTGCACGTGAAATGGCAATAGATGTTTTAAGTAATGACCCAAATTTAGTTAACACTGATAATAAAAAGATCAATAAAACCTATCAAGAAATTACTAAAAATAGAGCCATTTGGGCTAATATTAGTTAGAAAGTTGATAGTGAATTAAATGTCACATTGAACGCAGTCGAAATGCTTTAGATCTAAAAGATAAAATTTCTTCGACTGCGTTCAATGTGACATTTAGGAAAAATTTTATTTCTAATATTGATAATTAGTTATTGCAAATAATTAAAATTATCCTTTATAATCAACCCCTAGTCTTTTGTTTTAATTTACAAATTTTTCTAAAAAAGCGTTTACTATTTTCCAATTTTCATCTATATCTTTATTTACTCTATTTTCAACTAACATAGATGACCCATGAGTACCGTTTTTAGCAATATAGACTTCATGTCCATTTTCTTTTGCCAATTCAAATTGTTTTTTTGACTTTTCTGATTGCATTTCATTAATTGGTCGTAAAAGTAACATAGGTAAATTTATAGTCTCAAAATATTGGTCAGGTTTACATTCTTGCATAGGTCCGCCAGAAGCCGGTGAAAATGCAAGCACACCTTTTATTTCTTCTTTCCTATTATTAGCAAGTTTAATAGCTAAAGATGCACTATAACTACTACCCCATAATATTTTACCTCCATTAAATCCTAATTTATTAACAAAATCTAATGCACTTTCAAGATCAGAGTATGCATCACAATAAGTAAACCCATTATATGAAAAATCTTTATATGCAATATTAGCAACTGTTCTGTTATAATTTCCAAACATCTGACCACCTAAGCGTTGGTCAATAGCCAAAACATTGAAACCTAGTGAAACAAGCTTAGGAATAATTGAATTATATTCACCTCTCGAATTTGCTCCTCCTTGATGAAAAAGCAAAACGGTACTAGAATTTTTATTTGATTCATATAAATCTCCAAATATTTTAATACTATCATTAGTATAAAAACTTACCTCGTTGTTTTGGATGTTATTTTGACCAGAATATTTTGGATTTGACTTTTGCTCCTTACAGGAAGCAATACAAATAAGGAAAACTAGAATAACAAAATTTTTCATGTCAGTTTATTTCAATAATTATTGCATTTTTTCTCCTTTCTTAAGTCGATCTATATTTGCTTGAACCCTATCTTTATTTGCTTTAGCAGGAGCTAATGCTAATGCTTTTGTTAAATATTTGATTGCTGTTTTATTATCTCCTTTTGCATTATAAGCCCTTCCTAAACCATAATTTACAGGCCAAGTATTTTTATGATTTTTGGCATTCCATTTAAATACCTCTAGGGCCTTATCTTTTAAATCTAGTGTAATTAACTGACGGGCATAGCCATGAACCTGAAAAACAGTACCGTCAGCTAATGACTCATCCATTAGTTTTAGGCCTTCTTCTTGTTTCCCAATTTTGTTTAAAATTGCTGATTTTATTTGAGCATTAGCAAATGTTTTTTGGCTAAAAAATTGACCATTTCTTGCAGCATCTATCCATTTCATAGCTTCAGTTAGATCACCATCATTGTTTAATGCATAATTAGCTGCTTGTTCCCAATTTGCTCTGCTAAACCCATTTTGACCTTGCATTTTATTTCTTATATCAGCCAGAACAATATCAGTTACTGCTACTTCAATTTTAAATGGAATTTCTTTTTTCTCCCAAATTAGAGCAGCAGTTGTTGATGTTGGCTGTACATCAATAAATTCAAAAGTGAGTAGTTCTTTATGAGCTACTTGGTTGGTTTTTACAGTAACTTTTAAAACATCTTCATCAGGGTTGTAAAAGTAGCTTCCCATGCAGAATGATTACTAGAGAAAATAATATCTGCATCGCCATCTTCTTTAACAACCATATGTAATCCATATTTACCGGCTTTTATAGGCTGTCCTTCAACAGTTACATCATTAGAAAATTTAATAATTGTATTTTCATTAGCACCAGCTCGCCAAGGAGATTCTTTGGCGGTTCCGAAGCCAAGATTGTTCATTCCATAGGGCACTAATTTTCCCCAAACTTCTCGATCTTTTACACTAGGTCTTGAATAGGTTATTGCAATATTTGTAATACCAACGGTTTGTTTTACTGTAGCTTTTTGACTTCCACGAGGTGTGTTCAATTGTGCATTTATTGATGAGCTTGATAATAAAATAGCCACAAATGCAATAGTTGTCATGATGTTTTTTGTACTGAAGTGTTTCATAATAGTTTGGTTTTAAGAGTTGAAAAAATTAAAAATAGTATGGTATGAAACTTGGTTTTAAAATAATTTGACACCAAATTAGCTATATCTTTGAGTAGTTCTAGTTATAGTAATGTTAAATTAGTATGCTAAAATGTTAAAATAAAAAAGCTGCCTGAAAAGTCAATATTCAACTAAATTGTCTCTTTGAGCGCAGTCGAAAGGTTCTTGTCTTTAACAGGTTAGAGTTCTCGACTGCGCTCGAACAGGCATAAAGTTATACTTTTCAGGCAGCTTCTAGTGTAGAGGAAGTAGTATAATTATTTTATAATTAATTTTTTCGTTTCACTAAACCCTTTTGAGGTGGTGATATTTACAAAATACAAACCGCTCTTTAAATTTGTCAGCTCTATATGGTGTTCAAAAAACTCATTCTGGACTTCGTCTAATAGAATTCTTTTCATTAAACGACCTTGAATATTTACAACTGTTATTTGTATATCAACACTATCATCTTCAATATCTAATTCTGTTCTTAATAATGTATGACTATTTGTTGCAGGGTTAGGATATAGTCTAGTATCATCTATTTCAATCAATTCATTATCAAATCCGATTTCTTTTCCTAAAGGAGTGATACTATTAGAAAAAAAACTTTTAGCCCCACCACCGGATGTTGCCGTAATAATTACATTATCAATATAAATTTGATCAGCATTTGAACTGGCATCACATTGAAATCTAAATTTTGCATTTGCAGGGAAATTATAAGACGAAGATGAAATGTTTACTGTAGCTTCTGTAAAGACATTATTATTGAAATCGGTTCCTCTAGCATATGCTTGAACAGTATGCCAAGATGAACCATCATAATAGCGCAACCAAAAATCTTCATTGTACTCCATGCTATAACTATAAAAATTGAATTTAACTTCTAAGTTATCGTATACTGTAACATCATAGCTATTAGATGTCATTGCAGATGCTGTACCAGAATTATCTCTAATTCTGATTGAATAATTACCGTCGAATGATCTTGAACTATTTATTCTATAACAATCTCCACCACCATCAGACCATCCATCCCAGCCAGTTTCAAAAGAATGTTTTAACAAAATATCTGTAGTTGATCCACCACTTCCACCAGAAGTAGTATGTGAACCTAAATCATCAAAGGTGTTTTGGGCATAAACATCCCATTCTCCTGTTTTATCAAATGTTGTTGAAGGGTTTGTTATTGTTTCTTTTCTGCGTATGGTTTGGTCTTTTGCAAAGTTTGTAGAACCTCCGTTGAATGTTCCTATAATATCAATCAATGTTCCGTTTTTAAATAATCCAACAGCATCATTCCCATTAAATGATAATTCAGAACCAGTTGAAGTAAGATCGGCTACAGCTAAAATTGTTGATGACGCATTACTATTTGCAGCTATAAAAACATCTCCATTAGCTAATTGTCCGCTTAAAGTGATTCCACCTGACCAAGATCCGGCGCCATTTGATTGTTTTTTAAGACTAAAAGTAGCTAAATCAACAGCGTTTCCTGTAAAATTAGCAATTTCTAAAGCTTTATTATAAGAAGAACCTTCAATATATTCAGAGAAAAATAATTCTGTTGATGATCCACCTGTACTACCACCTCCAAATAGATCTTCAGCTTGCGGGCCACCCCAAATTTGAGTAGCAAAAGCGGGATTATCAATAAATGGATTTCTATTGCCTTGTGCAAAAGGATTAGCAGAATTACCATGGTAGGAGTTTCTGTTTATTTCTAGTTGTGAAATTGGGTCGTCAACATTCCATTGTAAAAACAAGTCAATCATAGCATCTGGAGTAGAAGAAGAGCTTCCAATACCAACTCCTGTTGGTAAACATTGACTTCCATAACGTAGATACATATACATCATCATTCTGGCAATATCTCCTTTCCATTCATCTCCTGCATACCAACCGCCATTTGAGTCTCCTGCATGTCCACTACCTGAAGCAAACTTTTTACTACCTCGTTGTCCGTTAAAAGTAACATCAGAAGGGCGCAAGTGATGTGCATCTGAACCGGGTCCGGATGTCCCTAAATTAGGTGTTCCTAATGATTTTGCATAGCTGTGCTCTCTATTCCAATCTGTTCCAGAAGTACCACCATTAGCATTTTTACTTCTTGTTCTATCAGTTATATAGTTTCCATCATTGTCATTGTAACCATAGACTAAAATGACATTAGACTGCGTTGCATCATTTGGATCAAGATCTGTAACTTTAGAAGCATCCCAAACTTGTGAGTAGGATAAAAATAAGGTATGTGTATTGATGATCTTTGTTGCCAATTCATCTTTTAATGCAGAACCAGTTAGTGATAAATTCACATCATTGTAATAGGATGGAATTTGAGCGATCAGTAAAAAAGGTAAGAATAATAAACCTAGTAGCGTAATTTTTTTCATTCTGTTTAGCGTTTAAATTAAGTATAATGCAAAACTAGGTGTTTAAAATTGCTGAATATTAAGTTATGATTATATTTATTAACGAAGATTTTAACATTTTATAAAACTGAGAATCATATGTATTATTAACGTTTCGTTTTTTAACTTTACATACTTAAAATTTATGTGAAGTCCATGTAAAAAATTATTAACTAGAGTTTATTAATTATGATATTTATTACAGATAGTGGTTCTACTAAATGCGATTGGATAGCTGTTGATGAAAACGGAACCCGATTGTTTGAGAAAGTAAGGACTGAAGGATTAAATCCCGCAACATTAAGTTCAGATGATTTATTGAGTAGAATTAAAGAAAATGAAGTATTAAGGTTACATAAAGATAAAGTAAAAAAAATATTTTTTTATGGAGCAGGATGCGGAACAGATGCTCCGAAACAAGTACTTGATAAAGTGCTAAAATCATATTTTGTCAATGCTGATATTACTGTTGAAGAAGATACATTGGCAGCAATATATTCTATAATAGAAAATAATGAACCTGCTATAGTATGTATTATGGGGACCGGGTCTAACTGCACCTATTATGATGGTGAGAAAATCCATCAGAAAATAAAATCTTTGGGCTATATTCTAATGGATAATGCTAGTGGTAATCATTATGGTAAGGAATTGCTCAGAGA